>Ga0207868_1000310_pt1 | contig 58304 bp, 46 predicted proteins | sample Passage237B_FD_187370 | JGI IMG/M metagenome (GOLD analysis project Ga0207868, IMG submission 187370) | Cellulose adapted compost microbial communities from Newby Island Compost Facility, Milpitas, CA, USA - Passage2 37B (SPAdes) (version 3) ... | reverse complement strand
CTCAGGATTCGTGGTTGCCTGTTCGTAGGTAATCCATATTGCATCCTTGCAATTTGTCCATGAGACATAGAATTGAATGTACCAAGGAATGGCGAGTTCAACGATCATCCGTTCCAGCGTTCGATCATCCATTTGCGCATGGTATCTGCAAAAAAAACCTAGCGAATTTTCAACGGATTCCTTGCGGAGATGGTCCCGAAGGCTGGGAACACAGTCAAAAATATTTCTTACGAGAATCACAGGTTTTATATTGAAGCAATTTATTATTTCTTCTGTTTTGCTATTGTACTGGACATGGTGTTGGCACACGTAATTATGACGGCCCTTTCGCAATGCACGTCGCGAGTCAAGTTCTTGTTCGCTTCGTCCATAATGCGTCACAAGGGATGTCTTCCGAAATTCGGGAAGGCGACCGATCACATTCGACAAATAAGTCGAACCGCTCTTCGGCATGCAGGCAAGTAATATGTGATGGCGCTTGACGAATGGAGAAACCATCGCGTGGATGGCGAGGTCAAGCGGGCCTCGTAGTACTTGTCCAGTCAGCTTCATCAGAATAAACCTAACCAGATTCCGAGACTACGGCTTCAACACCACCCGGCCCATCACGGTGCCATTGCGCAGATCGTCCAGTGATTTCGAGCCTTCGCCCAGCCGGCGGGTGCTGACGGGGATGGGGTCGATCTTGCCGGCTTTCACCAGTTCCATCATCTCCTTGGTTTCCTCAAGCGAGCCGACATAGGAGCCGCCGATGGAGATGGCGCGCATGGGGAAGAGGGGGATCGGCATGGCGAAGCCGCCGCCGAAAAGGCCTACCACGATCACCTTGCCGCCCTTGCGCACAACACTGGTCGCGAACTTGAGAGAGGCTTCCGAGCCGACGAAATCGACAGCAGCGGGCACGCCGCCATTCGTGTCGGCGAGCACCTTGCGGATCGCGTCTTCGTCCTTCGGGTTGTAAACCTCATGCGCACCTGCGCCGCGCGCCGATTGCAGCTTGTTGTCGTCCACATCTGCGCCGAGCGGTGCGGCAGGAAAAAGTGCCTTTGCGAATTGCAGGCCCATCATACCGACGCCGCCAAGGCCGACCACCATGACGCGCTCTTCCGGGCTGATGTCGCCGAGCTTCTTCATGGCGCTATAGGCGGTGAGGCCCGAGCACATATAGGTCGCGGCCAGCCCTTCAGGCACGCCCGTATAGTCGAGCAGATAGCGCGGATGCGGCACGAGAACATGCGTCGCATAACCGCCCGCCACCTGAATACCAAGCGCACGCGGTTTGTTGCAGAGATGTTCGTCACCCCGGTTGCAGGTCGGGCACTCGCCGCAGCCGATCCACGGGAAGGCAACGACGCGATCCCCTATCGTCACCCCTTCAGCATCCGGCCCGGCTGCGATGATTTCGCCTTCGATTTCATGGCCAAGCGTAAAGGGAAGCTGGCGTCCCGCGCGCACATCGAGTTTGTTGCCGCCGCCCATGTCGAAATGGCCGTCATGGATATGCACGTCCGAATGGCACACGCCGCAATGCGTGACCTTCAGAAGCACTTCCGTTCCCTTGGGCTCCGGCGTCGCGCTTTCAACAAGCTGCAGCGGCTGGCCATATTCGACGATTGCTTCGGACTTCATGAGACGTCTCCAGGGGAACATTTATCATTGTGATTTGATCGCAATGTGCCACGAGCGAGCATGCCGGACAACCATTGCGAGGCGCTTTAATCGAGGGCAGAGACAGCCCGGGCAAGGGCGCAGAACTCCTCGACCGAAAGCTCTTCCGCGCGCTGCGTCGGGGAAATGCCGGCTGCTTCGATAAAGCCGGCAGGGTCTCCGAGGCCCAGCGATTTGAGGCTCGCCCGCAGCATCTTCCGGCGCTGGCCGAATGCGGCAGCCACTACGCGTTCGAGCATGCGCGGCGGCGCTTCGGCCAACGGCTGCGCGCGCGGCACCAACTCCACGACAGAGGAAGTGATGGAGGGCGGCGGCGTAAAGGCACGCTTGTCCACGTTGAACAGGATGCGCGCCTGCGTGCGCCACTGTGCCAGCACACCAAGGCGGCCATAGGCCTTGCTGCCGGGCAGAGCGGTGATGCGCTCTGCCACCTCTCGCTGGAACATGAGGGTGAGGCTTTCATACCAGGGTGGCCACGGCTCGGTCTGCAACCAGCCGACGAGAAGCGGCGTTCCGATATTGTAAGGAAGGTTGGCAACGATCCGTGCCGGACCTTCCACAAGAGCACGCATATCCGTCGTCAGCGCATCGCCCTCGATGATGGTGAGCCTGCCGGGGCAAGCCGCAGAGATTTCCTCGAGCGCGGCGATGCAGCGGGGATCGCGCTCAATGGCAATCACCCGTCGCGCACCATTCTCGAGCAGGGCGCGGGTCAGGCCACCCGGTCCGGGACCAACCTCGACAACATCATGGCCCTCAAGCGGCCCCGCAGCGCGGGCAATGCGGCCTGTGAGGTTGAGATCAAGCAGGAAGTTCTGGCCGAGCGACTTCTGCGCAGAAAGCCCGTGTTTCGCGATGACCTCGCGGAGCGGTGGCAGGTCCGAGAGGCTCACTGGCGTGCCCTGCATGCGGCCATGTCGCCGGCGGCCCTGATGGCGGCAATGAGACTGCCGGGATGTGCCATGCCCTTGCCCGCAATGTCGAGTGCGGTGCCGTGGTCCGGCGATGTGCGCACGATGGGAAGCCCCAGCGTCGTGTTGACGCCATTCTCGAAATCAATCGTCTTGAGCGGGATCAGGGCCTGATCGTGATACATGCAGAGAACCGCATCGTAATTTTTCCGCGCGGCTGCATGGAACAGCGTGTCGGCGGGGTGAGGCCCGGTGAAGGTAGCGCCGGTATTGTTGTCGCTCAGTGCCTTGATGGCGGGTGCGATGATGTCGATTTCCTCGCGGCCAAGCCGCCCTTCCTCGCCAGCATGGGGATTGAGGGCTGCAACCGCAATGCGCGGGTGAGGGATCGAGAAATCGGTTTGCAGCGCGGCAGCGAGGATCTGCCCCTGCTCGATAATGGTCTCGCGCGTCAGCTGCCCGACGACCTTCTGGAGCGGGAGATGGACCGTCACAGGCACAACGCGCAGGTCAAAGCAGGAGAGCATCATCACCGGCGTGGTCCCGCCGCAGAGGTCTGCCAGATATTCCGTATGCCCCGGAACGGAAAGGCCCGCATCATAAAGCGCGCGCTTGTGAATGGGGTTGGTGACCATGCCACCAGCCTGACCCGAGATGCAAAGCTGCGCGGCGAGGTTGATTGCATCCATCACCGCTTTCGCATTAGCGGGAGAAAGCTCGCCGGGACGCACTTCCTCGGAAAGCGTGACCGGCAGAACGGGCAGCGCGTCCGAAAAGCAGGCAAGAGCGTCGGCGGGGGTTTTGATCTCCGCGACCTCCAGTCTGAGGCCGAGTTGTCCCGCCAGGCGGCGGTAGAGTGCCGGATCGCCCGCGACGAGAAAGGGCGGCAGGTTTTCTTCCTTTGCTGTCGCCCATGCGCGCAATGTGATTTCGGGACCGATACCCGCAGGCTCGCCCATCGTCAGCACCAGAGGCGATGCGTCTCTAGTTGCCATGTGTTGTCCCGTTCCGCTTCATCGCGGCGATAGAGCGATCAGCGATAGACGACGACCGCGTCGCGCCTGAGATCGCGCAGATGGCGGCGCCCCATCATAGAAAGTTGCTGCTCGAAGAGCGAATTGTCGATCTGCTCGCGGGTCGGCAATTCACCTTCGGCGGCGCGATGTGCGCAAACAACAATCATCTCGACGCCACGTTCAGAGCGGATGGGGTCCGTTACACCGCCAACCTTCACATTGGCAATGGCTTGCCGCAGGCGAGGCTCAAGCTGGCCGGCGATCACCTGCTGGCGGGGGCTGACAGTGCCGCTCACATATTTGCGGATGAGCTGTTCGGCCTGATCGCAGGAGGAAACCTGCGAACGAAACTCCGTCACTTCGCGCGCGCGGCGGCTCACCGCCTGCGGGTCCGCGTCGGGCGCGAGCGGCAGCAAAACCTGCATGAGCTGGTACTGGTCACGCATCGGGTCAGCGCCCGTCCCCGTCTGCATGGCCCTGAGCTTCACGATGTAGAAGCCCGTCAGCGTGCGGATCGGGTCGGACACCATGTCCGGCTGCATTTTCGTCACGACCTCGCGCACGCCTTCCGGAAGCTGGCTCGCGTGAACCCATCCAATGTCACCCCCGTTGGCCGCTGTGGGGGACTGGCTGAACTGGCGCGCAACTGCTTCAAAAGGGGCACCCTGTCGAATCTGCTCAACGAGCCGCTGCGTGCCGGCGGCAATTTCTTCGGCATGGGCAGGGCTGTCATAGGAGATGAGGATTTCAGAGACGAGATAGCGCGGCTCTCCGGCTTCTTCTTCCAGCCGGCGCATGACTTCATCGACTTCCGTTTCGCCCACGGTTACGAGCGGGGCGAATTGCTGCTGCACGACGCGGTTCCAGGCAATGTCGCTACGGATCTGCTGTTGCAGCGTCGCTTTGCTGACGCCGCCTTCCTTGAGCATTTCTTCGATCTGATCCGCCGTCATGTTGGAGCGCTGGGCGATACGCGCCAGCGCGGCGTCAACCTCTTCCTGCGGAATGTTGATGTTGAGGCGCTGCGCCTCCTGCATCTGCAGGAACTCGTCCACCAGCGAACGCAGAACCTGTCCGCGAATACGGGAGATATTTTCCGGCGTATTCGGAATACCGGAACTGAGCAGCACGAGTTTCACGCGCTGATCAAGATCATAGGACGAGATAACACGGTCATTGACGATGGCCGCGATACCCTGGCTGTCGGAAAGCGCCGAAGAAGAGCCGCCCGCTTCCTGAGCGATCACGGCCTTGGCGGAAAAGACGCAGAAAAAGAGAAGGGCGGCGGCAATTCCGGCGATCAGGCGAAAGAGCCGGGAAGTGGGCTGCGTGGCCGTGCCCGCATGGATATGTGTTGGAGTCATTGCGTCTTTCTTGTGGGGGCGACTAGCCCTCCGGTAACCGCTCATACAGATCGACAGAATACTTGAAACAAGGCCTCGATCAACCGGGCAAAATCCCCGAAACCTGCGGATTTTCAGGATGTTTTATTGTCTGGGACCAAGGGCACCGGTGTTGCCCGTCGGCCCCAGCGTCTTCAGGGTGACACGGAAAATGACGGAATTGTCCGGTTCATAGTCGCGGTCACGATAGAAGGACTGGTCGAAGCCGAGCGATATGTCGATGCACTCATCTTCATAACCGATGCCAAGGCGGTTCGACACGGTGCGGCTGTTGGAAAGGTCGCGCCTTGTCTGGCCATAGATGCGCCAGTAATCATCCAGCTTGATCACGCTGCCCGCATAGATTTCTTCGCGCGACCGGAAGTTGATGGTCTGGTCGGCTGCGAAATAGGCATAGCCGAATTCAGCCAGAACCGGGCCTTCGCGCGCCATCAGCGTCACTTCATTGCGTCGGATCTTGTAGCGGTCATCGTCGAGGCGGAAGCGATAGACGGCAACGAGGTCCTTGTTGGGCGAGACCATGACGCGCCCCACATAGTCGGAGGATTCGTCCCGCAGGCCCGACGCAGCGGGCAGGCTGTCATTATCGCCCGCACGGAAGCTCTGGCCAAAAATGGCATTCGCCTGTCCGCCATTGGGCGTGAAGATCGAATAGCGCACACCCATATTTGCGCGGAAACCCGTCTCCCAGCGGTCATAGCCAACGAACCGGTCTTCCGAGAAAAGATTAGTGTCGTCAAACTCGAAGCTCAGCGAGTCTTCATCGGGAATTTCGATGGTGTTGCCGACATTGGGTGAATAGACGACCTGCGCAATAGGCTCAATGACCTGCCGGATGCCGCCATCCGTGCGCACCAGCGGATAGCTCCATTCCGTGCCGATTGTCGGCAGGCCGCGCGCGATCGTCGCGTCTTCGAGATTGGTGGCAGGCAGGGTGGGGTGCGGAACGTCTTCAACGGAATAGAGGTCGCCGCGCAAACTGCCAAAGAGACGATAGACGAACCCGCCGGAAGTGGTTTCGCGCCTGTTCCAGTCGATCTGGCTGGTGATGCGCCGGGATTTTGCACCGATCTCCCTTTCCAGCACCATCGCATTGGCGGAAAAGCCTATCCGGCCGCCAAAATAAAGCGTCGGATGCGAATAATTGTACTGCAGGATAGGCGCGACCCAGGGTGTCGTGTCCGGGTTATCTGTCGAAAGCAGGCCGCGGAAATAATAGGCATCCGCCGTGAAGCTGTTGCGCCCGTCCACATAGGTGGCGTTCAGATTGTTCACAAGGTCTGTCTGGTTGGACAGGTCATATTTGCGGAGATAGGTATCGTCCGTCGCCAGTTCGGAACGGAAGCCCCAGCTCCAGTTCTTGTCGATATTGAAGCGACCGTCACCAAACAGGCTTCCACGGAAATTGTCATCGCCCGGCGTGCCGGGTGTCTTCGTTTCCGGCCATGTTGCGGTGCCGAACATCTTCATCCGGCCACTCTCGAAACGCTGGCGATATTCACCCTGATAGATGATGCCTTCTTTGGTCGTGAAGCGGGGGATGAGGGTTGCATCCTTGTCTGGAGCAATCGCCCAGAAATAGGGGATTTCCGCCTGCTGCCCGAGATCGGTCGAGCTTGAGAAGCTTGGCGGCAGAAAACCGGACTGCCGCTTCACGGTCGGGTCAGGCTGGGAGAAATAGGGCACATAAAGAACCGGAACGCCGTAAATCTCCATGAAGGCGTCTTCATAAACGATCCGCCTCTCTTCCTTGTTGTGAATGACGCGGAACGCCTTGATCTGCCAGAGCGGCTTGGTCTGGCCCTTCTCTTCACAAATATCGCAGGGGCTGTAAACGCCGCGATGCAGCGTTGTCATGTTGCCGCCGCTTCGCGTGACATTGGCACCGGCAAGCCGGGAATTATCGGAGAGCAGCACGCGGAGCGTGTCGATCACACCGTCGCGCATCTCGTTGCGCAGCACGACATGGTCGGCAAAGGCCACGTCTCCCTGCGGGTCGAGAAGGGAGACATTGCCTTCGGCAGTCACCACGCCGCTCTTCTCGTCATAGGTTACGCGGTCGGCAAGCAGCACCCGCTCGCCATAGGCAAGCTCTACATTGCCGGCGGCCGTAACAATGCCGGACTCACGATCATAGGTGAGCTCGTCAGCCTGCATGAGAACTTCGCCGGAGTCCGGGAAGGCGGATTTGGATGAAGCTGACGCCGGGCGTGTTTCGGCGTTCTGTGCGCTTGCGGGGGCGGCGCTCATCGCAACCATCGCTCCCAAAGCAGCCAGCAGCAATGCGCGGCGCATGCCCCCGAAATCCATCGAAACTCCTTCGATCACCTTATGACCCGCCCCCCGATCGCGAGTGAGAATCGCCCAACAAGGCAGGCGCACGCCCGAGTTTTAACCGTCTTCCAGGTGAAAGAGAACCGCAAGGCCCAAAAGCGTCACCACGATGGAAGGCGCCCATGCGGCGAGCGCGGCGGGCAGGATACCCGACAGGCCGAGCGCAATGGAGAGATTCCCCAGAAAATAGACCAGAAACCCTGCGACAACCCCTCCGAGCACCATGGTCAGGGTGCCACCCATCCGGGTTACCCGCATGGAAAAGATGGCCGCCACCACAACCATGGTCGCCAGCATGGCCGGGGTCGCAAGAAGCTGGTGGAAATAGATATTGTACCGCCGGGCCGAGAACCCCGCCGCTTCGGCTGTCGCGATGAATTGCGGCAGCTCCCAGAAGGAGACGGTCTCTTCCCGCGCGAAGCTTTCCTCGACCTGTTTTTCAGTCAGGCTCGTTTCCTGCTCATAGGTGTCGTAGTGGCGTGGCTGGTCACCTTCCATGAGCAGCCAGACGTCCGAAAGCTCCCAATGGCCGGGGCGGAGCGAGGCCTTCGCCGCATCAATCCGTCCGAGAAACCGGTCCGCGGCACCATAGAGATAGATGGTGACGCCTTCGAGGTTGAGGCCCGCGCCATCCGTTTTCAGCGCATGCACGACCGACTGGCCGTTGGAATCTGCCTGACGCAGCCATAATCCGTTGGATGAAACGGCAACGAAGCTCGTCTGCTGCTCAAGATATTTGGCTTCAAGCTGGCCATAGCGCATCGCAAGAGTGGCCGCCACGGGGTTGTAAACCGTGACGATGAAGGCACCCACCGTGAAGGCGACAACAAGGGCAGGGGTAATGAACTGCCAGACCGAAACGCCCGCCGCGCGCGCCACGACCAGTTCGTTATTGCGGCTAAGCCGGAGAAAGGCCGCCATGCCCCCGAATAGCACCGCGAAGGGCAGGGTGCGGCTTCCCACGCGCGGCACTTCCATCAGCGCCATGGAAAGGATGAGGTCGAAGGTGACACCCGGCTTGTCGCTGCCACGGCGCAGCAATTCCACGAGTTCGATGATGAAGATCAGCGACAGGAAAAGCGTGAAGGTGATCAGGACAACGGAAAGAAACTGCCGCCCGAGATAGCGCGAAAGGGTCCAAGAGAGGTTCATCAGGCAGCCCCCTCCATATTCGCCGGGTGTCGCCGCAACCTCTGCCATATCAGGCCGAAACGGGCGTCTCCTATGATAGCGGCACAGATGCCGCAAACTGCGAACGGAAAGAGATACATCAGCGGAATGAGATAGGAATTGCGGGCAGCCGCATTTGCGATAGCAAAGCCCAGGATACGGGCGAGCAAGGCCGCCGCTGCTGCGGTGGCAACGCGGGTCGCATAACCCCGGCGGCTGAAGGGGGCGGGCAGAAGCGCTGCCAGTGCAACCAGGGTGAGCGCGACGGGGTAGAACCCTTCCACGATCCGCTCATGGGCATCGGCCAGCAGTCTCTTGCGATTCTGCCGCGCATAGGCGTCATTCGGATCGGGATTGATCAGCTCGTGAAAATAGCGCTCGCGGCCTTCAAAGGCGAGCACAGGCCGGTCTTCCATATATTGCGAAAGGTCGTAGGTGTATTTGTCGAAATAGAGAATGGTCGCCGGTCTGACGGCGCCAGCCTCGCGGGAGCCGCGCTGGATATTGCCGTTGAACATCACCAGCATGGGGCCGTTCGCGCCATTAATCAGCGTACCCGTTTCTGCCATATAGGTGATGGGCTCTTCCGGATTACGTCCGTCATGAACGAGAATCCCGTGCGCCGCCCCGCCGGAATCGCGATCCCGCACATAGACGGTAAGCCCGCTGGCCGGATTGCTGAAGGTGCCTTCGCGGATCATCGAGGTCGCAACGTCACTGCGAATTTCGTAGAGACGGCTCTTCAACTCGCGCAGCCCGGCAGGTGCGAGATAAATGGAGAAGGACAGGATGATGACCGAGGTGAGGAGCGCCACGGCAACAATGGGGATCGCAACGCGCCAGCGGCTGATACCTGCGGCAAACATCACCACGATCTCGCTGTCACCGATCAGCTTGTGCAGCGCGTAGAGAACGGCGCAGAAAAGCGAGATGGGCAGCACGATCATCAGCGTGCCGGGCAGCGCAAAGGCGGTCAGTTCGAAAAAGGTGAGAAGCGTCTGGCCCTGCGTGATCAGCACGTCGAGCATCCGCAAGGCCTGTGTCAGCCAGATAATGCCCGTCAGGACGAAGCTGGCCACCAGGAATGGCCCCAGCACCTGAATGAACAGATATCTCGACAGGCTCGTCGGCATAAGTTCGGTTCCCTGCCGTCTCGTCTGAAAGACGGCCTCGTCATTACCAGAACCTGCCGGTCCGTCTCACGGCTGGCCTGCACCCCAATTTTCGACTGGCGGCTTTCCCCTCGCGCCGATTGGGTTAGGATGCGCCACGGATTCCCGTTGCGCGGTCCGGAATGGTTATCCCATTTTGGCGCCCGGGGAAAGGTTAAGGGCAGACGTCCCTTGCCGGTCCGCCAACAAGTTTAACCCCGGTTCGCCGGGCCGGGGATAATGAATGGAGAAGCTCCAGATGAATATTGCGTTTGCCGACATTTCGCTCGCCCGTCAGGGGGCGCTGGCCGTTCTGGTCACGGAAGGGACCACGCTGCGCGGCGTTGCAGCGGAGCTTGATGGCAAGCTGGGCGGTGCACTGAAGCGGGCAATGAAGGCGGCAGACTTCACCGGCAAGGCAGGAACCGTACTGGAGCTGGTGGGGCCGCAGGGTGTCCCGGCAAGCCGCGTCCTGCTTGCGGGCCTCGGAAAATCGGGGGATGTGTCGGCAGCAGGCCTGGAAAAGGTCGGCGGCGAACTGGCTGGCCGTCTCGAAAAGACGACAGAAACCGCACTCTCCATCGTGCTGGACGGCATTGCAGCGCCGAAGCTTCCGGCAGGCGAGGCAGCAGCGCGCGTCGCCTTCGGTGCGAAGCTACGCTCCTATCGCTTCGACAAGTACAAGACAAAGAAGAAGGACGACAAGGGACAGGGGCTGAAATCGCTCACCATCCTCTCGCGCGCGGCGGCAGCAGCACGCAAGGAATATGCACCGCTTTCGCAGGTGGCGGCGGGCATGTTCCTCACCCGCGATCTCGTCAATGAGCCTGCGAACATTCTTTATCCCCGCGAGTTTGCGCGGCGCGTGCGCGCCCTTTCCAAGCTCGGTGTGAAGGTTGAGGTGCTTGGCGAAGCGCAGATGAAGAAGCTCGGCATGGGCTCCCTTCTCGGGGTGGGGCATGGCAGCCAGCATGAAAGCCAGCTTGTGGTGATGCGCTGGACGGGTGGAAAGGCAAGCGAAAAGCCGGTCGCCTTTGTCGGCAAGGGCGTTTGCTTCGATACGGGCGGCATCTCGCTCAAGCCCGCCGCCGGCATGGAAGACATGAAGGGCGATATGGGCGGCGCGGCCTGCGTCGCAGGCCTCATGCATACGCTTGCCGCACGCAAGGCGAAGGTGAATGCCGTTGGCGTGATCGGTCTCGTGGAAAACATGCCGGACGGCAAGGCGCAGCGCCCCGGCGATATCGTGACCTCCATGTCCGGTCAGACCATCGAAGTCATCAATACCGATGCGGAAGGCCGCCTCGTGCTTGCCGATGCGCTCTGGTACACGCAGAACCGCTTCAAGCCGAAATTCATGATCGACCTTGCGACCCTTACCGGCGCCATCATGATTGCGCTCGGCAAGGAATATGCGGGCCTCTTCTCCAATGATGACAAGCTCGCCAAGCAGCTTTCCGATGTGGGCGAGATTGAAGGTGAAAAGGTCTGGCGCATGCCGATGGGGCCGGCCTTCGACAAGATGATCGACTCCCGCTTTGCCGACATGAAGAATGTCGGGGGGCGCGATGGTGGCTCCATCACGGCGGCCCAGTTCCTCCAGCGCTTTGTCAATAATGTGCCCTGGGCGCATCTTGATATTGCGGGCACGGCCATGGCCTCCCCGCAGACGGCAACGAACCAGAGCTGGGGCTCAGGCTGGGGCGTGCGTCTCCTCAATCGGCTTGTCGCCGATCACTATGAACGCTGAGGGCGCTGCAGGGTGACGGAAGTTCTTTTCTATCACCTGCAGAACGCGCCGCTTGAGAGGGTGCTGCCGCAGCTTCTCGAAAAGTCGCTGGAGCGCGGCTGGCGCGCCATTGTGCGCGCCGGCGGGCCGGAGCGGCTTGAGGCCCTGAACGGTCTCTTGTGGACTTATAGCGACGACAGTTTTCTTCCTCATGGCACAAGAGAGGATGGACCGGCAGAGGCAATGCCGGTCTATCTCACCATCGAGGATGAGAACCCGAACAATGCGCAGGTGCTTTTCCTTGTGGACGGGGCCGAACCTTCTGATCTCGGCCAATATGAGCGTTGTGTGCTGATGTTTGACGGGCGCGATGAAGCGGCGCTCGCGGCTGCCCGCGAACACTGGAAAAAGCTGAAATCCGAGGGTCACGATACGACCTACTGGCAGCAAAACGAACAGGGACGCTGGGAAAAGAAAGCCTGAGCGGGCGGCGAATCCGTTGTTCGTGCGCCTCTACGAGCGCATAATATGCGACGACATTCATAGGGGGGATATCATGCCGAAATGGCTTCGGGCGACGCTCGCCGTTTTCGTGGTGGCGGCTGCGGTTCTGGGCGCGGCCTATTACTGGTTTGTCGTCGAAAGCTCGATGCCCGAGGACGCAGCCTTTGCGCTTGATATCAATGAGGTCCGGCGCATGGTTGCCGCCGTACCGGGCGACAGGCCGACCCGCATAGAGGTGGAAAATGTCGCGTCATTCAGCGCCCCGGCGACGGTCATTGTTGCTGGCGATGGCTGGTCGATGCGCGACATGCCAGTGCTGAGCTATCGCCTGGTCTATCCCGAAAGCTCCATCATCATCGACACGGCGCTCAGCCAGCTTCTCGGCGGAGACAATCTCGCCGCTTTCGATGAAGAAGCCTATGAGCGGATGAACCAGGCAATGCGTGAGGCAGAGATGATCCTCATCACGCATGAGCATATGGATCATATTGGCGGCCTCGCCGAGCATCCCGAACTTCCCGGCATCATGCCTTCCGCCAAGCTCACGACCGAGCAGCTTGGCGATCCGCGCTACCGTGAGCCCGCTGCCTTCGAGCCGGGTTTCCTCGACGGCTATGAAACATTCGACTACGACAAATATGCGGTCGTGGCGCCGGGCGTGGCGCTGATCAAGGCACCGGGCCACTCACCCGGCAGCCAGATGATCTATGTGCAGCTTGCAGATCTTTCCGAAGTGCTTTTCATCGGCGATGTGGCCTGGCACTACCGCAATATCCAGACCCTGCGGGAGCGTGCCCGTTTCGTGACCCAGTTCTTCCTGCGGGAAGATCGCCAGGCCGTGTTCGGCCAGCTTGCTGCGCTGAAAGCACTGAGCGAGGCGGAGCCTGACATCGCCATCGTGCCCGGACATGACGGAGAGATTCTGGGGGCACTGGTGGAAGCGGGCGTGCTGAAGGAAGGATTCAGCGTCACACTCAACGCCGAGTGAGGGCACACGGCTTCAGGCGGACGCCGCTTCCTCATAGGCGGCGCTCGCATTGAGCCAGCTTTCTTCCGCCGCTGCCAGCGCCTTCAGCGTGTCTGCGCGCTCCTTCGCGATGCTCGCCATCTTCGAGGGGTCGCTCGCAACTTCGGGCGTTGCAAGGCGCATATCGAGCGACTCGATCTGCTTTTGCAGGCGTGCGATTTCCTTCTCGGCTTCCTGCACCATCTTCTTCAGAGGGGCGATCTGCTCGCGCTTCTGCGCCGCAAGGCGGCGGGCTTCCTTCTTGTCGATCTGAACGCGCGGTGCCTCGGTGATGACCTCATCGTCATCATCGCTCGCCACCATCGGCTTTACGCGCCGCGCGGGGTCGAGCAGCCATTTGCGATAATCGTCAAGGTCGCCCTCGTAAGGTGCAACCGTTCCGTCAGCGACGAGCCAGAGACGATCCGCGCAAGTCTCGACCAGATGACGGTCATGACTGATAAGAATGAAGGCACCATCATATTCGTTGATCGCCATGACAAGCGCTTCGCGGCTATCGACATCGAGATGGTTGGTCGGCTCGTCGAGAATGATCATGTGCGGCTTGTTGAAGGTGGCAATGGCAAAGAGAAGCCGCGCCTTCTCGCCGCCTGACAGCTTTTCAACCTTCGTATCTGCCTTGTCTGCACCGAAGCCGTAGAAACCCGCACGTGCGCGCACCTGTGCCTGTGTCGCATCCGGCATCAGCTCGCGGAAATGCTCGTAAGGCGTTTCACCCATATTGAGTTCGTCGAGCTGATGCTGCGCAAAATAGGCGATGCGAAGTTTTTTCGACGCGTATTTATGGCCAGCCGTGACGCTCAACCGGTCGCAAAGGAGCTTCGCAAAGGTGGATTTGCCATTGCCATTCGCGCCCAGAAGCGCGATGCGATCGTCCTGATCGATGCGGAGGTTGAGACCGGACAGCACTGGCTTGTCCGGCTCATAGCCGACACTTGCATCTTCAAGCCGGATGATGGGCGAGGCGAGCGGCTTGTCAGGCGGCGGGAAATGGAAGGGCAGCACGCGTTCTTCCAGCACATCCGCAATCGGCTGCATCTTCGCCAATGCCTTCATGCGGCTCTGCGCCTGCCGCGCTTTGGATGCCTTCGCCTTGAAACGCTCGATGAAGCTTTCCATGTGGCGGCGCGCATCTTCCTGCTTCTTCTTCATTGACATTTGCAGCAGCAGCTTTTCGCGGCGCGTGCGGTCGAAGCGGTCGTAATTGCCGCTATAGAAGGTCAGCTTCTGCCCCTCAAGATGCAGGATGTTCTGCGCGACATTGTTCAGGAGGTCGCGGTCATGGCTGACGATGAGAACCGTATAGGGATAGCCCCGCAGATATTCTTCCAGCCAGATCGTGCCTTCGAGATCAAGATAGTTGGTCGGTTCGTCGAGCAGCAGCAGATCAGGTTCGGAAAAGAGCACGGCGGCAAGCGCCACACGCATCCGCCAGCCGCCCGAAAAGTCGGAGCAGGGGCGCGCCTGCGCCTCTTCATCAAAGCCGAGACCGGAGAGAATGCTGGCCGCGCGGGAGGGGGCTGCATGGGCGCCCATATCGGCGAGCCGCGTGTGGATCTCGGCAATACGGTGCGGATCGGTCGCCGTTTCGGCTTCCGCCAGCAAGGCATTTCGTTCCTTGTCAGCGGCGAGCACCGTGTCGATGAGCGAGGTCGGCCCCGCCAGAACTTCCTGCCGGACCATGCCGATCCGCCAGCTTTTCGGATAGGAAATGCTGCCGCTTTCCGGCCCGTACTCGCCTGTTATGAGCTTCAGGAGAGTGGATTTTCCGGTTCCATTCCGCCCGACAAAGCCCGTCCGCTGGCCCGGCGGGATCGCCGCCGTGACCCGGTCAAGAAGGAGGCGGCCCTCCATGCGGAACGTCAGATCGTTAATATGAAGCATGATGGCGGGGCTTTTAGCACTCGCAGTTGCCCGCGTCACCAAGCCCCGCTATAAACCGCGCGAAATCCTTCACTTGCAGAAAACTGGGAAAGAAGAGCATGGCCCTCGAACGGACCTTCTCGATCATCAAGCCGGATGCGACCCGGCGTAACATCACCGGCAAGATCATCGACCGTATCGAAAGCGCGGGCCTCCGGGTCATCGCCTCGAAGCGCATCCACATGACGAAGGCGCAGGCCGAGGGCTTCTATGCGGTCCACAAGGAGCGCCCCTTCTTCAATGATCTCGTCTCCTTCATGATTTCCGGCCCGGTTGTGGTCCAGGTCCTTGAAGGCGAGAACGCCATCGCGAAGTACCGCGAAGTCATGGGCGCGACGAACCCGGCCAATGCCGATGCTGGCACGATCCGCAAGGACTTCGCCGAGTCGATCGAAGCAAACTCGGTCCACGGCTCGGACGGTCCGGAAACCGCCGCCGAAGAAATCAAGTATTTCTTCAAGGACGAAGAAATCGTCGGCTGATCTCACCGGCGCATGAATCTGAAAAGCCCCGCTGGAAACGGCGGGGCTTTTTGTTTCTGCGCGGCTTGTGGATGGCTTCGCTTCGCTCGCAATGACGAGTCCTAAGTGATGCCCGGCACAAACAAGGGCGCGGGAACCTCCTCGCCATCCGCACCGACGATCACCACGCGCTCGCCTTCGACGCGGGCGCGGCCTTCGACCACGAGCTTCAACGCGAGCGGGTAGAGCTTGTGCTCCGCCTCGAGGATACGCGCGGCCAGTGTTTCTGCAGTATCGCCGGGCAGTACCGGTACGGCGGCCTGTGCCACGATCGGCCCTTCATCCATTGCCGGGCGCACGAAATGCACCGTGCAGCCGGTGATCTTCACGCCCGCATCAAGCGCGCGCTGATGCACATGCAGCCCCTTGAAAGCGGGCAGCAGGGAAGGGTGGATGTTGAGCTGGCGGTTATGCCACTTCGCCACAAACTCATCCGACAGAATGCGCATGAAGCCCGCATTGCAGACGAGTTGGACCCCCGCTTCAGTGAGCGCGCGGTCCATCTCCGCATCAAAGGCTTCGCGCGAGGCATATTGCTTGTGGTCAATGACTAGCGAGGGGATACCCGCCGCCTCCGCAATGGCAAGCCCGCCCGCGCCCGGACGGTTGGAGATGACAAGCGCAATCTCGCCGCGAAAGCCTGGCTCTGCACAGGCCTCGATCAGCGCCTTGAGGTTGGAGCCGCGGCCTGAGATGAGAACGCCGATCTTCACGCTTTGCTGCCCAATGCGCCCTTCACGCTGACGCGCGGGTTACCTTCAGCAGCCTCGGTCAACACGCCAATGCGCTGCACCGTCTCGCCCGCATCGGCAAGCACAGCGGCCACCTTGTCGGCCTCCGCCTCTGCCACCACGACCACCATGCCGATGCCGCAATTGAAGGTGCGGCCCATTTCAGCGTCGTCGATCCCGCCAAGCGAGACGAGCCAGCGGAAGACGGGCGGCATCGACCACGACGCCCCGTCGATCTCGGCGGAAATGCCATCGGGCAACACGCGGGGAATGTTCTCTACAAAGCCGCCGCCGGTGATATGCGCCATTGCCTTCACCGCGCCCGTCTCGCGGATGGCGCGCAGCATCGCCTTCACATAGATGCGGGTCGGCGCGAGCAGCACTTCGCCAAGGCTCGCCCCGTCACCATTCGGGAAGGGGGCGGAATAGGAGAGGCGGTTATCTTCCACAATGCGCCGCACCAGCGAGAAGCCGTTGGAATGGAAACCGGAGGAGGAAAGGCCAAGCAGCACGTCACCCGGCTGCACATCGCCGCGCGGCAGGATCTGGTCGCGCTCGACCGCGCCGACGGCAAAGCCCGCAAGGTCATAGTCGCCCTTGGCATACATGCCAGGCATTTCCGCCGTCTCACCGCCAATAAGCGCGCAGCCCGCCTGACGGCACCCCTCGGCAATGCCGGCCACCACATCGCGGGCGACATCTACGTGGAGTTTGCCGGTCGCGTAATAGTCGAGGAAGAAGAGCGGCTCCGCGCCCTGCACCACAAGGTCGTTCACCGACATAGCCACGAGGTCGATGCCGACCGTGTTATGGATATCCGCCTCTATAGCCACCTTGAGCTTGGTCCCGACGCCGTCATTTGCGGCGACCAGAACCGGGTCCCTGAAGCCGCAAGCGGCGAGATCGAAAAGCCCGCCAAAGCCGCCCAGCGCCGCGTCGGAGCCGGGCCTCCTGGTGGATGCAGCCAGCGGGCCGATCATCCGAACCAATTCATTGCCGGCATCAATATCGACCCCCGCCGCTGCGTAGGTATAGCGGTTGGGGCGGTCCTTCGGAGGGGTGGGGGACATTTGGTCTCTCAAGGGGAGTCAGGGGCTTGAATGCGCCCAAATCACCCCAAATCGTGCCGCGGTGCAAGAGAAAGACGAAAAACTCCGGCCTGCCGCCTTCGCCGGGGCGCGGGAGTGTTGTACTGTGCCCGCCAAGGGCGCGCTGAATCGCCATATATCGAGACGGATCAAGGCTCTATCCATGATTTCTTCCTTCAGGCTTCTGCACGCATGTTTCGCGGCTCTGTTGCTGATGGTGCCTTTCTCGTGCGCATCCGCCGCCGATATTTTCACGGTGCGCGGCATCCATGTGGACAAGACAGCCGAAAGCGCCACAGCGGCCCGTGCCGCCGCGCTGGCCGAGGCGCAGCGTCTTGCTCTCAGCGCGATGATGAAGAAGCTGACCCTGCCGGAAGACTGGGCATCGCTGCCGGAAGTAGATGATGCGACCGCGCAGAACGCCGTGCGGGGCTTTCAGGTAGCTAACGAAAAGACGAGCTCCACCCGCTACATCGCTGAAATGATTGTAAGTTTCCAGCCCGAGGCTGTGCGCCGCCTGCTGCGGGGCGCAAATGTCGCCTTTGGCGAGACGCAGGCGCGGGCTTCCCTGCTGCTGCCGGTCCTGCATCGGGAGGGCGGGCCGGTGCTTTGGGAGGAAAACAATCCCTGGCGCAGAGCCTGGGCCTCGCTCGAGCCGAGCGATGAACTGACCCCGCTTATCCTGCCGATTGGCGAGATCATGGAAATCAACGCAGTCCCCACCGCAACGGCGATTGCGGGGGATGATGCCTCTCTCACCGCGCTCACAGACCTTGCCGCCAATTACGGCACGAACAGCGTGGTCGTGGCGGAAGCATCTCCTGCAGGAAGCGGCCTGCGGGTCACGCTCACAAGGCGGGGCGGTGTCACCGAGAACGCGCCCATCACCAAGACCTATGAAGGGCAGGACGAGGCCGCCATGAGGCTCGCCGCGGCCGACATGCTGAATGAGCTTTCCACGCAGTGGAAGCGGCAGATCATCGTGCGGGACAACCGCGTCTCCACGATTGTCGCTCAGGCGAATTTCGCGACGCTCTCCGAATGGGAAAACATCCGCAAGGGGCTCACCTCGACGCCGCTGGTGCAGGGTGTGGAAGTGGTCGGCATTTCCTCGCGCGGTGCCGAGATCAGGATTTCCCACAAGGGTAGCGCTGACATGCTGGCGCTTTCGCTCGCCCAGCAGAATGTCAGTCTTGCCGCAGCGGGGAAGTCAGAGAACGCGGCAGAACTTGCGCCCTATACGCCCGCCAGCACAACTTCGCGCGCGCCACAATGGCATCTGACGGTCCGGCAGTGACAGGGCTTCACATGAGGCACGGTGCATGAGCATTCAGCGGCAAGCGGCCATATGGGCAGGGGTGATCGGTGTTTTTATCCTTATGCTCTGGCTGTTGAAAGGCATTCTTTTGCCTTTCGTGGCGGGTATGGCGATTGCCTATTTCCTCGATCCGCTGGCTGACCGGCTGGAGAAATATGGCCTGTCGCGCCTCGCCGCGACCGCGCTCATCACCATCTTCTTCCTGATGCTCGCCATCATTCTCGCCATCGTGCTTGTGCCGGTTCTCTACGGGCAGTTGATCTCGCTCGTCGAAATCACACCGCGCCTTCTCCAGCGCGGGCAGGAATGGCTGGTCACGGTGGGTGATGGCCGTCTGGGCCGTGTCCTCGGTGTGCATGGCTCGGATGTCGAAAAGGCGATCTCCGAAAGCCTTACCGGCTCGCTCGACTGGCTGCTCGCCTTCGTCACTTCTCTCGGTACGCAGGGGCTGCAGATCGTTGCCGTCCTCTCGCTCATCGTGGTGACGCCGGTGGTGGCCTTCTACCTGCTGCTCGACTGGGACCATCTGGTCGAGAAGGTAGATGATCTTCTGCCGCTCGATCACAAGGAAACGATCCGCCGCCTCGCCAACGAGATCAACGAAGTGCTGGCGGGGTTTATCCGCGGGCAGGTCATTGTGTGTCTGGTGCTCGGTGTCATCTATGCGGTGGGGTTGACGCTGGTCGGCCTGCGCTTCGGCCTGATCGTCGGCATCGTTGCGGGGCTTATCAGCTTCATTCCCTATCTCGGTACCATTCTCGGCTTCATTGTAGGCGTGGCGCTCGCGCTGTTCCAGTTCGCGCCGGACTATGTGTCAATCGCGATGGTGGTTGCCGTCTTTGCTCTGGGGCAGTTCGTGGAGGGAAACTTCCTCTCCCCAAAGCTGGTGGGAGACAGGGTGAAGCTCCATCCCGTCTGGGTCATGTTCGCGATCTTTGCCTTCACCGCGCTCTTCGGCGTTGTGGGGGCGCTGCTTGCGCTGCCTATTGCGGCGGCGCTCGGTGTTATCGCGCGCTTCGGCATTTCGCAGTATCGAAAGAGCCGCCTTTATCTCGGGCGGGCGCCGGAAGGCGCCATACCGCCGCGCGATACAGACAGTTGAACCATGACGCGGCAGCTTGTTCTTGAACTTGGCCATCGCCCCGCGTCAGGCCGGGAGGATTTCCTCGTTGGTCCGTCCAATGAGGCAGCCGTCGCGCTCATCGACGCCTGGCCCGACTGGCCGGACAATATCGTCGCGCTTTCAGGCCCGTCCGGCAGCGGCAAGACGCATCTGGCCGAGGTCTGGCGGATGGCAAGCAGCGCAACTTCGCTGTCACCCGATGGTCTGCCCGATGCAGATATTCCCGCGCTGGTCGCACAGCGCGCGATCATTCTGGAAGACCTTGTAACGCTCTCGCCGGAAGGGGAGCGCGCGCTTTTCCACCTCATCAATCTCGCCCGGGCAGAAGGCGCTTTCCTTCTGATCACCTCGGCGGAACCGCTCGCCCGTCTGCCCCTGAAACTGCCCGATCTCGTGTCGCGTCTGAAAGCCGTGCCGCAGGCGGCGCTCGGCGCACCGGATGATGCGCTGTTGACCGGCATCCTCGTCAAACTCTTCGCCGACAGGCAGCTTCGCGTGCCGCCCGCGGTCGTGACCTATCTCGCCAGCCGGATCGAACGGTCGGTCGCGGCAGCCCGCCTCATCGTGGCGGAGATCGACCGCGCCTCTCTTTCGGGCAAAAGGCCCGTCACCGTGCCTCTGGCAGCCGAAATACTGGCCAGGCAGGGAGAAATGGACATCTAGCAGGCCGTCCGGCCAGTCATGACTCAGTCATATCTTTGTCGTAAAGTTGAGCGATAGCGGAGACTTATTCCCGTTTTTGAAGAAGTGATCTCATGACCACCGCCCAGCACAATCCTCAAGCCGTGCCATCCGACGATGAGACGTCTTCTGCTGTGCCGGCCATTGCCCCTGACAGCCCGCAGCGCTTCATCAATCGGGAAGCCTCATGGCTCGCCTTCAACATGCGTGTGCTGGAAGAGGCGCAGAACAAGAACCACCCGCTTCTGGAACGGCTGCGCTTTCTGTCGATCTCGGCATCGAACCTCGATGAATTTTTCATGGTGCGCGTGGCGGGGCTGCGCGGGCAGGTGAGCGCGGGCGTCACCACGCTCAGCCAAGATGGCAGCACACCGGCGCAACAGCTTGATCTCGTGAATACGATGGCCAATGAGCTGATGCGCGAGCAGCAACGCCAATGGGTCGCGCTGCGTCAGGAAATGCGCGAGAACGGCATCGCGGTTCTGGAATCCGAAGAGGTAACACCCGAGGAGTTTGCCTGGCTCGAAACGCGCTTTCTCGAGCAGGTCTTTCCGGTGCTGACGCCGCTCGCCATTGATCCGGCGCACCCGTTCCCCTTCATTCCCAATCTCGGCTTCGCGCTCGCGCTCCAGCTTCGCCGCATATCGGACGGCAAGCTGATGGATGCGCTGCTGCCCGTGCCGACACAGGTGGAGCGGTTTATTCGCCTGCCTGCGCGCGAAGGTGACAGCAGCATTCGCTTTGTCAGCCTTGAGAACATGATCGTTCTCTTCCTCGACAGGCTTTTCCCCGGCTACAAGGTAATCGGGCAGGGCGCGTTCCGCCTGCTGCGGGACAGCGATATTGAAATTGAGGAAGAAGCCGAAGATCTGGTGCGCTATTTCGAAAGCGCGCTGAAGCGGCGCCGTCGCGGCAGCGTGATCCGCCTCAAGATCGAAACCCGCACGCCGGATTCATTGCGGCAATTCGTGGTGCATGAACTGGGCGTCGGCGACCGTGATCTCGTCTCGATCGAAGGGCTGCTCGGCCTTGCCCAGACGAGCCAGCTCATCGTTGATGACAGGCCGGATCTGAAATTCCCGCCCTATAATGCGCGCTTCCCTGAACGCATCCGCGATCATGGCGGTGACTGCTTCGCGGCGATCCGCTCGAAGGACATCATCGTCCACCATCCCTACGAGTCTTTCGACGTGGTGGTGCAGTTCATCAGTCAGGCGGCAAATGATCCTGATGTTGTCGCGATCAAGCAGACGCTATATCGCACCTCAAAGGACAGCCCCATCGTGCAGGCGCTGATCGAGGCGGCAGAAGCCGGAAAATCCGTCACGGCGCTTGTGGAGTTGAAAGCACGTTTTGACGAGGCGGCTAATATCGTCTGGGCGCGCAATCTCGAGCGTGCGGGCGTGCAGGTCGTGTTCGGCTTCATCGAACTCAAGACCCACGCCAAGCTCTCCCTCGTGGTGCGCCGCGAGGGCGGCGGCTTGCGGTCCTATGTGCATTTTGGCACGGGGAACTATCACGCGGTAACGGCGAAGATTTACACTGACTGCTCCATGTTTACCTGCGACCCGCGCCTCGCGCATGATGCGGCACAGGTGTTCAACTTCGTCACAGGCTATGCCGAGCCGAAGGATCTGGAGTTGCTGGCCGTCTCGCCGGTGAATATGCGCACGCGGCTGGTCAGCGATATTGATGCCGAAATCGAACATGCGCGGGCAGGGCGGCCTGCTGCCATCTGGGCGAAGATGAATTCGCTCGTGGATGCGCAGATCATCGACAAGCTCTATGAAGCCAGTCAGGCAGGTGTGCAGATCAATCTAGTGGTGCGCGGCATTTGCTGCCTGCGTCCGGGGATACCGGGGCTTTCTGAAAATATCCGTGTAAAGAGCATTATCGGGCGCTTCCTTGAGCATTCCCGTATCGTCTGTTTCGGCAACGGATATGGTCTGCCGAATGACAAGGCCAAGGTCTATATCGCCTCGGCGGACTGGATGCCGCGTAACCTCGACCGGCGGGTTGAGGTCATGGTGCCGATCCTCAATCCCACGGTCCATGATCAGGTTCTGGACCAGATCATGGTTGCCAATCTGAAAGACAACCAGCAAAGTTACGAATTGCAGGCGGATGGGACCTACCGCAGAAGCAGCTTGCGGGAGGGCGAGGAGCCCTTTAATGCTCACACCTATTTCATGAACAACGCGAGTCTCTCCGGGCGTGGAACCTCTCTCAAGAACAACCTTCCGCCCAAATTCAAAATCAAGACGGCATAGGTCCGTCTTGCGGCTGAAAGCGGGAGGCGCGCTGTGAGCCGCGGCAAATTCGGCGGGCGGTTTGGCATCGTCGATGTCGGCTCGAATACCGTGCGCCTCGTGGTCTATGCGACCACCTCTCGCAACCCGGTTCTCGTCTTCAACGAAAAAGTCATGGCGGGCCTTGGCCGCTCGCTCGCCTCGACCGGGCGTCTCGATCCCAAAGGCATCAAGCGTGCTTTTGAGGCGCTGCGGCGTTTCATGGCGCTTCGCGATCGCATCGGCGTCGATACATTCGTCATCGTGGCTACGGCAGCCGTGCGCGATGCGGAAGACGGTCCTGAATTTCTCGCGCAGGCAGAAGAAATATGCGGCCTCAAGATCGATCTCCTGTCGGGAGAGGATGAAGCGCGGCTTTCGGCGCAAGGCGTTCTTTCCGGCATCCCCGAAGCCGACGGTATTGTCGGCGACCTTGGCGGCGGCAGCCTCGAACTGATACCTGTGAGCGGCGGCAAGTCAGGGCCGGGAACATCGCTTCCGCTCGGGCCGCTGCGCCTTATTGATCTCTCGCACAACAATCTCGCAGAAGCGCAAGCTGTGGTAGAGCGCGCGCTGGGCGAGCAGGAGTGGTTCAGGGAACATCAGGGCAAGCGGCTCTATATTGTGGGCGGCGTCTGGCGAAGTCTCGCCCGCATCCACATGTCGCAGCGCAATTACCCGATCCATGTGCTGCATCAATATGTCATCCCTGCGCGCGAGGCATCGGATATTGCGCGTGTGATCGAACGGCTCGGACCGAAAACGCTCGCCCAGATGCCAGATATATCGAGCCGACGCGTGGAGTCCCTGCCTTTTGGCGCGCTGGTGCTCGATCAGCTCATCACGGCCATGAAGGCGAAGGAAGTTGTCGTGTCGGCTTATGGGCTGCGCGAGGGCATTCTGTTCGATCGTCTCGACAAGAAGGAGCAGGCGAAAGATCCGTTGATTGAAGGGTGCCGCGATCTCGCCGGGCGTCTCGCGCGCTTTCAGCAGCATGGCGACGAGTTTTTCAAATGGACGGCACCGATCTTTGCCGACGATGTACTTGGAGAAACGCCTGCCGAAGCGCGGCTGCGTCTCGCATCTTGCCTGCTTGCTGATATTGCCTGGTATGTGCACCCCGACTACCGCGCGCACCACGCCATGGCGCAGATATTGCTCGCGCCTTTCTCCGGCATCGATCATCCGGGGCGCATGTTCCTCGCGCGTGTGGGGTATCACCGCCACGAGGGCAAGGGTGAGCCGGCGGTGCTTGGCAATCTGACGGGATATATTTCGGAGCGCGACCATGAGCGCGCTCTGGTGCTGGGCCTTGCGCTGCGCCTTGCCTTCACGCTCTCAGGCGCGACGACCCGCCTGCTGCCGAAGACCAAGTTTGAAATCACCAAGACCCATATCAGCCTTGTCGTGCCGAAGAAATATGAGGCATTGGTGGGCGAAGTCGTGACGAAGCGCCTCAACGCACTCTCTCGCGCGCTTGGTCGCAAGGGCGAGATCAGGATTGCCGGATAGGCCTAGCGGCCCTTCGTGTCGATCAGAACGATCTTCTTGCCCTTGGCGCCGATAGCTAGTTCGCCCCGCTTCAGGCGCAGCGCATCTTCCCCGAAAATCTCGCGCCGCCAGCCCTTCATCGCAGGCACATCCGCCTCCGCATGAGCGGCAATGAGTTCAAGGTCGCTCACATTGGCAACGAGTTTCTGCGCCACATCATGCTCTTCGCATTTCTGCTTGAGCAGCACTTTCAGAAGCTCGACCAGCGGGCCGACACCGGCAGGCAGGGGTTCCGGCCCCTCGACCACGGGAATATCTTCTTCCTTCATGGCAAGGCCACGCTCGATGGCTTCCATCAGGCTGGGGGCGAGGCGGCTGTTCGAGAAGCCCTTGGGCACGGCGCGCAGCGCGTCAAGGTCCGCGATGGTTTTCGGTATCTGCGTCGCGATCTCGTAAAGCGCGTCATCCTTCATGATGCGCGAGCGGGGGATATCCCGCTCCTGCGCCTGCCGCTCGCGCCAGGCCGCGATCTCGACAAGGACGGCAAGCCCGCGCTGGCCACGGAAGCGCATCTTGAGCCGCTTCCAGGCATTTTCCGGCCGCATTGCATAGGTGTTCGGGTCTTGCAGGACGGCCATTTCCTCAGCCACCCAATGCGCGCGCTTGGTCTGGGTCAGGCGCTTCGCCAACACCTCATAGATGGTCCGCAGATAGGTGACATCGGCCATCGCATATTGAAGCTGCTTCTCGGAGAGCGCCCGCCGGGACCAGTCCGTGAAACGGGAGGACTTGTCCACGCTGCCGCCCGCGAGCTTGCGGACTAGCGTTTCATAGCCGATGGAATCCCCGAAACCGCAGACCATGGCGGCGACCTGCGTGTCAAAAAGCGGGTCCGGGATGGTGTTTCCCTGATGGAAGAAGATTTCAATATCCTGCCGGGCCGCGTGAAAGACCTTCACGACCTTCCGGTTCCGCATCAGCTCATAGAAGGGAGCAAGGTCGATATCGGGTGCCAGCGGGTCGATGATGATTTCATCCTCGGGCCGGGGGCCGGCAAGCTGGATCAGGCAAAGGACGGGCCAGAAGGTCGAGTCCCGCATGAACTCCGTATCGACAGTCACATAGCCCGCCCCGGAAAGGCGATCACACGCCGCTTTCAGCGCTTCGTTGGTCGTAATAATTTCCATGCGCCGCTGTATAGCCGATCTCTGGGATGCTGTCGCGGAGAAGGCGGAGGACAACGCGGGCCCATTGCCCTTGACAATGGCCGTCGATCCATGCGCTTTTCCCGGTCGCCGGGGTGATAACTCTTATGTTACATAGTCCCGATTCGTCTTTGAATCTCAAGGCTTTATGACAATGACCCGTTTCCGCAGCCACACCTGTGGCGAGCTTCGCAAGTCGCATGTCGGCGAAACCGTCCGTCTTTCGGGCTGGGTTCATCGCAAACGCGACCATGGTGGCCTCCTTTTCATCGACCTGCGCGACAATTACGGGCTGACCCAGCTCGTCTTTGACCCGGACCGGGCCGAGGCCTTTGGCCTCGCTGAAAAGGTGCGCGCCGAATATGTGATCTCGCTGGAAGGTGAGGTCGTGGCGCGCTCGGCGGAAACGGTTAATCCCAACCTGCCGACGGGTGAGATCGAGATTGCCGTCACCTCTCTCGAAGTGCTGTCGGAGGCGCAGGACCTGCCGCTTCCCGTGTTCGGCGAGCCGGATTACCCGGAAGATATCCGGCTGACCTATCGCTTCCTCGACCTGCGCCGCGAGACGCTTCACAAGAACATTCTGCTCCGTTCCAGGATCATCGCGTCTATCCGTCGCCGCATGACGGAGGCAGGCTTCAATGAGTTCCAGACGCCGATCCTGACGGCTTCAAGCCCCGAAGGCGCGCGCGACTTTCTGGTGCCTTCGCGCATTCATCCGGGCAAGTTCTATGCGCTGCCGCAGGCGCCGCAGCAGTTCAAGCAGCTCATCATGGTGGCGGGCTTTGACCGCTATTTCCAGATTGCGCCCTGCTTCCGCGATGAAGATGCTCGCGCCGACCGTTCACCGGGCGAGTTCTATCAGCTCGATGTGGAAATGAGCTTCGTCGATCAGGACGATGTTTTCTCCGCCATTGAGCCGGTGCTGCACGGCCTCTTCGAAGAGTTTGCGAATGGCCGCAAGGTCTCGCCCTATCCCTTCATCCGCATTCCCTATGCGGAGGCGATCCGCAAATACGGCTCCGACAAGCCGGACCTGCGCAACCCCATCGAGATGCAGAATGTCACCGACCATTTCCGTGGTTCGGGCTTCAAGGTCTTTGCGGGGATGATCGAGAAGGATCCGAAGGTCGAGGTCTGGGCGATCCCGGCGCCGACAGGCGGCAACCGCGCTTTCTGTGATCGCATGAATTCATGGGCGCAGGGCGAGGGGCAGCCGGGCCTTGGTTACATCTTCTTCCGCGAAGAAGGCGGCGTGCTCGAAGGGGCAGGTCCGGTGGCCAAGAATATCGGGCCGGAACGCACCGAAGCGATCCGCACCCAGCTTGGCCTCAAGGAAGGCGATGCCGTCTTCTTCGTGGCCGGTGTGCCCACGAAGTTTGCAAGCTTTGCCGGTCTCGCGCGCACGCGCGTCGGCACCGAGCTTGGCCTTGTGGAAGAGGGTGTCTTCAAGTTCTGCTGGATCGTGGACTTCCCCATGTTCGAGTGGAATGAGGAAGAGAAGAAGATCGACTTCTCGCACAATCCCTTCTCTATGCCGAACTATCCGCTCGACAAGTTCCTGCAACTTGGCCCGGATGATGAAGAGGAAATTCTCGGCATCACTGCCTTCCAGTACGACATTGTCTGCAATGGCGTGGAGCTTTCCTCCGGCGCGATCCGTAACCACAAGCCAGATGTGATGTACAAGGCCTTCGGCATTGCGGGCTATGACAAATCGGTGGTGGAGAGCAAGTTCGGCGGCATGCTGAACGCTTTCAAATATGGCGCCCCGCCGCATGGCGGTCTCGCCCCCGGTGTGGATCGTATGGTGATGTTGCTCGCAGGCGTCGAGAACCTGCGCGAAGTAACCATGTTCCCGATGAACCAGCAGGCGCAGGATCTGCTCATGCAGGCGCCCTCCGAAGTGGAGCCGAAGCAGCTCAAGGAACTCCACATCCGCGTGGTGCCGCCGCTGGAAAAGAAGAAGGAAGGCTGATTTTGCGTCAGCCCCGCCAGGCAAAAAGGGAAGGCTCAGGCCTTCCCTTTTTTCATGCCGTTGCCGTAACGCGCGTTACTGCGCCGGTGGAGGCGTTGTTTCCTCAAAGACAGGGATGGGCAGCGCATCAATCGGAATGATGATGCCGTTTGAGGCCGTAATGGCATCACCCGCCACATTGGCGCCGAACTCGGAATGGCCGTAGCGGATGGGGCTCTTCGTGCCATCAATCACCACCTTGCCGCGCTGGAGGGTGGTTGCCTCTGTCACCTTGCCCTCAAGGCTTGCCGGCGTGTGGCGGCCGCTCACGATCTGGTAGAGCAGGAGCGCGCGGGCATTTTCCTTCACGCTGGGGTTCTCGCCGGACAGCATGTCATCCACGCCGCCGGGCTGGTTGGCGAGCGCTTCATCCGTCGGTGCGAAAACGGTGATGTCGCCCGTGCTGTAGCGGAACTTCAGATCATTCGCCTCGATCATCTTCACAAGCATTGAGAACTGCGGATTGGCCTTCAATGTCTCATAGACATTGGCGGCAAAGGCCGGCGCGGAGACGACCGCGCTGATAGCCAGGGCCGCGATGAAAATACCGGTTCTTTTCATGTGTCTCCCTTTCAAATTCGCCAGAACTTTCCCCTCTGTGACCAGCTTATCTAGGTCGGCAATTTGTCGGGAATGCGACAATGAGCCCGGCGGCACCCTTTCCTCTGGAAACGGCTGGTTAACGACCTTTGGGTGACACTGACAGGGGCCCCGTCTGCATGGTGCGGGGGGAAGGGTATTAAGAATGTCGATGAGCCTCGTTAACCCGCAAACAGTGCCCCCGGCGGGAGACCTGACCGGACTTTCGCCGCATCTACTGGATGTGATGGCAAAGGCGTTTGCCATCGGCCAGTGGAGCTGGGATCGGGAGAGCGGTGAGCTTATCCTGCATTCGCCGGTGCTCGACGCCCATAATGTGCCGCGGAAGATGAACACCCTGAACCCGCTGCGCTCCCCGGCCATGGCGCATCTCCATGAATGGTTCACGCACTGCAGGCCCGGTGACGTGACATCGGCGAGCTTTACCCTGCGGGATGATCCGGTGGCTGTCCGCGTGCTCTGTCTGAGCTGCGATGAGGGCGGCGTCCGGGGGCTCGTGCAGGACCAGACATCGGAGAAGCTCGACACCGAGGAAGATCAGCGGTTCCGCATGGCGCTCATGGGTGCGGCGCATGGCATTGCACTGGTGGGCATTGATGGCCGCTGGCTACAGGTGAACGAGGCGCTCTGCCGGATGCTCAGCTATACGAAGGCCGAGTTTGCGGAGATTACCTTTCAGGACATCACACATCCCGAGGATCTCGAGGCTGATCTCGATCTGTTGCATGAATGTGTGGAAGGAAAGCGCGACACCTACCAGATGGAGAAGCGCTACATCCGCAAGGATGGAGAGGTCATCTGGGTGGATCTCGCTGTTGCCATTCTGCGCGCCGAAAACCACGAGCCGCTTTACTTCATTTCCCAGCTTCACGATGTGAGTGACCGCAAGCGCGCGGAAGAAGCGCTTGTTGCCGCGCGCGATGAAGCAAAGCGTGCAAGCGAGGTGAAGAGCGGCTTCCTCGCATCAATGAGCCATGAAATCCGTACACCGATGACGGGCGTCATGGGTATGCTCGACATGCTGGCGGAAAGTGGCGTTTCGGGCGATCAGCTTGAACTCATTAGTACCGCGCGTTCATCCGCCGAGATGTTGCTGTCGATCATCAATGATGTGCTCGACATGGCAAAGCTTGAAGCCGGGCGCGTTGAAATTGCGAGCAGGGATTTCCACGCCGAAACATTGCTCCGCACCGTTTGCGACATGATGGCGGGAAGGGCGAGTGACAAGGGGCTGCGCTTCAGCGCCGTGCTGCCGCTCTCGACGCGCATCTGGCTCAAGGGTGATCCTGACCGCATTTCGCAAATCCTGTTCAACATCATCGGCAATGCGGTGAAGTTTACGGAGAAGGGCGATATCTCCGTTTCTGCCGAAACCAAGACCACGGCTGAGGGCTTCAACTTCATTCTGAAGGTGAGTGACACAGGCCCCGGCATTCCGGTAGACAAGACCGAAAGCATCTTCCGCGAATTTGAACGCCTGAACCGCGAAACGGGTGCGCATATAGAGGGCACCGGGCTTGGTCTCGCCATCGTGTCGCGTCTTGTTGAGGCCATGGGTGGACAGATCGAGGTTGAAAGCGAAGTCGGACGGGGCTCGACTTTCACCGTCACGCTGCCGCTTCGCGCGGGCGCGGCACCTGCGGCGGCGATCACGCCCTCGGTGGAACCCGCCAAGCCCGCCGATGAAACGCCAGCTTCTGCCGGGACGCTTTCTGTTCTCGTTGTCGAGGATAATGCCGTGAACCGGAAGGTGATCGGCTCCGTGCTCGCCATTGCGGGGATTGAGCCCGTCTATGCTTTTGATGGCGCGGCGGCGCTTGAAGCGGTGAAGGATACCAGTTTCGATGTCATCTTCATGGATGTGATGATGCCCGTCATGGACGGCCTCACCGCCACGCGAAAGCTGAGAGAGATGGGCTATGCGAGACCGATCCTCGGCCTTACCGCCAATGCGATGGAACATCACCGCGAAGCCTGTTTCGAGGCGGGCATGGATGACCACATCGCAAAGCCCTTCCGCCCTGCGGATATTCTGACAGCACTGCAGAAACACGCAGGCCACCGCGCAGAGGCATAAACCAACAACACTGCATAAAAAAAGGAGCGCAGAAGCGCTCCTTTTTCATATTGTGGAACCGCTGCTTGTCAGAAGGCTGCCGTGAAATTCAGTGTAAGTGCGTGCCCCGTGATCTCGTCCGCAGTGTTCGAACTGGTGTCGGTCCAGATATAACGATACTGAGCACCGACCTTCTTGCCATTGCCGAGATTCATGTCGAAACCAATATTGCCCTGAAGAGCGAGGTCATCGCTGTCGGTGCTGACGCCAACCGGCACGCCGCCCACCGCGTCCAGAGACAGTTGCGAGAAGGCCATACCGATACCCGCACCGATGTAAGGGTCGAAGGAGTTCCCGGCCATCGGGTGGAAATTGGCATTCACCATTGTCAGGAAAGAAGAGAGGTCACCATCCGCTGACACACTGCCGAGACCGGTGACAGAAATCGTATCGAAATCGGCTGTGAGATAGGTGAGCTCAGCTTCAACCGCAATTTGCGGGTTTATATTGTAGCCGACAGCACCGGAAACCACCCAGCCCGTGTCAAAGGAAATCTTGGAACCAGCCGCGGCTCCTTTGCCATCCACATCGTCGATGACGAGCGCGCCACCGGAAAGTCGGAAGTAAGTATTCCCCGAGCGTACCTCTTCAGCCATTGCAGGCGCAGTCATCGCGACAACCATGGCGGCAGTCGCAGCAAATTTTGTGAGATAGTTCATTTAGTCCCCCATATATAGTCCCAAAAGACCAGATTATGGGGAGAATAATGAACCGTCAACGGCGATGAGTGAAGGGTGGGCTGATGTACTTCAGCTACACCCGCTGGTTCCGCCGCATGTGTCGCATTTCAGGCAGGTGCCGTTCCTCACCATGGTGAAGTTGCCACATTCGCCGCAGGCCTCTCCCTCGTAGCCCTTCATCCGGGCCTCGGCGACGCGGGAAGCGCCGCTGGCGGGGGCAGCAGAGAGGCTGACCGCGCCGGACGATGCTGCGGCATAGCTTTCGCCGGAGCCTGCCCGCATCAGCGCGCCGGCGGCCATGACTTCCGCCTTGATGGTCTGTTCACGGACGGCCGGCGCGGCAACCGTTTCGGCGCGTGCCTCGGCAGCGGCACCGCCGCGCACAAGATAGAGGTTCCCCATCTGCGCCATGCGGGTATAGCCGGGACTCACCACGGCGGCGGCAGGCATGGCCGGCGCCTTGCCTTCGTCGGCGCCGTCTCCCATCGCGTCGAAGGCAAGCTCCTTCGGATCGACATGGCCGAGATCGGAGCGGCCAAGATAGGAGACCGCAAGTTCGCGGAACACATAGTCGAGGATCGAGGTTGCGTTCTTGATCCGGTCATTGCCTTGCACAAGACCCGCAGGCTCGAAGCGCGTGAAGGTGAAGGCCTCCACATATTCTTCCAGCGGCACGCCATATTGCAGGCCGAGCGAAACAGCAATGGCGAAGTTGTTCATCAGACTGCGGAAGGCAGCCCCTTCCTTGTGCATGTCGATGAAGATTTCACCGATCCGGCCATCATCATATTCGCCGGTGCGGAGATAAACCTTGTGGCCGCCCACAAGCGCCTTCTGCGTGTACCCCTTGCGCCGGTCGGGCAGGCGCTCGCGGGTTTTCTCGGCAGCGACGACACGTTCGGCAAGGTCCATCGCAGCACGTTCCGCGACGATGCGGGCACGCTCTGCCTGAGGCTGCGCGATCAGCGTTTCAACGGCGCTTTCTTCCTCGTCCCCGCTCGCTTCATCTTCGAGAAGCTGCGCGTTGAGAGGCTGTGACAGTTTCGAGCCGTCGCGGTAAAGCGCGTTTGCCTTGATGCCGAGCTTCCAGGAAAGCATGTAGCTCTCCTTGCACTCTTCAACAGTTGCCGAGTTCGGCATATTGATCGTTTTGGAAATCGCACCAGAAATGAAGGGCTGGGCCGCCGCCATCATGCGGATATGGCTCTCGACAGAGAGATAGCGCGTGCCCGTACGGCCGCAGGGGTTCGCGCAGTCGAACACATGAATGTGCTCATCCTTGAGGCCCGGCGCGCCTTCAAGCGTCATGGTGCCGCAGACATGAAGGTTCGCCGCTTCGATTTCCTGCTTCGTGAAGCCGAGTGCGGAGAGCATGTCGTAATCGAGATCATCCATCGCATCGGCATCGAGACCGAGCGTCTGCGTGCAGAACTCTTCACCAAGCTGCCACTTGTTGAAGACGAAGCGGATGTCGTAGGCGGTCGCGAGCGCCGCCTCGACAGCGTCGATCTTCTCCTGCGTAAAGCCGCGCTCCTTCAGTCGCTCATGATTCACGCCCGGCGCATTGGCCAATGTGCCATGACCCACCGCATAGGCGACGATCTCCTCGATCGCCTCATCGGAATAGCCGAGCGTCCGCAGCGCCTGCGGCACGGCGCGGTTGATGATCTTGAAATAGCCGCCGCCCGCGAGCTTCTTGAACTTCACAAGGGCAAAATCAGGCTCGATGCCGGTCGTGTCGCAATCCATGACAAGGCCGATCGTGCCTGTCGGCGCGATGACGGTTGTCTGCGCATTGCGATAGCCATAACGCTCACCCATAGAGACAGCGAGATCCCATGAGGCGCGCGCATGATCCACAAGGTCAGACTGCGGGCAGGCCGATGCGTCAAGCGCGACCGGATAGACGGAGAGGCCTTCGTAGCCGCCATTGAGGCTGTGGGCCGCGCGCGAATGGTTGCGCATCACGCGGAGCATATGCTCCCGGTTTTCTTCAAAGCCCGGGAATGCGCCGAGTTCCTTTGCCATCTGTGCGGAGGTTGCATAGGCAACACCGGTCATGATGGCGCTGATCGCAGCGGTGAGCGCGCGCGCTTCCCGCGAGTCATAGCCAAGGCCGCAGGACATGAGCAGCCCGCCAATATTGGCAAAGCCAAGGCCGAGCGTGCGGAAGCGATAGCTGCGCTCCGCAATCTCGCGGCTCGGGAACTGCGCCATGAGAACGGAAATCTCGAGCACGATGGTGAGAAGCTTTACCGCATGTTCGAAGGCTTCCACATCAAAGCGGCCATCCGCTTCGCGGAACTGGATCAGGTTGATCGAGGCGAGATTGCAGGCCGTGTCGTCAAGGAACATATACTCCGAGCACGGATTGCTGGCGCGGATCGGTCCTGATGCAGGACAGGTGTGCCAGTCGTTGATGGTGGTGTGATACTGGATGCCCGGATCGGCGCTCGCCCAGGCAGCAATGCCGATCTTTTCCCAGAGTTCCCGCGCAGGAATGCGCTTCGTAACCTCGCCATTGAGGCGGCTCCTGAGCGCCCATTCCTCATTCTGCTCGACAGCACGGAGGAACTCGTCTGTCACCCGAACGGAGTTGTTCGAGTTCTGGCCCGAAACGGTGAGATAGGCTTCCGAATCCCAGTCAGTGTCATAAACATCGAATTCGAGATCGGTATATCCCTGCCGCGCGAACTGGATCACGCGCTGGATATAGTTTTCCGGTACAAATGCCTTGCGCGCAGCTACGATTTCGCGCTTCAGCGCCGGGTTCTTCTTCGGGTCGAAACAGGCATCGTCATCGGCCTCGCAGTTCACGCAGGCACGCATGATGGCGGAGAGGTGCTTGCGAGCCACCTTCGAGCCGGTGACGAGCGCGGCAACCTTCTGCTCTTCCTTCACCTTCCATTCGATGAAGTCTTCGATGTCGGGATGGTCGATATCAACAATGACCATCTTCGCCGCGCGGCGCGTGGTACCGCCGGACTTGATCGCGCCCGCTGCGCGGTCGCCGATCTTAAGGAAGCTCATCAGGCCGGAAGACTTGCCGCCGCCGGAGAGAGCTTCGTTCTCACCGCGCAAATTGGAGAAGTTCGAACCCGTGCCGGAGCCATATTTGAAGAGGCGCGCCTCGCGCACCCAAAGGTCCATGATGCCGTTCTCGTTGACGAGATCGTCATTCACGCTCTGGATGAAGCAGGCATGAGGCTGCGGAAATGCATAAGCCGTTTCCGTCTGCGCGGTGATACCCGTCTCCGGGTCGGTGCGCCAGTGGCCCTGCGCCGGACCATCAATGCCATAGGCCCAGTGAAGGCCGGTATTAAACCATTGCGGGCTGTTCGGCGCTGCGATCTGCGCGGCCAGCATGAAGCGATGCTCGTCGAAAAATGCGCGCGCATCCGCTTCCGTGTCGAAATAGCCGCCTTTCCAGCCCCAATAGGTCCAGGTGCCTGCGAGACGGTCAAAGACCTGCCGGGCGTCGCGCTCGGGGCCAAAGCGCGCGTCAGCGGGCAGGGCCGCGAGCGCTTCATGGTCCGGCTCATGACGCCACAGGAAGGAAGGAACACCTTCTTCCGGCACAGCCTTCAGAATGGCCGCGACACCGGCCTTGCGGAAATATTTCTGGGCGAGCACGTCACAGGCCACCTGGCTCCACTCGGCGGGAACCTGAATGTCCTGCAGATGGAAGACCACCGACCCGTCCGGGTTGCGGATCTCACTCGCCGTCGTCCTGAATTCGATGCTTTCGTAAGGCGACTGACCCTCGACAGTGAAGCAACGCTGGATACGCATCTGACCCCCGGATTTCCGCTCGTGAACGCTCGCCCCCGGCCGGGGAGGGAAGGGCATCCGGCCTGTTACCGGGGCGCAGAAGTCCGTTGCGCCAAGTCACTCTGGAATTCGGGTTTAAGACCTTGATTCCAAAAGACTTTAGCCGCCGAGACTGTTTTGCCCTGTTTGTGTGGCCGCTGTTTCTCTTGCCTCTCCCCCTCGGGGAAGACAAATCCTAGGAAGGACAGGCCGGGGTCGTCAAGCCAAAGCCGCAAGATGTAGCTATGACGGGCATTCCCGGCCACGACATACGGTGGCTCTCCCGGCGAATCGACAATTAACCCGGCAGAAACCTGCAGGATGGTACCAATCACTGAGAAACCCCCGAAAAGCGGAGCGCCACGTGGGCGATCGGAGCACAGCCTTCGGCAAAGAGCTGAAATCGCTCAAGGTTCTCATGGTTGAGGACAACGGGAGCATGCGTCTCCTGCTTCGTACCATGCTCAACACCTTCGGCATCACTCATGTTCGTCAGGCCCGCGACGGTACGGACGGGCTGATGGAGCTCCAGCTCCACGACATCGACCTCGTCATCTCCGACTGGGAAATGCAGCCCATGAACGGGCGGGATTTCATCACCAGTGTGCGCGCGGTGGGCAATGAGCCGGTTTGCTTCACACCCATCATCGTGCTGACGGGTCACGCCTCCCACTCGCTCATCAAGGAAGCCTTCGAGATCGGCGCCACCCATCTGCTGGTGAAGCCCGTCACCCCGGCGAGCCTCCTTCACCGCATCGAATGGGTGCTGAATGACGCGCGGGAATTCACTGTGGCCGGCGATATTTACCGCCAGCCCATGATTTTCAAGGAGCGCGAGGGGTTGCGGCGCACGCGCGAAGTCGGTCAGACGACCTGGGCGCTCGAATAAACCCGCAGCAAGGCTGGACTGGACATACCCCCGGTGCCATATTCTGCCCGTTTTCCGGCCCGCGTTTGCCGGAATCGCGGCTAGAATAGAGTTCGGGCTGAGGCCGTCTGCGCCCACCGCTTCCAACAGGGTTCGCCTTCATGGGTTTGTTTTCGGAAATTTTCATCTGGTGGCATGGCCAGACCATGGGCACGCGCTTCTACACATGGCGCAAGGGGCGCCTCGTGGGCGAGGACGAGCAGGGCAATAAATATTACGAGGCCAAGGATGGCGCCTCGGTCGGCGGCTACAGGCGCCGCTGGGTGATCTATAACGGTCAGGTCGAGGCGTCGCGTGTGCCGCCGGATTGGCATGGCTGGCTGCACCACACTGTGGATACGCCGCCGACCGAGGAGAACTACACGCCTCGCGAGTGGCAGAAGCCGCATGTGCCGAACCTCACCGGCACGCCGCATGCCTATCGCCCGGCTGGCAGCCTCCTCAAGGGCGCCCAGCGCCCGCAGGCAACGGGTGACTACAAGGCCTGGCAACCGGAATAATTCACCACGCCCGCGCTCGCGCGGGTGCCATTGAGGAAAACCATGCAGAGCAATCTCGTCGAAACGCTGATCGGTACGCTGGTTGTAGCTGTGGCAGCCGTCTTCCTTTTTTATGGCTACTCAACATCCGGCATGCGCAGTTCATCGGGCTATCAGGTGAAGGCAGCTTTCAGCGCGGTTGACGGGCTGGCCACGGGAGCGGATGTTCGCCTCTCCGGCATCAAGGTCGGCACAGTGGTGGCCCAGCAGCTCGACCCCGAAACCTATCAGGCGATGGTCACACTCGACATTGCGAGTGATGTCAAACTGCCGGATGACACCAGCGCCAAGATCACCAGTGAAGGTCTGCTGGGCGGCAGCTATATCTCGCTCACCCCCGGCGGTAGCGAAGAGCTTCTGACGCATGGCGGCGAGATCATGTTCACGCAAGGCTCGCTCGACCTGATGAGCCTGATCGGTCAGGCCGTCTTTTCCGCGACGGATAGCGACAAGAGCAACTGAGCAGCCTCCTGAGGCGGCGCCGGAGCGTTTCGATGAAGCATCATCGCCTTTATCCATCACTCGCGGCCGTGCTGGCGCTTGTTGCGCTTTCTGCCGCGCCTGCGCTTGCCGACAAATATCCCGTCGCCGTTTTCAGCGGTCTCGACAAGATCACGGCGCGCGTCGCGAGTTTCGATGCGCGGGTGGGGGAGCCTGTGCAATTCGGCTCGCTGGAAGTGCTGGTGCGTGATTGTGACAAGAAACCGCCCGAAGAAACACCGCGCACGGCGACCTATGTGGAGATCCGCCAGCTTGAGCGCCACGATGACAAGTCGGAAGGCGAGGCGGCCGCACCGCATGATGACGATGCAGAGGCCAATGCGCCCATCTTCAAGGGATGGATGTTTGCCGAAAATCCCGGCCTCAACGCGCTGGAACACCCCGTCTATGATATCTGGCTGACGGACTGCAAAATCTCTTCCGGCGCGGTATCGAGAGCCAGCGAATAAAAATCCGCATCCGTCGCAATGGCGCGGGCGAGCCTCTCGCGATAGGCCTCACGCGAAATTTCCCGCGCTCCGAATTGCGCAAGATGCGTTGTCACGAATTGCGTATCCAGCAGCTTGTAGCCGCCCCGGATGAGGCGCGCGACAAGATAGACAAGTGCAACCTTGCTCGCATCCGTCTCGCGCGAAAACATGCTCTCGCCAAAGAACGCCGCGCCGATTGAGACGCCGTAAAGCCCGCCAACGAGCTTTCCGTCCCGCCAGCACTCGACAGAATGGGCGTGCCCGCGCTCATGCAGTTCCGTATAAAGCTCGAGAATGCGCGCGTTGATCCAGGTGCCATCGCGCCCCGGTGCGGCTTCCGCGCAACCAAGCATCACCTCACGAAAGCTCGTGTCGATCCGCACGTCAAAAAGACGCTGGCGAATGGTGCGCTTGAGGCGGCGGGGGACGTGAAACTTGTCCAGCGGCAGAACACCGCGCGCTTCCGGGTCAATCCAGTAGAGCTGCGGGTCATCACGCGACTCCGCCATCGGAAACACGCCATAGGCATAGGCGCGCAGCAGCATATCGGCATCGATCTCGCTCATGCCTGCTACCTTAGCCTGTCACCGGCGCGTGGCCAGATCAGGACTTCTGCTTCAGGAAATCTTCGAGCCAGTGAATGTGATAGTCGCCATTCATGAAGTCTGGCTCGTTCACCAGTTCCTGAAACAGCGGAATGGTGGTCTTGATGCCGTCAATCACGAATTCATTCAGTGTCCGGCGCAGGCGCATCAGGCACTCGTTCCGGTTGCGCCCGCTCACCACCAGCTTGCCGATAAGGCTGTCGTAATAGGGCGGGATGCGATAGCCGGAATAAACGGCGCTATCAACGCGCACACCAAGCCCGCCCGGCGTGTGAAAATCCTTCACGGTGCCAGGGGAGGGAGCGAAGGTCTTGGGGTCTTCCGCATTGATGCGGCACTCAACGGCATGGCCGTTGAACTGCACATCTTCCTGCCGGAAGCTCATTTCCATGCCCGCTGCAATGCGGATCTGCTCGCGCACGAGATCAATGCCGGTGATGGCTTCCGTGATCGGATGCTCCACCTGCAGGCGCGTATTCATTTCGATGAAGAAGAACTGCCCGTCTTCATAAAGGAACTCGACAGTGCCGACGCCGAGATAACCGAGCTTCTTGATCGCGCGGGCGACGATGCCGCCGATCTCTGCACGCTGCTGCGCATTGAGCGCGGGCGAGGGGCATTCTTCCAGCACCTTCTGGTGGCGGCGCTGCAGGGAGCAGTCGCGCTCTCCCAGATGCGCTACATTGCCATGCGCATCGGCAATGACCTGCACCTCGATATGGCGCGGCTTGCTGAGATATTTTTCCATGTAGAGCGAGTCGTCGCCGAAGGCCGCCTTCGCTTCCGCGCGTGCTGTGGAAAGGGCGTTGGAAAGCTCCTCCCTGGAGTGAGCGACCTTCATGCCGCGTCCGCCGCCGCCTGCCGCAGCTTTCACGAGGACGGGATAGCCCGTCTCTTCGGCCACCTTATAGGCCTGCTCATTGGTCGTGATGGCACCATCAGAACCCGGCACAACGGGAATGCCCAGTTCCTTCGCGGTGACCTTCGCCTGGATCTTGTCGCCCATCAGACGAATGTGATCGCCGCTCGGGCCGATGAAGGTGATGCCATGCGCCTTCAGAATGTCGGCAAACTTCGCGTTCTCCGACAGAAATCCGTAGCCTGGGTGAACCGCATCCGCGCCGGTGATCTCGCAGGCGGAGATGATAGCGGGAATATTGAGATAGCTCTCGCTTGCGGGGGCGGGGCCGATGCACACGCTCTCATTGGCGAGGCGGACATGCATCGCATTGGCATCCGCCGTGGAGTGGACGGCAACCGTCTTGATACCCATCTCGCGGCAGGCACGATGGATACGCAGCGCAATCTCGCCGCGATTTGCAATGAGAACCTTCTCGAACATGCGACGGGGTCCGTCCCTTACTCTATGACGAAAAGCGGCTCGCCGAACTCGACCGGCTGGCCGTCGTCCACGAGAACCGCAGTGAGCTTGCCGGAGCGCGGAGCCGGAATATGGTTCATGGTCTTCATCGCCTCGATGATGAGGATCGTCTGCCCCTCGCTCACCATCTGGCCCGCCGTGACAAAGGGCTTTGCACCAGGCTCAGGTGCGAGATAGGCGGTTCCCACCATCGGCGAGGTGACGGCGCCCGGATGAGAAGCTGCATCGGCAGCCGCAGGTGCGGCGGCAGGGGCGACCGGTGCCGCAGCAGGCGCTGCTGCCGCAGCCGGGGCCACATGTGCCACGGTCGGCGTGATCTGCCGCGCCACGCGCAGCTTGAGATCATCCGTCTCAATTTCGATTTCGCTCAGATCCGTCTCCGTGAGGAGGGCTGCGAGTTGCCGGATCAATTCCTGATCAACGCCTGATTTGCTCATCTCGCTCTTCTTGCTTTCCTGTTTACGCGCGGACTTGCCGTCTTCAATGGATTTGGGCGGCGTGGTTTTCGATGCCAAGGCGTGTGCCCTCTAGAGTTTGGATTTGATCGCCTCAAGCGCGAGCTCATAGCCGATCGTCCCCAGACCACAGATCACGCCCGTTGCAACGGATGAGATCGTGGAGTGATGACGGAAGCTCTCACGCTTATAGACATTGGAGATGTGAACTTCGACCACCGGCATATCGAGCGTCGCCAGCGCGTCATGGATGGCAATCGAGGTGTGAGAATAAGCGCCCGCATTGAGGATGAGGCCGCTCGCCTTCTGCCGTGCCTCATGGATCCAGTCCACAAGCTCGCCCTCATGGTTGGACTGGCGGCAGACAACGGCAAGGCCCAGCGCCTTCGCCCGCGCGGCTACCTGCTTCTCGATATCGGCAAGCGTGGTCGAGCCGTAAATATGCGGCTCGCGCAGGCCGAGCAGGTTCAGGTTCGGCCCGTTGAGCACATGGACCGGCTTTACCGCTGCTTTCGAGCTGGATTTGGCCATCTCGTCGAAGGCTTCCTGCATGGTCCCGGGCCGGAAAATCCAGCAGAGGACCGGGTTATGGATGGGGAACCTATCATGCGGCAACAAGGCGAAAATATGATGCTGCCCGCGGCTTTGCTCCCCCGAATCGTGGCTTTCTTTATACGCAAAGCGCCGGGTCAGTAAAAGCCTTGTTCTCCAAGGGGTTGGGACCGGGCGGGGGCATGGCCCCATTGCTTGCCCGCACCTTGAACTTCGCGCGCCCCTCCACCATTATCCGCCGCAACGGAAAGGCACGCGATATCCTATGAAACTCACGGTGAACGGTGAACTGCGCGAGGTGGAAGCACCCATGACGGTGCTGGGCCTCATCGAGAGTTTCGGCTTTGCGCCGCAAAAGATTGCGATTGAACTCAATCTTGAGATCGTGCCGCGCTCGGCCTATGGCGAAGTCATGCTGAAAGAGGGCGACCGCCTCGAGATCGTGAAATTTGTCGGCGGCGGCTAGGGCTCGATCATCAACAGGGTAAACCGGGAGTAACTGAAGTGACCGAAGCGGCAACGCGTATCGACGGCACGGCGGATGACGACACATTCATTGTTGCGGGCCGCAAGCTGAAATCGCGCCTCATCGTCGGCACGGGAAAATATAAAAGCCTCGCCGAGAACGCCGCTGCGGTGGAAGCCGCAGGCGCCGAGATCGTGACTGTCGCCGTGCGTCGCGTGAACATCACCAATCCCGACGAGCCGATGCTTGTGGACTATATCGACCCGAACAAGATCATTTATCTGCCGAACACCGCAGGCTGCTACACGGCGGAAGATGCTGTGCGCACCCTCCGCCTCGCGCGTGAGGCAGGTGGCTGGAACCTCGTGAAGCTTGAAGTGCTGGGCGACCAGAAGACGCTCTATCCCGACATGGTCGAAACGCTGCGTGCGGCAGAGGCACTGTTGAAGGATGGTTTCGAGGTGATGGTCTATTGCACCGATGATCCCATCATGGCGAAGAAGCTCGAAGATATGGGTTGCTGCGCAATCATGCCACTGGCCGCTCCCATCGGCTCCGGCCTCGGCATCCAGAACCCGATCAACATTCGCCTCATCATCGAGCAATCGAAAGTGCCGGTGCTGGTGGATGCAGGCGTCGGCACAGCCTCAGACGCCGCCATCGCAATGGAACTCGGCTGCGACGGCGTGCTGATGAACACGGCCATTGCCGAAGCCAAGGACCCGATCCGCATGGCCCGCGCCATGAAACTCGCGGTGGAAGCAGGACGCCTCGCTTATCTGGCTGGTCGCATGCCAAAGAAAATGTATGCCGACCCGTCATCCCCGCTGGGCGGGTTGATCTAGGGACGGCTCTTTCTGGAGCACTTCACCGCCCGGACTGACCAGCACCTTCCCGTGCCGTCCGCCCGTCTGGGCGCGGATAAGAGCGTCGCGGATATCTTCGATGGCATAGACGCTATCGACCGGAGCATGGATCGCACCCTTGCGCATCTGTTCGCCGAGTTCGGCATAGATGGCGCGGATTTCTTCGGCGCTGCGCCGTGCCATGAAGCGGCCGAGCATGAATCCGGTGAAGGTCATGCCGCGGAATACGACATCGGCGACCGAGACCGAAGGCGCTTCGCCGCTCATGGAGCCATAGGTGCAGATCGTGCCTTCGTCGCGCAGGCAGGCGGCAATCCGCGCCGTTGCTTCGCCCGACACGGCGTCGAGGCCGAGCGAAATATCAGCGCCGCCTGTTGCCTCTCTCACGCGCTCGGCAAGGTTCGGTCCCTCGGTGAGGCAGATATCGGCGCCCAGTGCCTCTAGTTCGGGAAAAACGTCGTCGCGCCGTGTGACGTTGATAGTGCGAAGGCCGCGCGCTTTTGCGAGTGTGATGACGAGGCGGCCCACGGCGGAATTCGCGACGTTCTGGATCACCCAGTCACCGGGCTGCAACGGAACAAGATCGGAAAGCATGAGAAGCGCGGTCGGCGGATTGATGCGGAGCATCGCCGCCTGACGGAGATCAAGATCAGCAGGAATGGGAACGGCATCTTCCGCCCTCACGCGGCGGCGCGCGGCCCAGTTCTCACGAGCAAGATTGATGACGAGATCACCCGGCTTCACATGCGTCACGCCATCACCGACGGCGCTCACCCGGCCGACACATTCTGCACCGGGCGTTGCGGGGAGGGGCGGGCGGATGCGGTAATTGCCGCGACAGAAGCCGATATCTGCCGGGTTGATCGGAAAGGCGATGACATCGAACACGACTTCCTGCGGGCCAGGTGCGCCGACATCCGGCACATCCACGCAGCGCGCCACATCTTCCGGCACGCCATAGGCGTCAAGTACGATCCGTTTCATCTCCCGCCCCGTTTGTGAAGTGTCAGCCGCCGCGCAATGCGCTCACGATTTCCGTCAGCCGCTCTTCATCCACCATGCCGGGATGAAGTGCGCCGCCCGCGATGAAGGCAGGCGTCCCGTCAATGCCGATGGCTTCGGCGATGCGGTACGCGCGACTCACGCGATCAGCAAGGGCAGGGTCTTTCATGTCCTCGCGCATCTTCGCGACATCAACGCCAGCTTTCTTCGCAATGGCATTAATTGCGTCCGAGTCGAGATCGCCCTTATGGGTGTAGAGGCCCTTGTGCATCTCCAGGTAGCGGCCCTGTTTCTGCGCGGCCATCGCCGCTTTTGACGCCTCCATCGAGGCGGGGCCGAGAATCGGAAACTCTTTCAGCACAAGACGGATATTGCCGTCCTTCTCGATGAAGTCCATGAGTGGCTGGAAGCTCCGCTTGCAATAGACGCAGCGATAATCGAAGAACTCGACAAGCGTGACATCTCCCTTGGGATTGCCCGCGACGAAATCTTCAGCGTCATTGTAGAGCGCCTTGCTGTGTTCCTTCACGGCATTGCGCGTTTGCGACATGCGATCATCCTCGCTGCGCCGCTCAAGTTCCTCAAAGGCCTTTACCAGCACTTCCGGGTTGTTGACGAGATAGTCGTGGATAATGCGCTCAATCTCCGCCTCTTGCTTGGCGGTGAAGCTGTCTGCCTGGGCAGGGGCCATGAACGGCAGGAAAAGAAAGAGGGCAAGGAACGCACGGCGGAGAAATGAGGTCATATGTCTCGTCTTCAAGAAGGGAAAATATCAGCCGCGCCGTTCAGGCATGGGCTGCATGGCAATATCCTGCGCGCGCAGCCATTCGGGGCTGCCCTGCCGGAGTTCGCGTTGAGCGCGAACAGCATGGGCTTTCGCTTCCTTCACGCGGCCAAGGGTGTCGTAATATTGCGCTGTCGCAAGTTCCGCCATACCGATGTCGTTGAGCTGCCCATAGGCGATGGAGAGCTGGAAATAGGCATAGGGCTGGTTGCCGCTCTTTGAAGCGGTGATGAGATGTTCGATCGCCTTTCTGGTGGATGCCTCATCGCCACGCGCCGCAAGCGCACGGCCATAGCCGAGGTGCAACTGTTCATCCGTGGGCTTCAGCTCCACCGCCTTGCCATAAGAGGTGATGGCGTCTTCCACCTGACCGCTTTCGAAGTAGATCTGCCCCTGAACTTCCCAGACATAGGGATTGTTCGGCTGGTTCTTGAGAACGGGCGCAAGCTCCGTCAAGGCGCGGTCAAGCTGGCCGGTGCGGTGATAGGCGACCGAGCGCGCATAATGCGCATAGTCGCTCGTATCCGATGCCGGGAAGCGGCGGAACACGACATTCGGTTCATCCAGAAAGCCGAACAGCTTTGCCTGCACCATTTTGAACTGGTGAACGCGCTCCGGCGGATCGGGCTTGTCGAAATAGGGGGATTCCTTCACCCGCGCTTCAAGCGAGGCAAGGCGCTCGCCCGACATGGGGTGAGAGCGCGCATAAGGGTCCTGACGACTGGCAGAAAGCAATTCCTGATCGCGCATCGAAGCGAAGAGATCGAGCATGCCCTGACCGGAAAGTCCCGCACGCTGCAGGAAGGTGGCGCCTGCCTGGTCGGCACTTGCTTCCTGTTCGCGGGTAAAGGCGAGAAGGCTGCGCTGCGCGAGATGCTGGCTGCCCATGATGAGCGCCATGCCTGCATCACCTGCACCGGCGGCAATCGCCCCCACACCGAGGATCATGGATGCCATGACAGGCATTGCCATGCCCTCAAACTCTTCGCGGCGCTTCACAAGATGGCCACCGGACATATGCCCCGTTTCATGTGCGATCACGCCGATGAGTTCGCCCGGCGTTTCCACGGTGGTGATGAGGCCCGTATGGAAGAACATTTGCTGACCGGCCGCGACGAAGGCGTTGAGATTGCGGTCATTGACGAGATGAATTTTCACAGCCTGCGGGTCTATTCCGGCTGCCCGCAGAACAGGGTCGGAATATTCGCGGAGCATCGTCTCGGTTTCAGCGTCGCTGACGATGGCAATCCCCTGCGCACGCGCCTCGCCCGCAAGGGCAATGCAGAGCATGAACGCCGCACCCATAAGGGCGGTGAGGATCTGTTTGCTGCTACTCAAGTGAGCCATTCGTTCCGGTTCCGCCTTTATCTCGTTCACCCCATTGACGCCGCTGTCTCGGCGGGATTGAACGGTAGGGGTGGGCTTGCAAGCCGTCAATCTCGCGGCAGTGCCAATCACTGTACCGGCCACTATATATGAAAACGCTGCAAAGGGCCGATTCCGGCGCGGCGCCTTTCAAGGCTATATATGACGGGGAATCTGGGGCGGAATATGACGGAAACAGGCGGAGTAGAGGGGCGCGCGGGAATGGAATCGAATTTTGAAAAGCGGGTGCCGGGCGGCCGGCGCGCTCTGCCGCTCGCGCTTGCCGCGATGCTCACGCTTGCCGCCTGTGCGGAACAGGCACCGCGCCATACAGACAGCAAGACAACAGTCGGGCTGGGTGTTGAAACCCGCACGGAGCGCCTAGCGCGCATCTCGGGCCGGGACGGCAGCTCGTCGGATGGAAGTGATCCGCGCTTTGCGGGAGCGGCTGTCGCTGATGAACCCGCAGCGGCGCTGATTGCCCGGCAGGTGCTGGAGCAGGGCGGCAATGCAGCCGATGCGGCAACGGCGATTTATTTCAGCCTCGCCGTGACCTATCCGGGGGCAGCCGGGCTTGGCGGTGGCGGCCTCTGTTTGGTGCATGGTGCGGGCGAAAAGACGGTCGAAACGATCTCCTTCCTCCCCTCGGCCCCTCGCGGCGGGGGCACTATTGCCGTACCGGGCAATGTGCGCGGCTTCTCCTATCTCCATGCGCGCTATGGAAAGGCGGCCTGGAGCGCCGTCGTTGCCCCTGCCGAGCGGCTTGCGGCAACCTCCCATCCGATTTCGCGCGCAAGTGCCATGCAATTTGCCACTGCCTCGTCGATCATCGCGGCATCGCCTGGCCTTTCCGCCACTTTCGCACCGGGCGGCAAACTCGCGGGCGAACGGGACGTCGTGTCGCGGATCGAACTCGTGCCCACGCTTGCCCAGATCAGAAATCGCGGCGCAACGGGCTTCTATAGCGGGCAGGTGGCGCAGCGCCTCGTGGAAGCCGCGCGTGAAGCGGGCGGCGCACTGGAAGAAAGTGACCTCCGGGACTATCGCCCCTTCGTCGCCCCCGCCCGCGCCTTTGATGCAGGCGAAACAAAAGTCTGGTTGCCCGCAGGCGAGATCGGCGCAGGTACATTTGCCTCCGCGCTTTGGGCGGAAAGCGGAAAAGCGTCTCCGTCGGAGCTTGCGCGTGTTGCCGTGGAAACGGCGAGGCGGCTCGGTGCCAATCTGCGATCAGGTGACAATCATGGCTCTACCTCTTTCGCCGCTGTTGACGGCAGAGGCGGTGCGGTTGCCTGCGCCGTCACCATGAACGGGCTTTTCGGTGCGGGGCATGTCGCAGCGGGAACCGGCGTTCACTTCGCAGCAAGCCCCGCCTCAGACGCCGGATTTGCATCCGCCTTTCTCGCACCCCTCATTGTAACGGATTACAGCGGCGCGACAGTGCGGCTCAGCGCGGCAGGCGGTGGTGAGCCGAAAGCTGCGGCGGCAACACAGCATCTTGCCCGCAATGTTCAGTCAGTGGAGGACGCGCGCAATGCACTGGCAGAGGGCCCCACGGATAATTTCTCTCCCGCCAGTGGTGTCGTCTGCCCCATCCGCGTTTCGGCCAATACATGCGCTGCTCTCGTCAATCCGAATGGAAGCGGCATGGGCGTGATGGGCATGAACACGAACTGAGAAACAGTCAGAGGAAATGAAAAAGGCCCGGAAAAAATCCGGGCCCTTTTTTTGTTTCTGGAAGGAAGAAGGGCTTACCGCCGCTGCCACCAGCCGCGCCGTGCAGGGCGGGCGGCGTCGTCTTTCTCAGGCGCGCTTTCCTGTGCAGGCTCTGCTTCGTCCGTTGCCGGAGCCCCAGTATCTGTCTCTGCCATCTCGACTGCAGCTTCTTCCGTTGTCGTCGAAGGGGCCACAGCTTCCACTACAACTTCTTCGTCGCTATTGTCGCCTGCTTCAGCTTCCTCTACCTCGGCATAAGCTCCGGACTCGGCGGCTTCAGCGTCCCATGTCTCCTCGTCATCATTCTGCTCGGCCTCGTCATGGCGCGAATAGGAGAGGAGGATCGGGGCTTCACCGGTTGCCTGCGGATCGGCGGTGCTGAACTCCGCTTCGGCTTCCGTGCTCAGAATGGTGTCTTCATCCGTATCCGCGATGGACCCGTCTTCCTGACGGCGGCGGTTCCGGCGACCGCCACGGCGGCCACGACGGCGACGCTTGCGCGGTTCGCCATCGCCATTTTCCTGACCATTCTCGCCATTGGCCTGCTCGTCGGCATCGGCATTTGAGGCTTCGTCGCCCTCAGCCTGGTCGGTCTCGCTGTCGCTGTCCTGTTCCTCGTCTGAGGCTGCGCGCGCGGAGCCGTTCTCGCCATTGGCGTCCCCGTCACCATTGCGGCGACCACGGCGACGACGCTTGCGGCGGCGGCGCTGACCGTCTTCCTTGTCGTCGGAAGAAGTGGAGGCTTCCGCCTCATCGGCGTCTTCGGACTCCGTTTCCTCAACATCCGGCTCATCTTCTTCGGTGTAACCGCTTTCGACGTTGATAGCGCCTTGCGCCGGGCGGGCGCGGGTAAGGGCGCGGGCTTCTGCCGGCTCGACCTTGTGCTCAGACCCAGCAAGCGACGCATCTGCCTCGACATAGACCGAGGTGCCATAGCGTTCTTCAATGTCGAGAAGGTTCGCGCGCTTCTGGTTCAGAATGTAAAGTGCAACATCGGTTGGCACCTTGACGGTGAAGGCGGAGGCGCGGCCCTTGACGGCTTCCGCTTCCACGCTGCGGAGCACATGAAGAACCATGGACTCGACCGAGCGCACGAGACCCGTGCCGGAGCAATGCGGGCAGATGATGGTCGAGCCTTCAAGAACGCCGGAGCGCATCCGCTGGCGCGACATTTCGAGGAGGCCGAAATGGCTGATGCGACCGACCTGAATGCGGGCGCGGTCATGCTTCAGACAATCCTTCAGCTTGCGCTCGACCGCGCGATTGTTGCGGTTCTCATCCATGTCGATGAAGTCGATCACGATGAGGCCCGCAAGGTCGCGGAGGCGCATCTGGCGCGCAATCTCTTCGGCTGCTTCCAGATTGGTCTTGAGCGCGGTCTGCTCGATATTGCGCTCTTTCGTGGAGCGGCCCGAGTTCACGTCGATGGAGACAAGCGCTTCCGTCGGATTGATGACGATATAGCCGCCTGACTTCAGCGTAACGACCGGGTTGAGCATCGAGTCGAGTTGTTGCTCGATCTGATACTTCTGGAAGAGCGGCTGCTTTTCCTTGTAGGGCTGAACATTCTTCGCATGGCTCGGCATGAGCATGCGCATGAAGTTCTTTGCTTCCTTGTAGCCCTCATCACCCTCGATCTGGACAGTATCGATATCCTTGTCATAGAGGTCGCGGATCGACCGCTTGATGAGGCTGCCTTCCTCATAGACAAGGGTAGGGGCGGTGGATTTCAGCGTCAGTTCCCGGACGCTCTCCCACATGCGCAGAAGATATTCGTAGTCGCGCTTGATCTCTGCCTTGGTGCGCTTTGCACCCGCTGTGCGGATGATGAGGCCCATGCCTTCCGGCACGTCGAAGGATTCTGCAATCGCCTTCAGTTTCTTACGATCCGCCGCAACGGTGATCTTGCGGGAAATGCCGCCGCCCCGCGCCGTATTCGGCATGAGCACGCAGTAGCGACCGGCAAGCGAGAGATAGGTGGTGAGCGCCGCCCCCTTGTTGCCGCGCTCTTCCTTCACGACCTGCACAAGCAGAATCTGACGTCGCTTGATGACTTCCTGGATCTTGTAGGAGCGATAATTGGTCCGCTGCTTGCGCGAAGCGGTCTCTTCCATCGCATCTTCGGCGCCGACGCTTTCGACTGTTTCGTCGGAATGGACGACTTCCGTCTCGCCCCGGTCAGGCGTGTCGTCGGACGTGTCATTCTCGTCGTCCGCATCGCCATTTTCTTCCGGGCCATTTTCGGAAGTGCCGTTTTCGGCGGCGTCGGGCTTGGCCTCTGCCGCCTTTTCTTCTTCCTCTTCCTCACGGCGCGCTTCATCGGCCTGCTGTTTCAGCAGGGCCTCACGATCAGCCACGGGGATCTGGTAATAGTCGGGATGGATTTCGCTGAAAGCAAGGAAACCGTGCCGGTTGCCGCCATATTCGACGAACGCCGCCTGAAGCGAGGGTTCAACGCGCGTTACCTTGGCAAGATAGATATTTCCTCGAAGCTGTTTCCTGTTCTCGGATTCAAAATCAAATTCTTCAACACGATTGCCGCTGACGACCACCACCCGGGTTTCTTCCGGGTGGGTCGCATCGATGAGCATTTTCTTTCCCATAAGGAATGTCTCCACGGCGCAAACCGTCGCGTGCTCTCCGTCGCATTCTCATGCGTCCGGCAAGCCGCGCTCCTGCGCCTGTTGTTTGGGCCTGCCGGGTCGCGCCGACACCTTGAAGGTGCGTCGGGACAGCAGCGGGCGGGTTCTTGAATGAAAGGGCGGGGACAACCCGCGCGGCCGGGCGCGCAACCGAACCGGTTTCCGTCGCGGGAAAAATCCATCGCGTCGGCCGTTCGGTGTGCTGTCTGACTGCGTCGTGCATCTCTACCTTTGGTGCACCCATGAAGACGCCGGGTGCCGGCGAAGCTCGTCCTTGCGCCATCTGGCGAGGGGAGCCTGTAATCTTCGCAATGCGCGCTTTGGCGTTGTCCCCGGCATATTGGCCGTTCTCGGGAAACCGCAGGGCCCGCGCTGTCCGCTATCGGTTTGCCCAGAGGGCGGGCCGGTGCGCAACTTCTGCCCGAAACTGTCGATCCGTCCGGCGATACAAGTCTGCCGGATGGCAAAGCCGGAGCCTCTCATAGCCGAGACTGCGACCGTTATCCGGTTTTACCTTTAGCCGCTCTGATTTGGCAAGCGGCGTAAGGCGGGCCGGACAAGTCATCAAGGACCCGGCTATTAACCATTCTTCCCATTGAAACTTCGTAAATTTTGGACGTAGTAACCTTTTTTGAAGTAATCTTTGACAATTACTGATTTGGGTTGCTTCGCCTCGGGGCAATCCGCCGCACCTCCGGCTCCCGGCCCTGATGGGCGGAATCGGGGGATTTGCCGGTCGCGGACCGGCTCGTCGGGAAGGGGTCGCCAGGGGCCGTGCCTCGCGCGGCGGGTATTATATGAGTTTGGGACGCTTTTACGGGGGGGGGCGGTCAGGCGCGCGAATCATGTTCGCGGCCTTTTTCGCCATTTGCCTGTCCCTTCCTGCGGCGGCGGAGCCCGAAGGCACGCAGAACCTCGACGAACTCCTGAAAATCCTTGAGGCCGACCTTCGCGCGGGTGATGTCGCCGCCGTCAACGATGCCATGAGCACAGGCGCGCTGGGCGACGGGGCCGTGCCGGTGGCACCCGGCACACCGCCCGGTACAAACGGCGCCGTGACCTCCATCCGCCTCGGTGATCACGGCCACCAGACCCGCTTCGTTATGGAAGTCGCGGGCGACGTGCCGGTCGAATACCGCGTCTTCACGCTGGCTGACCCCTATCGCGTCGTCGTGGACATCAAGGGCGTGCCCTTCAACCTCGTTGAGGGGGCAGCCGCCGCCAACAAGGGGTTGGGCTTCGTAACCGGCTACCGCTATGGCCGCTTTGAAGCGAATACATGGCGCGTCGTTATCGATACCGACCAGCCGGTCGCGGTCGCGCGCGATTTCATTCTCGATCCGCAGTCAGGCTTCGGTCGCCGCATGGTGATCGATCTCGCGCCAACGGATGCAGCGAGCTTTGCCCGCACGGCCGGCCTGCCCGAAGGCGCAACGGATACGGCAGCCGAGGCCGCAGCCGGGCTTGCCGCTGTCGCAGCCGTTCCCGTCAGCCCGCCCACGCAACGCGAGGAGCGCCGCCGCGTCGTCGTCATCGATGCCGGACATGGCGGGGTGGACCCCGGTGCCCAAGGCCCTTCAGGTGTGAAGGAAAAGAACGTCGTGCTCGCTTTTGCGCGGCAGTTCGCCGAAGAATTGCGCGCCTCCGGCCGCTATGAGGTGCATCTCACCCGCGATGCCGACATCTTCATCCCCTTGCGGGAGCGTGTCGCGATCGCGCGCCGGCACAAGGCGGACCTCTTTATCTCGATACATGCCGACGCGATCCAGAAGCCCAGTGTTCGCGGCCTCTCGGTCTATACGCTGTCGGAAACGGCCTCTGACGCCGAGGCGGCAGCCCTCGCGCGCAAGGAAAATCAGGCGGACCTGATCGCCGGTCTTGACCTTCAGGGCGAGACACCGGAAGTGACCGGCATCCTGATTGACCTCGCCCAGCGCGAAACCAAGAACTATTCCTCGCGCTTTGCGAAGTCACTGGTCGATTATGCGAGCCAGAAAACCCAGACCCTGAGTCCTGCCCACCGCTTTGCGGGCTTCGTCGTGCTGAAGGCGCCGGACGTGCCCTCCGTGCTGGTGGAACTCGGCTTCCTCACCAACAAGGAGGATGAGAAGCAGCTTGTGAATGCGAGCTGGCGGGCAGGGATGGCCAAGACCATGGCCCGCGCTGTGGACCGCTATTTCGGCGACCGGCTTGCCGAGATGCCAAACTGAGTGCTTCTGGCAACTCTTTTTTGGTGAATCACCCCTTTATATGTTTGTTCGGCGGGCGCGGTCGTTTTGCTGCCCCGCGCATGACATAATTCATCTATAGAGGCCGCCGGACGATGTGGAGCAACTGGGGACAGAGCGCCCGATGCTGAGAGTTCTTTCGATTGTAGCGGCGATCATTCTGGTCCTGCTTATGGGCGGCCTGATGGCGGGCGGCTACATGGTCTGGCGGGTCAACCAGGACCTGCCGGATTATACGAAACTCGCCAATTACGAGCCGCCAGTGATGAGCCGTGTCCATGCGGGCGACGGTGAGCTGATCGGCGAGTTTGCGCGCGAGCGCCGCCTCTATGTACCGATCTCCGCCATTCCCCCCCTTGTGGTCGAGGCGTTTCTCGCGGCGGAAGACAAGAATTTCTATTCGCATGGCGGTGTCGATGCGACAGGTATTGTCCGCGCAATGATCGACAACGTGTCGAACGTGCTGAATGACCGCCGCCTTGTCGGCGCATCGACCATCACGCAGCAGGTTGCCAAGAACTTTCTGCTCTCTTCCGATGTCACGTTTGATCGCAAGCTGAAGGAAGCGCTGATCGCGTTCCGGCTGGAGCAGGCCTTTACCAAGGACCGCATTCTCGAGCTTTATCTGAACGAGATTTATCTCGGAATCGGCTCTTATGGCGTAGCCGCCGCTGCGCTCAATTATTTTGGCAAGTCGCTCGACGAACTCACCGTTGCGGATGCTGCCTATCTGGCAACGTTGCCCAAAGCGCCCAACAACTACCATCCCTATCGTTTCCGCGAACGTGCGCTCGCCCGCCGCAACTGGGTGATTTCGCGCATGGCGGAAGAAGGCTTCATTACGCCCTATGAAGCGGCAGAAGCGCGTGCCTCCGGTCTTGATGTCACGCTTCGCCAGCGCGGCGTGCAGATCCGCGATGCCAGTTATTTTGTGGAGCAGGTGCGCCGCGAACTCATCGGCATGTATGGCGAGCAGAAACTCTATGAAGGCGGGCTCTCTATCCGCACCACAATCGACACGCGCCTGCAGGAGATCGTGGCGAGCGAACTGCGCGCCGGTCTCATCGCCTATGATCGCCGCTATGGCTGGCGTGGCCCGGTAAAGACGCTGGAGGCGGGCGAGAACTGGCAGGAGGCGCTGGCCGCCATGCCGGTCGCGCCCGATCTTGAGCCGTGGACGCTTGCTGCCGTGCTTGCCGTCGAAGCCGACAAGATCGTGGTAGGGCTTCGCCCGCTGCGCGAGCCGGATGGCACTTTCTCGACCGAGATCGTAAAGGCCGATGTGCCTTTCTCGACGATGAAATGGGCACGCAAGAATGTGAACGAACTTTATCTCGGGCCCGAAATCACGCGTCCGTCCGAGGTCGTTTCCGTTGGTGACATCATCTGGGTGTCGCCCGTCTTTGACGACGAGAAGAAAGATCCCAAGCATTATGCGCTGGAGCAGGTGCCCGCGGTGAACGGTGCCGCGTTGGCCATGGACCCGCATACGGGCCGGGTGCTCGCCATGCAGGGCGGTTTCAGCTTCGGCCTGTCGGAGTTCAACCGCGCGGTGCAGGCGCTCCGCCAGCCGGGATCATCCTTCAAGCCTTTCGTCTATGCGGCTGCGCTCGACAAGGGCTTCACGCCGTCATCTCTCGTGCTTGACGCGCCTTTCGTGCTCGATCAGGGCGGCGATCTCGGTCTCTGGAAGCCTGAAAACTATGAGCGCCGTTTCTACGGCCCTTCCACGCTGCGCTTCGGCCTTGAACATTCGCGTAACCTCATGACGGTGCGCCTCGCGCAATATGTCGGCCCGGAAACCGTGTCGAATTACGCGCGTCGCTTCGGCATTACCGACAATATGCCGCCCGTCCTTTCCATGGCGCTGGGGGCCGGTGAGACGACGCTGATGCGCCTCGTCGGTGCCTATGCCGTGCTCGACAATGGCGGAAAGCGCGTGACACCAACATTGGTGGACCGCGTGCAGGATCGCTTCGGACGCACGGTCTATCGCAAGGATGATCGTCCCTGCGCTGCCTGCAATCAGGATTGGGAGGAGGCGAAGCGCGAAGCGGCGGCGCGCAATCCGCAAAACCCCGAGCCTGTGATGCCGCCTGAACTGGTAGATAATCGCGAGCAGGTGGAAAGCCCGCAAACGGCCTATCAGATCACATCCATGCTGGAAGGCGCCGTTCTGCGCGGCACCGGTTCTGCAGCGCGCAAGGTGGGCGTGCCGCTTGCCGGCAAGACGGGCACAACCAATGACGGCAAGGACGCCTGGTTCATCGGCTACTCGCCGAACCTCGTGGTTGGCGTTTTCATCGGCTTTGACGAGCCGCGCCCGCTTGGCCGTGCTGAAACGGGTGGTCGTGCCGCAGCGCCGATTTTCGCCAACATCATGCAGCGAGCGATCGGCAACAAGCCCGCCATTCCCTTCCGCGTGCCGCCCGGCATCTCGCTTGTGAAGGTCAATGCAAAGACCGGTCAGCTTGCCGATGGAGAAGGATCGGGCGTCATCCTCGAAGCCTTCAAGCAGGGCACCGAGCCGCGCCTGACATCTTCCACACCGGGTGTCAGCCTTTTCGGCAGTGTGCCGCTCAGTGAGGATTCGTCTCAGAGCGGGCCAATGGAAGGAGCCGTCCTTGATGGTGGCACAGCGCTTCCACCAGATCTGATGGAGATGGATGGCGTTCCGTCCACGGACGGTTTGAGAGGCCCGGATGGCAAGGTCATGCCCTTCGGTGTCGCTGTGCCGGAAGACGGCGTGCCAACGCAAGAAATCCCCGGCCTCAACGATCCGCAGCCCGCGCGGGCAGGGGGATACGCCCCGGACAGCACGAACAGCCATATCGGCTCCGGCACGGGCGGCCTTTACTAAACCGCTGCCTGCTCCCTAATTCCCCGAAAAATCATGTAGTGAGGAAACAACGCTCCGAAAGGGCGTTGTTTCTTTGTTTGTAATTCGCCCCTGCCTGCGCTACATAAAATATACATTCAACAAGTGTGATCGTTGAAATATAACGATATTGGAGTGTATTTATGAGCAACATACGACAGATCCTCAAGGCGCCCGTACTCGGCGTTCTGGCCGGACTGCTTGGCTTTACGGCCGTGCAGGCAGCACCCGACCGCATTCTCAATGTTTCCTATGACGTTTCTCGCGAACTTTTTGCCGAGCTGAATCCGGTATTCGCGGCTGAGTGGAAGGAAAAGACAGGGCAGGACATCAAGATCGAGCAGTCCCATGCAGGCTCCTCGCGTCAGGCCCGCCTCATTCTCGAAGGGCTGGAGGCGGATGTGGTCACCTTCAATCAGGTGACCGATATCGACGTGCTGCATGAAAGCGGCGATCTGCTGCCGGCCAACTGGGCAGAGGCATTCCCGCACAACAGTTCGCCCTGGTATTCCGCGCCCGCTTTCCTTGTGCGCAAGGGCAACCCGAAGAACATCCGCAACTGGGATGATCTCGCGAAAGATGGCGTCGAGGTCATTTTCCCGAACCCGAAAACCTCAGGCAATGGCCGTTACACCTATCTTGCAGCCTATGGCGCAGGGCTTCGCAAGTTTGACGGCGACGAAGCAAAGACAGCCGAATTCGTGAAGAAGATTTTCGCGAACGTCCCCGTCTTTGATACGGGCGGCCGCGCCGCCACGCAGACCTTCGCCGAGCGTGAGATTGGCGATGTGCTCATCACCTTCGAAGCGGAAGTGCACGGCATCGCCGCCCAGTATGAAAAGGCGGGCTACGAAATCGTCACACCGCCGGTGAGCCTGCTTGCCGAGTTCCCGGTTGCTGTGGTGGACAAGGTCGCTGAGCGCCGTGGCTCCGCGGAAGTCTCCAGGGCCTATCTCGACTTCCTTTATTCGCGCCCCGCGCAGGAAATCGCTGCAAAGCATTTCTACCGCGTGCGTGATGCGGACGTTGCCGCAGCAAACGCCGAGACCTTCCCCGAGATCGAGCTGATCGACGTGAACGAAGTCTTTGGTGGCTGGAAGAAAGTCACGGAAGAGCATTTCGGCTCCGACGGCAAGCTCGACACCATTTTTGTGGGTAACTGATCCCTTACAGGGCTACATGAGGGGCGGCGGAGCGGATAGGCTCCGCCGTTCTGGCTTTCCGCCATCGCTTGTTTCGGGCCGGGTATCAGGCATCACATGATGAAAAAGCGTAATCCGCTGCCGGGGTTCGGCCTCTCCATGGGGGTAACGCTCGGCTATCTCAGCCTGATCGTGCTTTTGCCGCTGACCGTGCTTGTGCTGAGAACATTCGGCCTTACGGCGGAAGAGTTCTGGCGCATCGCAAGCTCTCCCCGCGCCATCGCGGCCTATCGCGTCACGATTACGTCGGCTGCATGGGCAACGCTTTTCAACGTCATCATTGGTGGTGCGCTTGCGTGGATTCTCGTGCGCTATGAGTTTCCGGGCCGGCGCATTCTCGATGCGATGATCGAGCTGCCCTTTGCCTTGCCGACCGCCGTTGCCGGTATCGCGCTGACGACATTGCTTGCCCGCAATGGCTGGCTGGGTGCGCCTCTTGAGAGCATCGGCATCAAGGTCGCCTATACACAGCTCGGCATCATCGTTGCGATGATCTTCACCAGTCTGCCCTTTGTGGTGCGCACGGTGGAGCCGGTCCTGCGCGACATTGAATCAGAGATCGAGGAATCAGCGCTGCTGCTCGGCGCTTCGGAGATGAATATCTTTCGCCGCGTGCTTCTGCCGGAACTCATGCCGGCCTTTCTGGCAGGTGCGGGCATGTCATTCGCGCGCTCGCTTGGTGAATATGGCGCGATCATTTTCATCGCAGGCAATCTGCCGATGCGAACCGAGATCGTCGCGCTCCTCACCGTCATCCGGCTTGAGGAATATGAGTATGAGGCCGCCGCGACCTACGCGACCATCATTCTCGTCTTCTCGCTCTTCTTCCTTCTCGCCAGCAATCTCCTGCAGGGCTTCCTCCTGCGCCATGTGAAATAGGAGCGGGCATGAGCGAACTCCCTTCCGGCCTTGTTCCGCCCGCCGCCGCGCCGTCAGAGCGCTTGGTGCCCAGCACTCGCATCGGTGATCGACCGCTGGTGAAATGGACGATCATCGGTCTTACCGCGTCCATAGCTTCATCGCTGATTCTGCTGCCGCTTGCTGTCATTTTCTCGGCGGCCTTTTCGGGGGGCGTCGAGCTTTATGTGAGCAAGGTGATCGAGCCTGACACGCTTCACGCCGTCTGGCTCACGGTTTTGACCGCACTCGTGGCGGTGCCGGTCAACACTGTATTCGGCATTGCGGCCGCATGGGCCATCACGCGCTTCCAGTTTCCGGGCCGCCGCTTTCTCATTGTGCTGATCGAGCTGCCATTCTCTATCTCGCCCATTGTGGCGGGTGTTGCCTATCTCTTCGTTTTCGGCACTCAGGGGCTGGTCGGGCCGTGGTTTGAAGCGCAGGGCATAAAGATCATGTTCGCCGCGCCGGGCATCTTCCTCGTGAGCATGTTCGTGACATGCCCCTATGTGGCGCGCGAGCTCATCACCATCATGTCGAGCCGCGATGAAACGGACGAGCTTGCAGCGGTGTCGCTCGGGGCTTCGGGTTTTCAGACCTTTTTCCGCGTGACGCTTCCCAACATAAAGATCGCGCTGCTCTATGGCGTATTGCTCTGCAATGCGCGCGTGATGGGCGAGTTCGGCGCTGTCTCCATCGTCTCCGGCAGCATCCGGGGGCGAACGAACACGCTGCCGCTCCAGATCGAGCTTCTGTTCAACGACTATAATACGGTCGCTGCCTTCGCCGCCGCCACGCTCCTCACCACTCTCGCGCTGGTGACGCTGGTGCTGAAGCTCATCATCGAGCATCGCCGGTGAGGCGCTGCCCCCCGCCGGGCAGGGTGGCTCTCCCCCCAAGGAAGAAGTTGCATAGATCGTCGGGCTCCGTATCCTCCCGAAAAGGTGGGCCGGGCTTCCATACCCCACCGCTTTGATATCGGGGGGTGGCCTGCCAGGGCTGCAGTATCGTTTGATCGTTTGTCATCGTTACAAGTTCATTTTCCTGAAGACCAGGAAGACAGCAGGCACGAGTGTCGAGATTGCGTTGTCGCGCCTTTGTGACGATGGGGATGTCGTCACGACGCTCCTTCCCGCCGATGAGGAACTGCGTCAGTCCCAGGGCGGGCGCGCAGGCGCTAATCCGCAGGTGCCACGGAAGGACTTTACGCTGCGGGACTGGCTTCGCATCCTGCGCGGGCATCCGCCGCGCGATCTCCTCTACAATCACGTTCCGGCAAAAGTGGTTAAGGCAGCTCTGCCCCGCGAGATCTGGGAGAGCTATCTCAAGATCAGTATTGAGCGAAATCCGTGGGACCGCATTCTCTCCCAATATTGGTGGGACCGCAGCGGCCGTGAAGATTATCCATCTTTTTCCACATGGCTGGCGAAGCGCGCGAAACGCGGCACCTACCGGGCCAGCAACTGGGATATCTACGCCATTGGCGATGAGCCTGTCGCCTCGCATCTCCTGAGATATGAGACGCTGGATGAGGATCTCCCGGCGCTCGGCCGCGAAATCGGTGTTCCCGATCTTGCAATGCCGGAAGTGCGCGCGAAAAGCGGCGTTCGTCCCGATCGACGACATTACAGGGAGGTGCTTTCTCCTGAGGAAGCAGGCCTCGTTGCCAATATTTGCAGGCGCGAAATCGCCCTGCTCGGATACGAGTTCTGACAAGGCAAAATAAGCAGCGGCCATCAAGATGACTGAGGACATTGCCGGCATGAAACTCGAGTCCCACCGCCTCCGGCGGTTGGCATATCTGGCTCTCATGGCACGCGGACTTGTTGTGCCTGCGCCCCTGCCGCAACAGAAGCTCGTCTTCACCATCACGAATGGACGTTCTGGCTCCGCGCGGCTGACAACGCTCTTTCACGCGGTGGAAAGCGTCACCTCCACCCATGAGCCGCATCCCCGTTTCGATACGCTGATGCATGCCGCGCACCGCTCCCCGTTCATCGCGCGGGGCTTCCTGCGGCATGTCAAGCTGCCTGCAATCGCGCGCCTGCCGCGCCCGGTCTATGTCGAGACGAGCCATATGTTCGGCAAGGGCTATTTCGACGCCATGCTCGATCTGGAAATGCCGTTCTCGCTCATCTTGCTGCGAAGGAATGCTCGCAGCGTCGCGCGCTCCATGCTCCGTCTGGGTACCATCCCCGGCAAGACCCATTGGGGCCGTCGCTTCTACATGTATCCATCCGAGGCGCTTTTCGTGAAATTGCCTGATGCGTCGAAGCTCACCGACTATCAGTTTTGCTATTGGCACGCGCTGGAGACGGAGGCGCG
>Ga0207868_1000308_pt1 | contig 58991 bp, 45 predicted proteins | sample Passage237B_FD_187370 | JGI IMG/M metagenome (GOLD analysis project Ga0207868, IMG submission 187370) | Cellulose adapted compost microbial communities from Newby Island Compost Facility, Milpitas, CA, USA - Passage2 37B (SPAdes) (version 3) ... | reverse complement strand
CTGACCCTTTCTTGATGCGCGGTCTGCCCCGGTCGTCATCCCTGCGTTAAGCATTAGCCTGATGCGTGGTAAGTCGGTTGATGATGAAGCGTCCATCGAATGCCTGATTCGTCAGACGCAGCAGCTGATTTAGGCTTGATGAAGAGTCAGAAACACAAACACGCAAAGGAAATCAGCCATGCGATTCATACCAACAGCAGTTCACGGCGTCATGGACTACATCGTGGGATTGGCGCTTATCGCCGCCCCGTTTGTCCTTGGGTTTAACAACAACGGACCGGCCATGTGGGTACCCATCATCCTGGGCATCGGCATGATCGTCTACAGCATTTTCACCGACTATGAGCTGGGGCTGATGCGGGTGCTGCCCATGAAGGCTCACTTGGCGATTGATGCCATCGGCGGCCTGTTCCTGCTGGCATCCCCCTGGCTGTTTGGTTTTGCTGACTACGTGTGGATTCCGCATGTGGTGGTCGGTGCAGCGGCCTTGGTGTCCGCATTGATTACTGACACCGTGCCTGTGGGCAGGCCCATACTTCACACCCCCCCACGGCCGCACACGCATCCCTGAGCTGCTCCGGCGGTTCACCCCGCACCTTCCCCGACGCAGAGCCTGCCCTGTCGCAGGCTCTGTGTCATTTCTTTTTCGCCAAGGCCGAGGCTGTCGGGTAATATCACTGCTGATATGAAACATCCGCGCCTCATTGTGTGTCTGACGACGCTTTCAACGCTTCTGTCCCTGGCTGTGACGGGTTGTAAATCCAGCCCCAAGGAGGCCCAGCGCCGTACAGTTACTGCTGCAGACTTCATTTCAAACCAGCCCAGGCAGGTTGAAGCGGAGCCCGCATCGCAGACCCCGTCGACGGCCCCTGCTCAGCAGGAGTCGCAGCCTGTGGCCAGCAATGAGACGCCCGTGGCGACCCCGTCCGTGAACAACGGTGAACTTCCCTCCGTGCTGACGATGGATGCCATGGTCGGCCAGGTGAACGGCCGGGCGATCTATGCCAATGCTGTGTTCGAGCCCATTGAAGCTCAGCTGGCCGCGCTGGGTCGCACCCTTCCGCCGAGCATCTTCAAGCAGCGTGCGACGGATCTGATCGTGGGCCAGCTGCAGACGATTGTGACCAACGCGCTGATTCTGGGTGAAGCCGAGCGCGATCTTTCACGTCAGGAACAGTATGGCCTGGTGAGCATGCTCAAGGCCCGTCGTGAAGAACTGCTGCGTCGCATGGGTGAAGGCTCGGCCGTCAAAGCCGACGAGTACAGCCTGCGTACCACGGGCAAGAGCATCGATCAGCAGGTGGATGAATATCGCCAGCAGGTGCTCGTGGGCCGTTACATCGGGAACCGCGTGCGGCCGCGCATCAACGTGACGCGCAAGGACATTGAGCGTTACTACGATACGCATCACGCCCGCTACAACCCGGCCGCTCAGCGCACGCTGCGCGTGATCATGACCAATGACCCGGCCAACGCCGACCACATCGACAAGATGCTTGCCTCGGGCAAGACCTTTGAAGAAGTAGCCAGGCAGCCGATGAACATGCATCGCTCAAGCAATGGCGGCATGTGGCCCAGCAAGGTCGAAGGTGACAAGCTTTTCAGTGCGCAGAAGCTCAATGATGCGATGGTGGCCCTCAAGGCCGGCGAGCATACGCAGCGCATCGAAGCCGATCGACGCTTCTGGTGGATCAAGCTCGAAACCTTTGAGCAGCCCAAGGGCCGTTCGCTTGAGGAAGTACAGCTGGAGATCCGTCAGATTCTTGAAGACCAGCAGCGTGACGCGCTGGGCATGGAGTTCCGCCGCAAGCTGCTGTCGGAGGGGAGCTACAACCCCATCGATCAGATGACAGGCAAGCTGGTGGACATTGCCATGTCGCGTTACTCGCAGCCGATTCCTGTTCAGACTCAGCCCGCCAACCGGTAAACCCACGTGATCAGCCGGCTCGCCCAATGGTTCACTCGATGGCTGCCTGCCTCAAGTACAGGCAGCAAGGGTGAAGCAGCGGCGTGCGCCTATCTCAAAAAGCAGGGCTGCCGGATTCTGGGTCGCAACCTTCGACTGGCCGGCGGTGAGATCGATATCCTCGCGCAGGCGCCGGACGGACGCACAGTGATGGTGGTGGAAGTGAAGACGTCTGACCAGCGCAGTCAGGGCCAGCCGCCCGAGCTGCGCGTGACACCGGTGAAGCAGCGGCGGATTCAGTCTGCGACGGTGGCGGCGATCCGCCGGTTCCGACTGCACGATCGGCCGATTCGGTTTGATGTGATCGCAGTGGTACTTGCGCCGAAAGGCCCGCCGGTGATCCGTCATATTCCCGGCGCTTTTGAAGCGCGGTGATGTCTGTGGGATTGAGGTGGGTTTTCAGTGGGCATCACGGATGAGTGCGACTGTTGTTGAAATAACGCAGGCATCTCACAGATCCCTGAAAGGTCGCATGCGCAGGGAGTCATCAATCACGAGTGATTCGAGATAGGTCGTGATGCGCTGTGAGGCCCGACCGTCGCCGTAAGGATTGGTCATCGATGCAATCGCGGCCAATGACTGCGGGCTGGTGGCCTGCGTGATGGCGTTAATGATCGCCTGGGTGTCGCAGGGCGTGTCGAACACGTTGATGCCATGCAGTCTGCCCTTCTGTCGGTCCCCTACATTCACCACGGGCAGCTTCAGTGATGCGGCTTCGATGATACCGCTGGAGGAATTGCCCACCATCACCTTCGCGTGCGACATCAGGCTGAAGTAAGTTTCAATGCCCACGTTGCGGAATGTGATGCTGCGTGGATCGGCCTGTACGAAGGCTTCAATCTGCTGAATGATGGCCAGGTTTTCCGCATCGGCATTGGGATAACCGATCACACACGCAAGGCCGGTGCGCTTCATGGCGCTCAGCAGCGCAGCCACCTGCGATGCGGCCTGGCCAGGCTGGCGTGTGACCGGATGAAACACCACCAGCGCGAAGGTGTCAGGCAGCTTCAGGCCGTACTGCTGCAGAATCTGATCACGACTCTGCAGGGTCATCTGTTTGAGGTTGTCCAGCGCGGGCGCACCGCAGACGACGATGCGCGACGGGTCCTGCCCCATCTGCTTCACGCGCCGGCCATGATCTTCATGCGAGACGAAATGAATGGCGCTGAGCTGCGTGATGGCGTGGCGCAGTACATCATCAATCGCGCCAAGGCTCACCTCCCCACCATGCAGGTGCGCCACGGGGATATTGAAAGGCTGCGCCGCCAGCACCGCAGCGGCCATCTCAATGCGATCGCCAAGCACCAGCAGCACGTCAGGTCTGAGCCTGTCATACACCCGACCAAGCTCCGCGATTGACTGGCCGATGTGGGCGGTGATGCCTGCGGGCGTGTCGGATCCTGCTTCCATGGGTAGATCAACGCGGGCGGCGATGGGCATGCCATCGCGCTCCAGTTCGCGGATCGTCTGGCCATACAGTGGCGAGAAGTGAGCACCAGCAGCGATCACCTGCAGCTTGAGGTGAGGCGACTGCATGATGCTGCGATAGACCGGCCGATAGATGCCGTAATCCGATCGCGCCACCGTGACGGAAGCAATGGTTTTCATCGTGTCTGACCCATGCGTGATTCGGCGATGAGCTTCATCAGTGTCTGGCCCATGACCGCCGCTTTGTCATCTGCATTGTTCAGGCGCGTCCAGCGGTCCAGTGAAGCGAGCGTCTGACGGAAGCTGACGAACTCCAGGCTGGGTGAATAGTCCGATCCCCACATGATGCGGCGGATGCCAAACGCCTCAGCCAGGGCATCGAGCACGGGCAGTGTCTGAGGGTGCGGGTAGTCATACATCGGATCGCTCAGCGCGTAGAACGCACTGGCTTTGACGTGGGTGTTGGGATAGCTGGCCAGGAGCAGCACGGTCGACAGTGCGGTGCGGGCTTGTTCAGGTGTGGGCGGCGTGGACCATCGGCCGGGCAGGCCCATGTGCGAAATGAGCAGTCGCAGCTGAGGGTGGCGATCAAGGATTGGCCGCCACAGTGCCCAGGTCTGGCCACGCGCGTTGACGCTCACCAGCGCCTGCTGTTCGCTGAGCCACTGCCAGACTTCATCGGGAACCAGAGGCAGGGTCGCTTCATGCTCGCCAAAGAGATAGAAGCACAGACCGATGAATTTCTGGCTGCTGAACTTTTTGATCTGGTCGAGTGTCAGACCGGCCGGCCTGCAGTAGGCCACGGGCTTAATCCAGTCATACTGATTGACCAGCGTCGCCAGGTAATCGTTGTTGCCTGCGAAGGCCGGGTTGCCCTCGTAACCCACCACCAGCGCGGTGTGAATGTTGTGGGCCTGACGCAGGCCGTTGTAGAAGCTCACTTCATCCGGGGCGATCCGTCTGCAGGCTTCGGGCAGCGTCTCAAGAAAGCCGGGCGAAAAGAAATGCAGATGGCTGTCGGCGAGCATGTGAACTCCTTCATGGGTTTAGAGGAATATACACCATGGGGAGAGGGAGGGAGAGTTGAGTGATTGGAGGGCAGGCCCAGCCATGCAATGGCTGGGCTTTGAGGGGAAGGAAGGTTTGGTAGATATCCGTTGAGTCGGTGAGCTATGCGAGTTGAGTTCGTAGGAGTTCGACGCTCTTACGTACCCCCTCATCAAAGCCCAGCCGTTGCACGGCTGGGTCTTCGTGACACTCCAACTACCCCCTGTTCCTCTCTCGAAAAACAACAGACCTGCCCATGCGAGCAGGTCTGTTCAATCAAACGTCTATTCTTCGGGGAAGCGATCTGGCTCCCCTTCCTGAGCATCTCAGTGGATGTCGTTTTCCGCCAGCCAGCGTTCGGCGTCGATGGCGGCTTTGCAGCCCATGCCCGCGGCGGTGATGGCCTGGCGGTAGATGGTGTCCGTCACGTCGCCGGCCGCGAACACGCCAGGCAGGTTGGTGTAGGTGCGGAAACCGTCGGTGAGCTTGATATAACCCTTGTCATCCAGTTCCACGCCGCTGTCCTTCATGAACTGGGTGTTGGGCGTGTGGCCGATGGCGACGAACAGGCCCTTCACATCCAGAATCGATTCATGGTTGGTCTTGACGTTCTTGAGCTTCACGCCGGTGATCTTGTCATCGCCCAGCACGTCGCTGACCACGGTATCCCAGATGACCTTGACCTTGGGGTTGTCGAGCACGCGCTTCTGCATGACCTTCGAGGCGCGGAAAGTATCACGGCGGTGAATGATGTAGACCTCTGAGGCGAACTTGGTGAGGTAGGACGCTTCTTCCATGGCTGTGTCGCCACCGCCCACCACTGCCAGGGGCTGGTTGCGGAAGACTGGCAGCGCACCGTCGCACACCGCGCAGGCCGAAACGCCACCGCCGGCGCGGGCCAGACGCATTTCGTTTTCCAGACCGATCCAGTTGGCGCTGGCGCCCGTGGAGATGATGGCGGAGTGCGTCTGAATGACCTGGCCATCGGAGAGTTTGAGGGTCATCGGCTTGGACTGGAAGTCGCACTTGTCGACGTCGAGCGTCAGCACGCGGGTTCCGAATCGAGTGGCCTGCTGCTTAAGGTGGGTCATCAGTTCAGGACCGGTGACGCCGTGGGGGAAGCCCGGGAAGTTCTCCACTTCGGTGGTGAGCATGAGCTGCCCGCCAGGAAGCTGGATCGAGGGCGTCTGCTTGGGTGTGCCTTCAATGACCAGAGGATTGAGGTTGGCACGAGCGGCGTAGATGGCGGCAGTCCATCCCGCGGGGCCGGAACCAATGATGGTGACTTTTTCGACGGTAGGGTTGGAGTCTTGTGTCATGATGCGGAATTGTAGCAGCCTTGGAAAAAAAAGAAGGCCAGCGTGTATACGCTGACCTTCCTCTGGATGATTATTTTGTGTGAAACGTCAGAAGCGTGACCATCTTTAAGGTTCAGGCTTCCTGACGACGGCCATAACGGCGGGTGGCCAGGAACGCCAGACCCATCGCAGCCAGAGCGGCTGTGGCAGGTTCGGGGTTGGCCGCAATCTGGCCGGGCTGCAGGGCATCGGGAAGCAGCGCCAGATCGTCGCTGGTGTCCACCGGATCGACCGGCAGAAGCAGTTCAGGCTGAGAAGGATCACCGTTGTCAGCCAGTTCATCCAATTCGCCTTCGTTGGGCGTCTGGGTGATGGGCTGCTGGGTGTCATCATCGCCAGGATTACTTGCCAGGTCATCCTGAACAACGGGCGCAGCAGTAGCAGGCGTGTTGTTGGACGACTTCTTGCTGCTTCCGCCACCGCCACCGCCGCCGCAACCAACCAGTGCGACAGACGAGGCAATCAGAGCGATAGCCAACAGGCGCTGAATATTCATGATAAGGGCTCCCCTTTTTTGTGCTGTTTTCGGACTACACCCTGAATCGAGTCTCTTCTGTTGAGGTGCCTATCCTCAACATCAGGCCGCCTCCCTGATCGTGGCCTGTCCCTTAGTAGATGCAAAGGTGATGCCAGAAGGTTTAAAAGGGAATGAAAAATCTATAAGTCTATATTTTCTTATGTTTTGCGTGATTATTGTATTAAGCGGGCCGTTTCAGGCTGTTTCTCTCCGGCGACATTCTGAGGTTGGGGATTGTCCTTAAAAATCATCATGGGTTATTTCACCCATTTACGCAGCTTCAATGTTGATAAGGGTTAAGCTGAAGAGTTGTTTCAGGCATCCGGAAGGGCTCGATAGGCCCATGTGGACTTTTATGTGGGGAACTGGTGGGGAATCTATTAATAAACGTGTTTGAAAAGGCCGACTTGAACATCATCTCATGAATCGTATAATGCTACCTCTCTACGCGGGTGTAGCTCAGTGGTAGAGCGTCACGTTGCCAACGTGAATGTCGTGGGTTCAAGTCCCATCACCCGCTTTCAAAACAAAGTCTGCAGAGAACGCCTTGAGGTGACCACCACCGCAAGGCGTTGTTCGTTTTAATCCCCTCTTCTTCTGCTTCCTCTTTAATACATCGCTGCAAGCGGGAGCCTTTGAGGCCTGCATCAGGCATGGATTACCCTCGAGGGTAGAATGCATGCGGCCGGGGGCATCCGACCAGATGTCGATGTGGTATGACCGGCTGACGTGCGAATCATGGCCCATTGACCCGGGATGAGGATGTCGATGAATGTCAGAACCCTTCGCAGCCGATGGAAGCCGATCAAGGAACAGCTGTCCCAGGCCCAGCCGAACCACCCCACCGCTATCCGGTTCCATCGCGCCTGCAGCTGGCTGCAGCAGGCCGAAGCCCTTCAGAATGATGATCCCGACATGACGCTGACCTGTCAGTGGATCGCCTTTAACGCGCTGTATGGCCAGTGGAATGAAATGGCCGGCGAGCCTCTGCCTGACCGTCAGAGCTGGCGGCAGTTCCTCACGCGGATGATTGCCCTGGATCGTGATCAGGTGATTGCGAACATGCTCAACGAGCATAAGCCGTTGATCATGTCCATCCTCGATGACAACTACCTCCGTGACTACTTCTGGAAAGACCCCTCGGCGGCGCGGGCACGTAATACCACCCGCGACAGGCGGGAAGCATCAATGTGGTACGTCGACAAACGCTGGGGCATGATTCTCGAACGTGTGGTGGAACCTGTGTATTTCCTGCGATGCCAGATCATGCACGGCGCGGCCACGCATGGCAGCAAACTGAATCGCACCTCGCTCAAGCGCTGCTCAATCCTCATGTGGCATCTGATGCATGCCGTCCTCACCGTGTGGATTGATCACGGCTCCCAAGAAAACTGGGGCCCGCTCTGCTATCAGCCAGTGACGGGCTGAAGATCGATGAAAAAACAAAACACCCCCGAAAGAATGTCCTGCGGGATAGTCGGGTGGATACTCTGTCTTCAGAACGTCAGCGGTGGATAGCGGAAATACGGGAAGTACCACGTGCCTGCATTAGTGTCCGAGGTCTGGCCGTGGTACCCGCCATAGCGGTCCGGATCCCCCTTCTGGCGGAACACGGCTCCACTGAAATAGATGGTGTTGAGGTAGTCGTGATGATTGGGTTTGCGCTTGTGGCCATCGGCAGTGTCGTTGGTGGGGGGGTCCTTGGGCAGCGTGTCGAAGAACAGCGGCATGGCGTCGGTCCGCACCACGCCCCGGATGGTGATGGGGCCTTTGGTCCAGTTGTTGTTATTGGCTTCCCAATTGGCGTTGCCATAGAACCGCTTGACGTCCGTATGAAATGCGGAGTTCGTGCCCAGGCCGATGCGGGTGGCGTAGTTGTAGCTGCCCACCACGCTGCCCGCCAGATAGGACACATCCCACACACGGGAGCCTGTGTTGGGAACGGTTCTGGCCGGACAGACCATCAGGCCGTGGTGTGACGCCTGAAAGCCCTGCGAGAGGCGAAGGTCAGGGGCGATGCCGTAATCCTTCGCCCACTGCGTGAGATAATCGCCAAAGCCCGTCTCGGCTGAGCCGGTTCCATTGCGCATATAGAAGAATGGGCCCCAGGCCTGGCCAATCACATTACCCAGCGGGAAAGACGAATTGCTGGTCATGTAGGCCACCACGCCAATGCCCACCTGTCGCAGGTTGGACTGGCATCGAATGCCATAGGCCGATTCTCGGGCCTTGGCCAGAGCTGGCAGCAGCAGACTGATCAGCAGGCTGACAATGGAAATGACGACCAGCAGTTCCACCAGCGTAAAGGCGGCGTGTCGGACAGAGGGGTTCCGGAATCTTGGCTGCACGTCAACGCTCCTTGAAATGACTGACAGCAGTCTTCAAAGCCCCCTGTTGCCCCCGGATGAATCAAACTGCATTCACGGGACAGGCAGAGGATGAATCAGCAGCGCGTCAGACCTGACCATCGGGCTGGCCAGCGCCTGAAGCTGTTCTGCAGTTTTGATCGAGAACTGGCTGAAATAGCTCCCGTGCTTTCGCCCGGGCTCGCGGATCTGCTGACTGAGCAGATACATGGCTTGTCTGGCTTCCTCGGCGACATCATGCACCAGATAGGAAGCATCAAATCCCATGGGCATCATTTCCTGGATGCCGCCCATGACCACCAGCTCCATGCGCGCTGGCAGTTTGTCGCGATACTCAAGCATCGCCCGCGTCACGCCACGCGCCAGAATGTCATCCATCACCAGCAGACCACTGGAGACGGATTGTTCAAGCAGCAGATGACGCATCGCCTGGTAGCCGTTGGCTTCCACCTGTGACATACGCTCGGCCGGTGCAACGGAAAACAACCGAACTTTCCGCCCCAGATCACTGAGCATCCCGGCGTGGGTCTGCGTCAGATCGTGCGCCATCTTCGGGTCGAGAATCAGCACATCTGCCCTGCGGTGACCACGTTTGAGCAGATGCCTGATCCCTGTTTCAAACCCCTGGTTGTAGTCGATTACCACACCTGGAGTTTTCAATTCCTTTCGGCCAACGTGAACGTGAGGCAGACCCTGATCCACCACGTAACGCAGCAGCTGGTGCTTGGGATATTCACAGCCGACAAACACATAGCCCAGATAGTTGCGCGAGGACTGCGGTGAGCAGTATGCCTGGGCATCTTCAGGCCGGTCATTGCTCAAGAGGGCTGGCGAGACATTGAGATCTGCCCGGGCGGCATTCTGCCTGCAGTACTGCAGGAAATGAGAGTAGTACGGGCTCAGATCGCTGCTGAAGATGTCCAGCCCGCAGACCCAGAGTATCTGTCGTGACATGTGAGCATCATCGGCGACGAATGTACCACTGCCCTGCTTCTTGATGAGCAGGCCTTCCTGAATCAGCAGATCCTGAGCCTTGCGGATGGTTCCCACGCTCACGCGATAGCGCCGGGCCAGGACGGGCTCGGTATCGACCTGCGAGCGAGGCGGCAGCGTGCGGTCAAAAATCGCCTGACGCAGCGCATCAGCCACCTTCACATAGCGTGGTGTCTCCGTTGTGGCAGGCAGGCGGGACATGCTCATGCACCTTACGAAAAAAGTCTTGCTCACGACAAATTCATATGTATGATTTCAATCGTAGAGTTGATCCTCTACCCCGTCAATAAAAATCTTTCCGGCTCTATGGGGTTCTGATCAGCCGCATTCCTCGACAATCTCCCCCGCATTTATTCGATGGAAGCCATGCCGATGTTGCCTGCCACGTTCCCCTCACGCCTGACAGGATGACCCGATGCGCCAGACGCTGGCCTTATTCATATGGTTGATTTCAGCTTTGGGCATGGCGGCCGGCGTTGCGGCTCAGCCGTCAATGACCGGGTCTGCTCCATCAGCGATGCATTGGCAGACGCACACGCCCCACTGGAGCTGGGGCCAGCTCAAAGCCGGTGAGCCAGCGAAGATTGTGTTCATCCTCAATTACCGCGCCGGACGCGAAGCTGCAGAGTTTGCCCAGCGATTCAATGCAGATGCCTGGCTCACTCCGGTGCTGGCTAACAGCGATTATCGCAACGTGTTTGATGAGAAGGCGCTGATTCAGCACCTCGAACAGGAGACGGATCTGATTGTTGTGGGCGCGTCCATGCCCGGGCGCGATCTGAGCCCTGCCGCCCAGCAGGCCATTCAGCAGAAAGTGGCGCAGGGCACGCCGCTGCTGCTCATCGGCTACAACCAGGACCTGGCCCGCACGTGGGAGCTGTGGAAGGATCTGCCTCTCAAAGCCGATCTCAAGAATGAGATGCTGGCCTGCCTGCCAACCTCGGCCAATCTGCGAGCCATTGGTGGTATTCAGGTTTATGAAGAGGGTCCCTCGCGCGTGGTGATGGCCGGCCAGTTCCGCCAGCACTTCACCTACTTTGAAACCTTCCAGTTGCGCTATCTGGAAAACTTGGCCTACCCCTGGGCCCTTGAGCATGGCTACGCTGTGGCCGGCTGGGCTGCGAAGCTGGCCATGCACTATCCCAGGATGCCTGCTTCTATTCAGTGGCAGCGTGCAGGGCAGGCGGTGGTGCATCAGCCTCTGACGATGCACTTCACACCTTCGATCGCCACGGAAGCAGGCGACACGCTCGCGTGGGAAGTGTTTGATGGATTCGAACAGCCTGTCAGTCAGGGTGAAGTGCGAGTCGCTGACAGTCAGTTGAGTTTCACACCCTCGGCCAGTGGATCGCTGCTGATCAAATGGCAGTGGCGTCGTGGTGGAGATGTGCTGAGCTGGGGTGTTCAGCCGCTGGAGGTTGGCTCACCCGCGCAGCTCAGGGATATCGAAGTGATCTCCCCCGCTGCATCTGATCAGCCTGCGCTGGTGAAGTGGACGGTTACTGGAAGCGAGATAAATGATCGACTCGTCGCGCAGGTCTACGACCCATTGGGGCGACTGGTGCGGACGCATCATGTCAGTGCAGCGGAGGGACAGATGTCTCTTCAGCCCTGGCGCATTTCGTTTACCACGTATCAGCTGCGCCTGGTGCTGATGCGAGGAGAGGCCACTCTGGCTGAACATCGCCAGTGGTTGACTACTCCTCTCTCGCGTGAGGATGACTACCGATCTTTCCGTGTCATTCTCTGGTCCAACGAGCAAGGCCGGGCCGTGGAGCGGTTCCGCTACCCGCTGATGCGTGAGATGGGTATTGATACGCTGGCCACCGTCGGCCGGAATCTGGCGCCCAACATCATGGCCAGCCGCGCTGGCCTGCGCCTGCTGCCCACGAATGTGCTGGTTCCGCCCGGGCGTCATACCAACATGAAGACGTATGACGCAACGCGTGATGAGCAGAGCATGGCCAGGCTCGCCGAGAGTCTCACCCCCTACACGCCGCTGGGCTATTCGCTGGCTGATGAGCCTGCGGAAGGTCACGATCTGTTCGCCTGGCATGACAAGGCCCGCAAGCTCATTGATCCTTATGATGCGACGGTTCCCGTGGGCTACTGTGGTGTCTGGCTCAACACGAAACAGGATGTCCCCCGCTTCTTCCGCGAGACGTCACTGGCCGAGCTCTACAGCCCGCTGCATCTGTACACGCCCAATCTGTGGCTGGGTACTGAGCGCGATCTGATGCGTTCCTTCCGCCGACCTGACATGCTGCTGACCTGCTGGTCGCACTACGTCACCAGTCGCGATAACGAAGCCTATGCACGCACGGTTCCCTGGTTGTGGCTCTTTGAAGGGATGAATGGCGTCTCTTATTTCTGCTCGGCCTATGACAGCTTCACCACGCTGGAACCTACGCTTGAGCCGGCGCATGACATGCGATGGGCCATGCAGGAGCTGCGTGAAATTCAGCAGGGTGCTGGCCACCAGATTCTTTCGATGCAGCGTCATACCGGCCAGGTTCGCGTACTGTTCATCCAGAACAGCCAGGACACCACGCTCTGGGCTCGCGCACTGAACCAGCTCAACATTCCCTGGCGCTACACCACGCCTGAAGCGCTCAAGGAAGATGCATCGGCCAGACTTATCATCTGCCCCAGTGCGTTGAATCTGTCACAGGCTCAGCTTCAAGGGCTGGAACATGCGGTGAATCGCGGAGCGACGCTGCTGGCCGTCAGCCCTCTTGGGGTGTTTGAGGGTCAGGAACCCGCATCGCCCGATCGTCTTGAGAAACTCTTTGGCGTTCAGCGTGCTGCAGCAATTGAAAAAGTTGAAGCAGCCCAGAAAGAACTCACGGCCCGCACCGGCGCTGCAGTGCGCACCACAATCAATGTGGGCCCGTGGACCCATGCATCTGTGGATATAACGGGTCGGGCCAGTGGTGAGTTTCAGTTGAATGTTCTGCCCGGGCAGAAGATCAGTCGATGGTCGCATATCGGTGATGTGGAACTGTCGGCCAATCCCTCACTGCCTGACCTCATTGAACCGCTGAAGACCACGCCTGCGCTCGTGGTGAAGGACCACACGCAGAGTCAGGCCCTGCTGCTGACTTTCACGCCTTCACTCGACGGCGCTAAAGCGATGCTGCCCCCGCTGGTCAGGCAGGCGGGGATTGCAGAAGCTCCAGCGAAGGTGATGGTGAACGATCAGCCGACGGATGAGGTGTATCTGTTCCCGTGGGAATCCGGTGATATCCATCTGCTGGGTGTGGTAGCGGACTACTGGCGCATCAAACCGGTGCTGGTGATGAATGATCGCCGCTCGGCCGACTATCTCGCCCATGGTCGTCATCGCTGGCAGCCGATTGCGGCCAAGATTCAGTTCCCTGTCAGCAGTCATCTCTACGATGCCCGGGCCGGAAAATATCTGGGCCAGGCCGATTCCGTTTCGCTCGACATCACCCCCGGCCAGCCGATACTCATTGCCCATCTGCCTTATGAGATTCAGGGCGTGGAATTGTCGCCTGCATCAACTTCCCTCCGCGCTGGCCAGACGCTCAAGGGCCAGGTGCGCATGATGATCTCGCAGGGCCGGGCGCAGGGCCACAAACTGCATCTGGCCCTCTCACCGCCTGAAGGCTCGAACTATCCCCCTCAGTCGATGGTGGTCACGCTCGAGCAGGGTCAGGCCGATTTTGAAATGGATCTTCCCTTTAATGCGCCGGCTGGCGACTGGCAGCTCTGTGTCCGAGATTTCATCTCTGGGAAGGAACATCGCGTCACGCTGCATGTGTCACAAACCGATCTTCTCGCTGGTGCAATGCTGCCTGAGCCTGCGGCGAAGTGGCAGCAGACACCCAGTGATCTGCCTGAAGGACAGTGGACGGATGCTTCGCGTGTGAATACGGCTTCTGCAGGTCAGGCCACAGCGAAGGTGACATCACTGCGTCGTGCGAAGATGCACATTCACAAAGACCATCACGGCCATGAGTATCTGACGGGCAATTTCATTCTGGGCAATGAGCAGATTCAGTACACCTTCACTTATTCGGTGTGCAACGACAGTCAGGCTCATGGTGAGAGTGATCCGCGCGTGGCCTGGGCGCCGTATCTTCCAGGACTGGGCATCAGTCGGCCGCAGCCTCACATCTTCTTCTACAACAGCTACATCCACATCTACATCAATGGCAAGCGAGCCACGGTGTATCGCCTCAGTGACTTGGCCCAGGTGGAGCGCACCGATGACAGCCGGCAGGTCGATGTTGTCTGGGATACGCCGCACGGTGTCATCCGCCTGGCCAGCGCCATGAACAGCAGCCAGCGTGGGATCTACCAGAAGCTGACGCTTCGCAGTGATGAGCCGATCCGTGAGGTGCGGGTGGTCTTCAGCACCTTCCCGCAGGGCTTTGATAACAAGGGCAAAGCCTTCTACACCATCGACCCTGAACACCAGAACTGGGTGCTCATGGGCGACAGTGTGAATGATCGCGCCTTCTTCCCCAGTGCTCGCGGCCCGGGTGGTCTGCTGATTAATAAGGAACAGTGGACCCAAGCCACGCTCACGGGCAATCCCACGCTGCATCGCACGTTTACGGATCAGCAGGCCAGCCAGGAAGTGAGCTTCAACTGGGTGCTCTGGCTGTTCCACGACATGACCAACACCGAAGCGCTGGATTATCTTCGTCTCAACTCCCAGCCTTATCAGCAGCAGATGGACGCGATGTTTGACCCGCGTCATTACAGGAATCAGCCATGATGATGACTTCCCGTTATTCCTCGCATCACCTGCTGCGTTCTGCGTTGTGCGGCGTGCTGGTGGCGATGTCGCTCTGGGCTGGTCCTGCTCTGCCTGCGATGGCGCAGGGGGCGAAGCCTGTATCATCCTCATCGCAGGCTGAAACAAAAGTCTGGCCTGATGTACTGGTGATTGATGATTTCACTTCGGGTCTGTCGCAGTGGGAGAATCAGGGCACAGGGAGCCTGTCGATTACTGGGGGTCCTTCGGGTCAGGCGCTGCAGTGGACGGCGCCCGACGATGGCATCGGCCGAGTGGTGTTCCGGAATCTGGATCGAGCAAACATCGACTTCTCGCAGTACGACTACCTCATGCTCCAGCTGAAGGTGGAAGGCAAAAAGCTGTGGAACATCAACCCCATTATTCAGCAGCCGCCGCTCGCACATGGCTACCGGGCGATGTATTACAGCATCGATACGCTGCATCCCTTTAACCAATGGTTCACCTACGTTCAGGACCTGCGACGCTGGGAGAACGCATGGGTCGACAGCTACGGGCCTGACAAGCAGGAATTTCAGCTGGAGATTCATCAGCTCGCCGGGCCGGGGCAGACGCAGATCACCATCGACCGCATATGGCTGGTGCGCAGCCCGGTGAAGATGGAACCTTCGTATCTCGGTGCATGGTCGCGTCGCAGCGATGGCGCGCAGCAGGTGACGTTTGATATTCCGCTGCCCAATCGCATGAGCCATGCGGTGACGATCCGCCCTGCGCTGGAGCAGAACGCCCAAGCCGAGTCCTGGCAGATTGATCTGAATAAAGAAGGTCTGACGATCCCTGCGGGCCAGACGGGTCATCTGCGCTTCACAGCCACGATGCCCGCTTCACAGCTCAAGGGTGCGTCGCCTTATCAGGGTCAGGTGGCGAAGCTGCAGCTTCGTGTGGATGAGCATCCTGACGTACTGCTGACGACCGATCTGGCACTGGGCACGCAGCCTGCATCGGTCGCGCATCCGCTGATTCTCACCACACCGCAGAAAATGCAGGCCTTTGCTCGTACCTATGCGGATGCCAGCGCACGCAAAACGCTCGACAAGTCTCTGCTGGCTATTGTGAATGCAGCACAGAAGCTCAAGGACTATCAGCCTGAATATCCGCCTCTGGCCGCGCATGGTCTGCGGACTGATCCGATCACCGGTGGCAAGCTGGTGCGCATTGAAGTTCCCAATCTGCCTTTCAATGTGTATCAGGACCCCATCAGCGGGCGGACCTACAGCGGCCACATGTACGACGCGGGGGTGCTGAACTGGGAAGGCCAGCATCGTCGCAATGCCAACGTTGCCCAGCAGCTGGCGATGGCGTACCTCATCACGGGTGAGGTTGAGTTGGCTCGCAAAGCCGCCGACATCCTGCGGGCATACATCACGGTTTATCCGAAGCTCCCCATCGTGGCACCGCAGCAGACCAGTCCGGTGGGGTTTGCGGCTTCGGGCTCAGTGCGCATCGGAAGCACGTACATGTCCGAGCGTGTCTGGCTCACCTCTCTGGCCATTGCGCTGGATTCGATTCGGCCCGCCTATGTGCTGACGTCTGAAGAAATTGATCAGCTGCGCACGCAGGTCTTTGAACCTTCAGCCAGCAACATGATGGATCACAAGGTCGGAGCGATGAATCTGCAGTGGCAGATTCAATCGGCGGCGCTGTTCGCAGGGCTGGCCTGTGAATCGCCTTTGCTTGTGGCCCGCGCGATGCATGATTCGCATGGCATTCACAATCTGCTGCAGACCGGTTATCTACCCAGCGGTCAGTGGTGGGAGAACCCCAGTTACCAGAACGTTACACGCCTGGCGGCGTATCCGGCGATTATCGCCGCGGTAGCCAATGGAATTCTGCCCTGGGATGATCAGCTCAAAGCCATTCTCAAATCGATCTATCAGCTGCATGGCCCGGATGGCAACAGTCCCACGCTGGGCACGGGCGGCTGGACGAACTATCGCAGTAATGATGATGCTGTTCTGGCGCTGAGCGACTGGATTGATGATCCTCAACTGGCGTGGATTGTGTACAACCGCAAGCCGTCGGGTCAGCCTTACGATGTGGCACGGTTTGCGGCGTTCCGTCAGGGCCCGGCGAAGATTGCGAAGGAGCAGACCACTTCCCCCATTGCTGCGCAGACCGTTAACCTGGCTGACTACGGCGGCATCGCGCTGCGGCTGCCTGAGACGGATCACTACGCCTACTTCCACTACGGCCGCGATCTTGTGCATGGCCATCGCAACAAACTTTCGATCAACGCCTACGGCCAGGGCCAGTGGTACATGCGCAACGTGATGGGCGGCTACGAGAGCAATTTCGCCAACTTCCTGGAGACCATCGCATCAGCCACAACCGTGATGGTCAATGGCAGTAATGCCGACACCGATACCGGTGAACTGCTCTTTCACAAGAGCGTCCCCGGCGCTGAACTGGCCAGTGCGCGTGAGATCGGTGCGTATAAGACCGTTGAGCATGAACGCTCCGTTGTGCTGACCCGTCACGGTCTGATTGTGCTCGATCGTCTGCTGGCCGATCAGCGGCATCGCTATGACTGGCTGTATCACGCCAGCTATACGCAGCTGGCTCCGGCGTTTGAAGATCGCGTGTCGGTCGATGCTTCGCCACTGGGTGAATCGAAGCTTTATGAATCACTCAAGCCTGTCGGGCGTGTGAATCAGTTCAATGCGCTTCACTGGAAACGCGAGAAGAATTCGGGCCTGGTTCAGGCTTTTGTCAGCGATGGGCAGATGCATCTGGTTCAGGTGGATCACACCTATCGTCCGCATCGCAGTCTGGTCTGGCGGCAGGATGGGAGCACCGTGCGTTTTGCCAGCGTGATGGTTCCCTACAAGGGCGAGACGCCGCCAGGTGTGAAGATCGAGCCTCTGCAGGTGAAGGATGCATCGGGCAGGCCGGTCGATCTGAAGCAGGGCCAGGCCGTGCGCGTGACGGTGAATGATGAAACCCTCATCGTGCTGGTGAACTACACGGGTCAGCCATTGACTGCGGAAGATCTGACGTCCTCTGACCGCGTGGCTGTGAAGCTCCAGCCCTGAGGATGATCGTGCAGGAATCTGCTTTTCTTCTCTTCCAGAGTCGATACCCCCTCCTATGATGTAACAGTGGGCCTGCGCTGGCAGGCTTTATCCATTGCTCTTTACCTTCAGGAGAAAGTCATCATGGCTGCTGCGAAGAAGATCCTCATGCTGGCCGGCGATTTTGTGGAAGACTACGAAGTGATGGTCCCTTTCCAGGCGCTGCAGATGGTCGGGCACCAGGTGGATGTGGTCTGCCCGGATAAGAAGAAAGGTGACACGGTCCGCACAGCCATTCATGATTTTGAAGGCGATCAGACCTACTCTGAAAAGCCCGGTCACAACTTCCAGCTCAATGCTGACTTCGATGCGATCAACCCTGAACAGTACGACGCGCTTTACGTTCCTGGCGGCCGGGCGCCGGAATACCTGAGGCTCAACGAGCGCGTGCTGGAAATCGTCCGCCACTTCTTCCAGACCAACAAGCCGGTCTGCAGCGTGTGTCACGGCGTGCAGCTGCTGGTGTCGGCGGGAGTGCTCAAGGGAAGATCATGCTCGGCGTACTACGCCTGCGGGCCTGATGTGGCCACAGCGGGTGGCACGTATGTGAAGCTCGGCCTGTTCGATGCACACACCGATGGCAATCTCGTCTCGGCGGTGGCATGGACCAGTCACCCTGCGGCGCTGGCTGCTTTCCTCAAGCTGCTTAAGTAAATCATCGCCCTGCAGGCACTCATACAACTTGATTGATCACACGCTGACGTGATGACTGAGACCTCATCCGCACAGGCGGGAAGTGATGAACATTTTCATCATTTTTCCCGCATTTTGTGCATAGAACGGTGAGGTCTTTTTTTTTGTGCTTCGCTGGCGTGAAGCGATATCATCTGCGGAACGGACCTCAGATTTCTGCTCGAAGCATCGAGCGCCATCACCTCCAGTGACAGGACAGACAGACATCATGAAAACGCACAACGCCCGGTTGAGTATCAGACGGTTGGGATGGATGGCATGTGTGCTGGCTTCATCATGGGCCATGCCTGCATGGGCGCAGACGGTCATCGTAGATCAGGGCAAGCCCACGGCTACCATCGTTCTGTCGGCGCAGGCTACGAAGAATGAAACACTCGCCGCGCAGGAGCTGCAGGCGCATGTGAAGCTGATCACGGGCGCCACGCTCAACATCGTCAAGCAGCCTGCAGCTGCAGAAGGTATTGCGATCTATATCGGTCAGGCTGCTGGAGATAAAGGTAAAGCCCGCATCGCCAGTCACAGCAAAGACCCCTTCGCGCTGCGTGTGGAAGTGACGCCCAAGGAAGTCAGGCTGCAGGGCAATTCCGATGATGGCACGTTCTCGGCGGTGTATGAACTGCTGCATCAGGCTGGCGTGCGCTGGTTCATGCCTGGCCCCTATGGTGTGGATGTGATTGAATCACCCACTCTCACGCTTAAGGAGCAGGACTTTATTGATGCACCGCGTCTGCGCGGCCGCATCCTCCAGGCCATCGGTGATCGTGACTGGGCGCGCAGGCATCGCCTTGGTGGGTTCACGGCTGGCGGTCACGGCCTGGGGCCGAAGTTTGATCGTGAGAAAGAGCCTCATCTCTTCTATCACGAAAATGGCAAGCCCACGCATCAGGAGAAGATCAGCGAGCCTGAAGTGCTTCAGCGTGTGATTGCTCACTGGCGCGAAAAGCTCAAGCAGAATCCCGATCTGGAATACATCAGCGTTGGCCCGCATGACGGCGCAGGCTTTGCCAGCGATCCATGGGATGCCGATGACTTCGACCCCATCATCGGGCTCACCGCTACGACCGATCGCTTCATCAAGTTCTTCAACCTTATTCTGGAAGACCTGCAGAAGGACTACCCCAATGTGGGCAATGCGTTCTATGCCTACACGCGTGAACTGCGTCCGCCTGTGCGTGAGAAGCCCAATCCGAAGATTCTGCCCATGATCGCTGCCATCGGGCTGGACCGCTTCCATTCAATCAACAATCCGCTGTCGTGGGAGAAGAAGTACCTGCGCACGGTGATTGAAGGCTGGCAGGCGCTGGGCGTGAACCTGATGTATCGCGGGTATCTGTTCAACCTGGCCGATCACGGACTACCCTTCTCAATGATCGACATCGTGCGCGAGGAATGGCCTTACTACTACAGCAAGGGCTTCATCGCGATGCGCGTCGAGTGCATTCCGAACTGGGCCTATCATGGGCCTTCGCTGTATCTGGCCGCCAGGCTGATGTGGGATCCTCAGCTCGACAGCGACGCGATCCTCAATGAATACTGGGAACGCTTCTATGGCCCCGCAGCCTCGGCGATGAAGAAGCATTTCGACGTCATCGAGAATGCCTACATTAACTGCGACTACTACACGGGCAATGTGTTTGACGTCCCCAAGATTCTGACACCGGAAATCCGCAAGCAGATGGAAGAAACACTCATCGCAGCGGAGCAGGCCGTCAAAGGTAAAGAAGTGTATGAGCAGCGCGTGCGCACGGTCAGGCTCGGCTTTGATTACGGTCAGGCAAACTTCGTCATGATGGATGCTTACAACCGCTGCGATTTTGCTCTGGCTCGCAAGGCTCATGATCAGATTGTGAATGAGATCATCCCGGCCTGTCTGGCTCACAAGCCTGCGGTTATCACGCCTCGTGCGCACGTGGGTTACTTCAAGCGGTTCTGGGGTCGCTCGGTGATTCATGCTTCCGAGCGCATCGAGAACGGGCGCGAGATCGCCACGATTCTGCCCGACGAATGGCTCAGCTTCCTGGACCCTTACAACGCAGGTGACAAGCTGTTTCTGCAGGATCCTCAGCTGGGCACGCAGTCGTGGCAGCCGATCAGGACGTGGTCGGATTCCACATCCAATCAAGGTCTGCGTTATTACAAGGACACCATCTGGTATCGCACGAATCTGACGGTTCCTGAGAAGTACGCCGGCCGCAAGCTGCGCGTGTGGATGGGTGGCATTGATGACACGGTCCGTGTGTGGATCGACGGTCAGGAGCTGGAGGTTATGCAGAAAGGCAGCGCTCCCATCGGTATGCCCTGGGAGTTTGATGCGGGCAGCACCATTACGCCGGGTAAGCAGCAGGTGATTGTGCTCAAGGTGTCTGACAACTCCATGAACGAACTGGGCACCATGGGCATCACCGGCCCCATCATGATCTGGGCCGAGCCCTGATCGATTGAAGTGACAAAGGAGCCGACAGGCTTCAGCAGAGGTCCGTAAAAAACAGCCGCCTGTCATCCGAGGATGGATGACAGGCGGCTTTGTTATCGTGCCCCCGGTGACACATTAGAAACGAAGCTTCAGTTCTTCCTTGCTCAGCAGGTCAGCGGTGATCTGCCACTTCCTGTCCTTGAGCGGCTGCCAGGTCTTACCTGCGTCAGTGGAGCACTGAGCACTGGCCGAGGGAACTGTGATGGTCACGGGGATGTCAGAGGTGACGCGGTATGTTCCATCATCCTGGCGACGGACGTCCACCTGTGAGGGCGTGCGGAATGTATCACCCGTGACGATCTCATAAAGACGGATGCGGTCGCCGGGCTTGATGTTGAGCTTGCGCAGCTCCTCAGCATTACCCACGATATGACGGCTGTAGGCATTGACAATCACAAAGCCGTCTTCCGGATTCTGCGTGGTCAGTGCCAGCTGATGGTTGCGGCCATGCACCGTTCCAGTAGGCAGACGAAGCTGAATGATGGCCTGCTTTTCGGTTGCACGGAAGCGGTTCCAGTATTCCTGCTTCGTGGGCTTGGCAGGTGCGGTGGTAGGTGCAGCTTCCGTGGATTCTGTCGACGCGGTGCTGGCAGCGGTGGTGTAGGGCGAATCGCTGGGTTCACCTTCGTCGGCATCGTCATCATCATCGCTGCTGTCGGAGTGATCCCAGTAGTGGATGGTCCGGATCACACCCGTGCCAGCATCAGCGCCCTTGCGCCAGGTCAGCTTGTTGCCTTCGATGGCGGTGACTTCAAAGTTGCTCCATCGCGGCTGGCTGCGGGAATTGCCATTGACGCCCACTTCAAAGAATCGGCCGGCGAGGCCCGCAGGCAGCGCTTTGTCCATCGTGGCGTGGTTGTTGTAGTAATCCAGCGACACGACTTTGGCCTGGTGGTAATCACCTTCCGTGGTGATGCTCAGCTCAGGCGTGTGGAGTTCACGGCCCGCGGTCATGGCGATATGACGCAGGCCCTGGGCATCCTGTGAAACATAGGCGAAGGCCGCGTGAACCTTCATGCCGTTTTCCAGCGTGCGAGGCTCGGGCTTGATGGCATCAGAGAACGTCACATCCTGATGGCCCAGGCGCGTCGTGACATGCACTGCAGCGTGGCCGGTGGCGTTCGACGGATCGCCTTCGAGCTTCACGCCGGTGATGAACGACTCACCTGCGTAAGGTTCCCACACGGCTGCAAAGAGGCTGCTGGCCGACTTCCCTTCCTCTGCAGAGCGGATGACATGCAGTCTGCGGAACCATTCCCCCATCGGCGCCTTGCTGGCAGCCTGTACGTTGACGCCACTGAGCACGCGCATGCCCTGCTGACCAGGAACATGCACACGCAGGAACTTGCGGGGGCTCTGCGGGTCGAAGTTGGCTTTGCCCAGAATGCGCTGTTCGGTGGGATAGAGCTTGTACTTGCCTCGGCCGGGGACTTCCATTTCACCCGGGTCGCGGCGCATGCGCCAGGTGGCGGTGATCACAGGCTGATCCGCCGTGGCGGTCCACTGCTGGCCGGGCAGCAGGTAGTCCCTGAGTGATCCTGTGTTCGCATCGGTGGGCTGCGTATTGAGGTTGACCGAGAATTCATCCTCCTGCGGCCCATGGAAGTTGTAGGCGTGCTGCTTGCCACCGCGTGTACGGGCGAAGTCCACCAGGTAGCTGGTGGCGTGCGTCAGATTCTTGCCCATTGGCGTTTCAGGTCCCAGAGGGCTGTTCTGGGGGAAGTCAGGCGAAGGGCTGCCACGATCCAGCTCAATCAGTGCGATCTGACGCGAGTAATGGCCGCTTCGCAGGGTATCGACATGGGTGTACTGAACGGTGTCGAAGTCGGACAGGTGACGGGCCCAGGCATGGCCCATCCAGTTGCTGTTATCAATGGTCACCAGGTTATGGCTGCGTGACACAATGCCCGAGGGGTAGTTGTAGCCCGATCGGCCACCCATGTCGCCGGACATCGACAGACCCAGTGCCCACAACCCCAGATCGAGCGAGTCGGAGTGAGCATGACCATAGCCCACACCGATGCGCAGCCTGGCAGCGGAGCGCAGGCGGAAATCATCACTGGGCGTGTTGCCTTCGAGGATCGCGGCCCAGTCGGTCAGCACGCGGCTCTTCGTATCAAGGAAGGGGTTGCGCGTGATTTTCTTCGCCGCTTCCTGAAGGGCTTCCCACTGGGCATCAGTTTCATTGGTGCGCTGGCCAAACTTTGCAACGATCCAGGCGAAGCGAGGATCGCCCGTCGCTTCAAAGCCGGTGTTGAATGCGGTGAGACGATGCGGGTTCCACTGCGCGTAGGGAATGTTCTGCCCGCCGACGTCACCAATCTGAAGTGCATGCATGCCTGCGATGCGTGATTCGATGAGCCAGCCGGGGAACTGCGCCAGGCGAGGGTAGCGTTTGAAGTCCGCCAGATCATAGCGCTTATTACCGCCATCGGCGATGTACTCGCGCAGGAACGGGACCATCCTTGCCACGGCGCTGCCAGTGGTGTTGTAGCCGATGGAGCCCTGAGTATGTGTACCATCGCGCTGCGTGGAGAGATACATGTAATCTTCCGCGCCGGCGTAGGGGTGCGGATATTCCCACGTCCATTCGAAGGCGTGCTTCACCCAGGGCGTGGCGATTTCAGGATCGGTCTGGTAGGCGGCGTACTTGGCCAGAACGGCCGGCTGTTCCTGGTTGTAGTAGAACTGCATGTACTGGGCCTGGCGAGCGCCGTACTGGAGCATGTAGGTGTCCAGCAGCGCGATGACATCGTCAGGTGTCTTGACCCACTTGACGTAGCGGCCTACCGCATTGGCCAGCTCCTGGTTGTCCTTGATGAAGGGGAACAGACGATCGTAGGTGGTAGCCAGATCGTCATATTCAAGCTGCTGATAGAACGGCCTGTCGCGGTAGTGCACGATATTGGTGCGATTGAAGTAGAGATTCTCCGGAGCCACCACTGCATTAATAGCTTTGTTGATGTGATAACTGGGCAGTTCATAGGCGAGCCTGACCAGCAGCAGCGCCCGGCTGTGAGCGGTGTCGAGATCGCCATGTTCCACGTAAGGGGTGTAAGCCTCGGGGCTCTTGAGCAGGCCATGCACTCGATCAAAGCCCTGCCCCACTGCGGTGGCGATCGGGTAATAGTGATAGGCCTGCTTTTCTTCATCCTCCGTACGCAGACCCCAGGGGCGGATCTCCACCGGCAGACCGGGCAGCGGCTTCTGGGTCTTGAGGTCGTCGAGCGTGTAAACCAGCTTCTGGCCGTCCGGTTTTTCCCAGACCATGCGCCACGGCGCGACTACGCCACGGGACGGCCCATCAAGTTGCCATCGGGATTCTGAGGACAAGCCCGCTTCCTTGAGCTTGGCGGCAGTCGCAGGGTCGGGCCGGAAGCGATTAAACGGCGTGGTCATTTTGGCGACGAGTTCGTTGTAGTAACGGCTGATATACCCGGCGTTGCCCGGGGGCAGTGAGTTCCACAGCGCGTCATCCAGTCGCTGGCGGCGAAGCGCACGCAGCTGCTCGTCGCTCAGGTCGGGATGTTCCTTCTTGAGTTCAGCCAGCTGACGGTTGATGTCCTTTTCCCGGTTTTCGCGGATGCGCTTGGCGCTATCCCTGTTCCAGTTCACTTCGAGCAGCTGAGGCGTTGTGTGGATGGAACGCTTCTTGCCCCCCCGCCTGGCCAGCTCGGCCAGTACGTCGTGGACATCCACGTTGTGCACCAGCAGATCCACTTCCGAATCTTCATGCAGGCCGATGGTCACTTCCCACTGGCGGGCATCTTCCACGTGGAAGTAGAACTCGCCGAGCGAGAAGAAGTTGTCTGCAGCGCGCTGACGCAGAGCATAGTGGCTCACCTCGCCCTGTTTGCCATCGTTGATGCGCATGTCGATCACCAGGCCCTTGGGGTCTGTGGTGACGTGCTGCGATTCAATCGCGCCGATCACGCGCACGGTGTACATGCTCGTGGGCAGGCTCGGGAGCTTGAACGAAAGGCGCTGGCCGGGCTTGAGACGGACCACGGGAACCGGATCACGATATTCGCCGGTGTACTGACGCGTTCCATAACGCTGCAGAAACTCCACCGGCTCTGCGAAGGTTTCCTTCATGTCAGGCGTGACACCCGTCAGCTCGCCGGCCGGGAAATTCTTTACCAGGGTGCGGTGGTTATAGATCGGAACCGGATGCAGGCGATAGTTGAACAGCCGGTAATGCTCCACCGAGCCCGGGTAAGGCAGCCACTGTTTCTGCAGGAAGGGCTTGCGATCCTTCTGCGGGTCTACGCCGGGCCACCCGGGAATCGGGCTGGCGGGAAAGAGCGTCATACCCGTGGTGCGGCCTGACTCATACCTGTAATCCACCGCCGGCGGTTTCATGGGCTGGGGAGCGTAAGGATCGGCCTGCCCCTGGGCGATGCTTCCGAGCATCAATGCAGTGCAAATTCCGACCATAAGATTCCATCGAGTCTTGATACTCATCTCTGCATGCTTCATGGAACGACTTTCAATGTGAATGAGGAGGTTCAGAATGAATGTCAGGCATTTATCATCGCGCTGGATTGAAGGTAAAGGTGGAAGCCAGAAATACAACGCAACGCGTCATGGCGTATTGCACCTGGTGACCAAGATTGCATCACATGATCATGGGTGCGGATCATCGGTTGTAGGTCCATGGATGATCGACTGCGGTGGTCGCTGTGACATTCACACCTTTCATATAGGTGCTGATGACGCCATCGAGGTTCATCGTCTGTACGTGGCCATCGAGGAAGCCGAAGTTGGCCGACTCGGAGGGATGCGGGCTGCCATGATGCGTGGCGTCGGCATCGGGCCCGGTTCCGGTGAAGAGCCAGCCCTTGGAGGGCGCCAGCGTGGAGTATCGAAAGCCCCCGCCCGACTGGCGTGAGGGAAATTCGGCGTTGAACCCTGCCTTGGTGGCCGGCATGCCGTTGGGCCTGACGTAGTAGGTTCCATCAGAGATGGCTGCCACGCGGGAATGGGGGGTGACAACGGTGTCGAGCCTGTTCCAGCCTGAGGAGAGCGACCCGGTGGTGCTGCGATATTTGACGAATTGGCCGTTGATGCCTGCCGCGCCATTGGTCTGATGCTGCAGGGTCCTGCTGAGCAGGTAGGTTTGCACCTTCGTCGAATCCCGGCCGGGGTGGGCCAGATAGCCGTCGCTTGGGCAGAACCAGCCACTCTTGGGTTTGACGTTATAGGCATACGTGGGCAGATAACCTGCGAGCCCGAACTGACCTTTGCTGTTGCGGTTGGTGTACCAGTAATACCCGGGGGCGCTCTGTCCTTCGTACTCGTAGAAGTGGTGGCTGACGAGTCTGCCGCTGTGGTCGGACGCGTAGATGTGGTAGATCGTCATCAGGCTGCGCAGCTGGGAAGCGCAGACCATCGTCTGCGAGGTCTTGCGCACCTGAGCCAGCGCCGGCAGAAGCAGCGACACGAGCAGAGCGATGATGGCGATGACCACCATCAGTTCCACGATGGTGAAGCCAGCGACCTGCCTGGCAGGCCCGGGGCGATTGGCCAATGGATGGGAGGTATTCATGAACTCAGTTCCTTCAGCCAGAGGGTGGAATTACCTCCACGGGACGCGGTGACGGATGGCCGCCGGCCTGCGGAGGAATTCGCCGAAATCCAATACCGCGTTGTCCTGGGCCTGGTAGGTCTCCAACGCCTGGATGTGCTCGTCCAGGCTCTTAAGATGTAGCTCAAGCCAGAGGTGCTCATCAGGATCCACGCCTGTGTAGCGGTCGTTGTCGCGGACGATGCGCTGCAGGGTCTCGATGCCCGGCGTCAGGCGGCGGAGCTCCTGGGCAGCCTGCTTCATGGCGGCTTCGAAAGCCAGGGCGTCATGCTGCTGAACCTGAGCGGCGCGGTGGTAAGACTGCTGCGCGGCCTGCAGGATTTCCAGCCGTTCGACCATCACCAGCAGCGCGTCGGCCAATCCCAGCAGGGGGATCAGCTCCTCCTGATGCTGACGGACGCTTTGCGCCAACTGCTCGCGCAGGACCATCGCGCGGTTGGCCATCTGTCGCAGTTCGGCCAGCAGCGAGCCCTTGAGGATGGGCCGCAGCAGGAGCCAGGTATGGAAAGGTGAAGGCTCCCACATGCGGATATGTTCATTGGAAGGCAGTCGTTTGGGACGTGCGTAACCTTCAAAGGCATCGACGCCGCGGAAAAGCGATTTGCGCAGGCGGTTGATCAGCACCACCGCGCTGCCATGACTGTAGATCATGTCGCGCAGTTCATCGCCCAGCAGTTCATGCAGTGCAAGGAACGTGTCACCATCGACACCATAGCGATCAGCGGCCCAGCTGCTGACGAAGGCGCGCGGGTCGTCGACAGGCTCATCGGCCAGTCGGCTGGCCAGCGCGGTCCAGGGCCAGCACAGATCAATCGTCACCCCGCAGACACATTCCCATATCGCGGCCATGAAGCCGGTGAGTTTGGTGTCGCGTGCGTGATTGATCACCAGGCTCAGATTGCCATGAATGGCTTTGGGGCGTGACGAGAAGCAGGTGTGGCTGTCGATGGTGGGCATCATCAGCGCGTTGAAGCCTGCATCGGTCAGCCGCTGGGAGATGATGCCTTTGGCATCCCAGCCGTAGTACCAGTCGATGAGGATTACATCGCGAGGCAGGGTTTCAAGTATTTCGGGGTGATGCTTGACCATGTCGGCGGTGATCATGATCTGCCTGCCCGTGCTGCGGCCCAGATCAAGCATGAATCGAAACTGTTCAATCAGGGCCTGCAGCTGGCGTGCCTGATCGCCGGGGAACAGGAAAGGCATGCGACGCACTTCGTCACCGCCCATGTAGATCCACTGGCCGGGGAAGGCGTCGTGGATGTCGGCAAGCATGCGGGTGATGAGCTCCCGCGCTTCGGGCAGTTCGAGGTTCAGCTGTTCGTGGGCACCCCAGGGGCCATGGTCGTAAGGGTCTACCCCCAGATGCGCGTAGCGCTGGGTGGCGGTGAGCCCTTCACAGTGGCCGATGAGGTTGATTCCGGGAACCACCTCTACCCCCAGGGAGCGGCCCAGCTCCACGAGCCTGCGCGCGATGGCCGGCGTCATGGATCCCTTGGGCCCGATGCCCGGGCAGGAGGGGAAATCGAAACGGTGCTCAAGATAGAACACCACCATGTTCAGCCCGCAGTCGCGAGCGTTGTGGATCATTCGTGACAGGGCGGCTTCATTGCAGCGCATGCTCCGGGCGATGTCGATACTGATGGCGCGCACCGGCAGATTGGACGTGCGGCCGGGCGATGACAAAACAGGAGCAGGAACGAGCTGCGTCATGGATTTCAGACCTTGAAATAAAAGCAGATCAGGACATCCTGACCTCAGTATCGCATGCGGGCAGAAACAGGAAATGGATAAAATGACTATCTCATGGACAGGATAATCATGCGGCTGTAATTGGATGTTTTTCCAGAGTTTCCAGCCCTGTCGGGTTATGCTGGCCGGGTGAGTCTGGGGCCATCAGGACGATTCTGCTGTTTCTTCCATCCGCAGAATCATGCTCTGGCGATAGGCTGAGGGGGACTGGCCTTCGAGCTTGCGGAACACTCGGCTGAAGTGGAACGGGTCGGGATAGCCCGCCCGCTGGGCGATCTGTTTGATGGACAGATGCATATCGGTCAGCAGGCGTTTGGCGATTTCAATGCGCTGGTAGTGGAGATAGTCGGCCGGCGTCATGCCTGTCCACTGGCGGAAGGTTCGGATGAAGTGGCTGACGCTCAGTTCCGCACGGGCAGCCAGCTGGGGGATGGTCAGGGGCGATGCGGCATGTTTGACCATATAAGCCAGCGTGTTTTCCAGTCGGGACTGCGTGGCGGACCGGGGCTGCACATGTGGACTGCCTTCGCGCATCTGGTGCTCCATGGCCAGCACCAGCAGGCGCTGCAGCAGGACTTTGGCACGATAGCGACCCAGCAGCAGGTCATGTCCCCAGGCGTGAACCATCTCACTGGCCATGATTTCCACCTGTCCCCCCGGCTCGAATGACAGATGCACAGGCAGCCCCACCCCGCGAGGGAAGACCACGTCGTAGGCGCTTTCCGGCTTGCTCTTGATCCGCTGTCGAATGGGAATACCTGGAACGTCGGGGGCGATATCAAACAGCGCGAAGATCAGTTCAAACGAGGGATCCTCGCTGGCAAACACGTATCGCTGGTAAGGCAGAAAGAAGAACAGGCTGCCCGGGACCAGCTCATAGCGTCGGCCGTCTTTTTCGAAGAAGCCTTTTCCATTGAGGACATAGGTGAGCTGAAAATCCCCCTGCCAGGAGTTGGGCAGGTTCACCGTACCCAGACGCTGACGAATTGTGCGAACCAGCGGATCGATCTTCTCCAGCGGCAGCATGAATCGCTGTCGGGGCTGGATTTCCCACGGCTTGGGAAGAGATTTCTTTCGACTCGATGCGCTCATGATTCAGCTTTGCATGATAAGGCAGGCGGCGGATTCAAAGATAGTAATGTTCATCGCGCAACTTTTCGGATGCTCCAGGACCCGCACGCAGTATGATCGAGTATCGCCCGCTTGGCTGCGGTGTGTGCACCCGAGCGATCAGTCACCTTTCTGGAGACATCCCATGAGCAAGCCCTTCACCTATCGCCGGGTCGACAAGAATGATGCTGCAGTCCTGCTGGTCGATCATCAGTCAGGCCTGTGCAACATCGTGGGAGATTTTTCTCCGGACGATTTCAAGAACAATGTACTCGCCCTGGCTGATGCGGCGAAGTACTTCAAGCTGCCGACGATTCTGACCACCAGCTTCGAACAGGGGCCCAATGGTCCGCTGGTTCCCGAGCTTAAGGAACTGTTCCCGGATGCGCCCTACATTGCCCGCCCCGGGCAGATCAATGCGTGGGATAACGAAGACTTCGTCAAAGCCATCAAAGCCACGGGCAGGAAGCAGCTGGTCATCGCGGGCGTGGTCACGGAAGTGTGCGTGGCGTTTCCGGCGCTGTCTGCGATTGAAGCGGGCTATGAGGTGTTTGTGGTGACGGATGCTTCGGGGACATTCAACAAGGTGACACGCGAATCAGCCTGGCTGCGCATGCAGGCTGCGGGTGTGCAGCTGGTGACATGGTTCGGTCTGGCGTGTGAACTGCATCGCGACTGGCGCAACGATATCGAAGGCCTGGGGACGCTGTTTTCCAATCACCTGCCCAACTATCGCAACCTCATCACGAGTTACAACTATCTGGCGAAGAAGTGAGGAACTGGCACTTTGCATTGAAACCCCCGATGCAATGACCTCCCCTCCCAAAGCCCAGACATTGCATGCCTGGGTCTTATGTGAGGATCCCTCAACAAACAAAAAGAGTCGAAGCGCCAGAAACGCTTCGACTCTTTGTTTTGATCCATCGCAATCAGACGTGTTACATCACACGGAAGCCAATGTCACGGCGGAAGAACGCACCGCTGAAGTGGATCTTGTCGCATGCGGCGTTGGCCAGCTGCTGGGCTTCCTTCAGGGTGTTGCCCAGAGCGCAGACGTTGAGCACGCGGCCGCCAGCGGTGACCACAGCGCCATCCTTGCGGGCGGTGCCTGCGTGGAACACCTGAACGCCCGGCATGGCGTTGGCTTCTTCGATGCCCTTGATGGGCAGCCCCTTCTTGTAATCGCCGGGGTAGCCGCCACTGGCCATGACCACGCTGACGCAGACGCGCTTGTCCCAGTCGATGTCGACCTGGTCGAGCTTGCCTTCGCAGGTGGCGATGATGACCTTGAGCAGGTCACCCTTGAAGCGGAGCATCAGCGCCTGGGTTTCCGGATCGCCGAAGCGGGTGTTGAACTCGAGCACCTTCGGGCCGCCTGCGGTGAGCATCAGGCCGGCGTAGAGCACGCCCTGGAAGGTCACGCCTTCACGACGCAGCGCGTCGACGGTGGGCACCAGGATCTGGCGCTCGATGACGCTCATGAGCTTGTCGTTGACGATCGGCGTCGGGCAGTAGACGCCCATGCCGCCTGTGTTGGGGCCCTTGTCCCCTTCGTAGGCCTGCTTGTGGTCCTGAGCGGGATCGAGCACGTAGATGTTGCGGCCGTCGACCAGCGCCAGCACGGACACTTCCTGTCCGACGAGGCGTTCTTCGACCACAACGGTGCTGCCCGCATCGCCGAAAGCCTTCTGCTTCATGATGAGGGTGACGGCGTCTTCAGCTTCCTTGGCGTTATCGCAGACGACCACGCCCTTGCCCTTGGCCAGACCGGAGGCCTTGACGACCACAGGCGTTTCGCGCGAGCGGACGTAGTTCAGTGCCACTTCATAGTCGGTAAACGTGCGGGCCTCGGCCGTGGGGATGGAAGCGCCGCGCATCAGCTGCTTGGCGTAGGCCTTGTCGGCTTCGAGACGGGCCGCCGCCTGGACCGGGCCGAAGATGTATCGGCCGGGACGAGCCAGGCGGTCCGCCAGGCCCTGTGCCAGAGGGTCTTCGGGACCGATGACGATCAGGTCGATCTTGTTCTGACGACAGAAATAGTCGATGGCGTCGACGGTCTTGGTGTCGACTTTTTCCGGGTTGAAGGGCGTGTTTTCGCCCAGCTCGGCGGTTCCGCCGTTGCCCGGTGCAAAGTAGATCTTGCCACAGTCCTTGGACTGCTTGAGCCGCCAACCCAGGGCGTGCTCTCTGCCGCCGCTGCCGATGATCATGATGTTCATAGCCATAGAAGGGAAATCGTAAAGCCAAAGGGCTTCCGGGACAAACCGGGGCTGTTTCTGGGGGTGGTCCTGAGCCCGGTGACAGGCCGGGGATGAGTCGCAATCCCTGAAGGATCAGACTACACTCAGGCATGGCCTATGATCTTCAAGGCAAAGTAATTGTGATTACTGGAGCGTCCTCGGGCATCGGGGCCGCCACCGCCATCGCCTGCGCCAAAGCCGGGATGGATGTGGCCCTGGGAGCCCGCCGGCTCGACAAACTCGAGCAGGTGGCGGGCGAAATCCGCAGCTTGGGCAGGCGGGCCATCGTCCAGACGTGCGATGTAGCGAAGGATGACGAGGTTGAGCAGCTGGTGAACGCGGCCCTCGACACCTTTGGCAAGCTCGATGTCGCTTTTGCCAATGCAGGCTATGGCCTGTTTGCCTCGGTCCTCGAGACGCCCGACGAGCAGGTACGGGCCATGTTCGAGACCAACTTTCATGGCACGCTTCGCCTGCTGCGGGCCGCTGCCAGGCCGATGATCAAGAATCGCAGCGGGCATCTGCTGATCTGTTCCTCCGCGGCCAGTGAAATCAGTCTGCCGATGTACGGGATCTACTCCGCCACCAAAGCCGCGCAAGATTCCATCGCCGGGGCCATGCGGGCGGAGCTGTCGCATACGAATATTCATGTGAGCAGCGTTCATCCCATCGGGACCAGCTCTGAATTCTTCGACGTGGCCAAGGATCGCTCGCGTCATCCGAAGTTTCACCTTAATACCCCCGCAGCGCTGACGCAGACGCCCCAGCAGGTGGCCAGTGCGATTGTGCGATGTCTCCGCCGACCCAAACCGGAAGTATGGCCCAGCCCGATGACGCGCTTTGGCGTGGCGTTGACTACCGCTATGCCTCGCGTGGCCGCATGGATCATGCGCCGAAGGGCAAACAGTCGATATAGTGAGTCTTCATGAGGCAGATTGAGCCCTGCCTGCCGAGATGGAATCCTTCCCGATGACCAACACCCCCTCCGCTGCCAATCTGCTGAACCAGAACATCCAGGCCACGCTGGAGCTTTTGTCGCGATGCGATGTGCTGGCTCAGCCGCTGGAGCAGGCCACGCAGCGCATCCTTCAGGCGATTCTGCGGGGCAACAAGATTCTCTGCTGTGGCAACGGTGGAAGCTCGGCCGACGCCGCCCACTTCGCGGCGGAAATCGCCGGGCGATTCCTCATCAACCGCCCTGGCTACCCGGCTATTGATCTGACGGCCTGCTCATCCCTGATCACTGCGATGATTAATGACTTCCCCCCCGCCGAAGTCTTCGCCCGTCAGGTTCAGAGCCTGGCGGTTCCCGGCGATGTGCTGGTGGTCTTTACCTCCAGCGGAAACAGCGAGAACGTTGTTCAGGCGTTGGAGATGGCTCGCCGCAAGGAAGTGGAGACCATCAGCTTCCTGGGTCGTGATGGCGGACGATGCAAAGGCATGGCCGATGTGGAACTGATCGTCCCCCACGATGTGACGGCCCGCATTCAGGAAGTCCATCAGCTGCTCTATCACACACTCTGTCAGGCACTGGACCCCGTGCTGGCTCAGCACGCGAATCAGACCAGTCGCTGAGCATTGTTCGCAGATACATCGATTCTCGTAAGGGTAAGTATCTAGAGCCCCGATCAAGTCTATCGGGGTTTCGCTGAACATTGTCCAGAGTCGGTGTTTCCAGCCATTTTCCGCTTGTTTAATCAGGGTGCCCGTGATACATCAGAGTTGCGGGCCTGCTTTCTCCATCTATCCCAGATTCGCAGGTTTGCAGGGTCGTTGTGTGATGCGCGGCCGAGGTGTGAAAAGCGTTCAGGGGCCACCCCTGACATTTCTAATCCGGTTGACTGCCATCTGCATGCCCAGGTTCCGATCAGGCTCTCGCGCCTGATTCTGAATCAGCACGGGGGTTGAGAATTGTGTCCTGCGGTTTCTGAAAGTCGTCTGGCGGTAAGGAGCCCATCATGTGGATCACACCTCTGATTCGTGAACAAGCTCAGGACATTCTGCTTCAGTTGTGGCGGGAGTTACCTCCCGGGGATCACGCCGCTACCGAGCACGAGCCCTCCCGGGGGGTTGTGTCGGCCTGCCCAGTGGTATGGGTACTTGATGATCTGCTGCGACTGCTGGCGGAGAATCACGATCGACCCGTCAGTGAAATGCGGTCTTCCATCCGTCGACTGCTGCTCGAACGCGCCTACATTGCCAACGTGATGGCGATGGGCTCCGTCCCGCCGCTGGAAAAGCAGGTGGATATGACCATCACCCTGCTTGAAGAGGTGCGCCAGATGGCGATGAGCCGTGGGCAGTGGTCGGAACAGCAGGCCGCACCTCAGATGTGTGGCTGACCACGAATGAACTTGTCGCCGGGGGCCATGGCGGGCCAATGTTGTGGGGCTTGTGTGACAGGACGGAACCAGCGACAAAAATGATGCTTTTGCGGGCATCCATCTCCAGGCCTGTAATGACTGCCCAATGCAGGAGCCTGAAGACGCGGCTGATCGGCCGCGTTTTTTTATACCCGTACGGGGGTGGCCTCCTCGGCCGGGGCATCGGCTTTGGGCTCGACGATCTGGATGGGCGGGTCCACCTTCGGGATCGCCTGATGCTTGCCATGCACGCCAAGCTGGACGTATTCGCGTGTGAAGAAGAAGCCCAGCGACCAGTCGGCCATTACCCGGGCTTTAAGGCCCAGGCCGGGCATCTTCATCAGGTAGAACGAGCGCCAGAGGAACCACGCCAGGAAGCCGGCGATATTGAGCTTGCCAATGCGCGCCACGCCATCGTAATGGCCCAGCGGCGCCATCATGCCCCGGGTCTCATAGACCAGCGGGGTGAGTGGTTTATTACGAATGAAAGCAGCGATGTTCTTCGCGGCGTGAACGCCTTCACGCACCGCATGCTGGGCTGTCGCCGGGAAGCCCACACCTTGAGGATCAGGGTTTGAAGCGATATCACCAATGCCCCACACATTGGGCAGGCCCTTCACCCGGAAGTCCGGGTCGCAGGGAATGTAGCCATGCTTATCGCCAGGCAGCCCCGGGGTTTTCGCAACCAGGGGATGCGGCGCAATCCCAGCCGCCCAGATGACGGTGCTGGCGGGGATGATCTCGCCATTGTCCATATGGGCTTCAGTGAGGGTGATGGTCCCCACGCTTCGCCCCAGCCTGAGGATGACGCCCTTCTTCTCCAGTCGCTTGCGGGCGTAATCGGACAGCTGCGGATGCAGTGTGTTGAGGATGCGGTCGTTGCGGTCGACCAGTGTGACTCTCACATCGTCGGGTGAGAGATGGGGGTATCGCCTGGCGCCTTCGCGCAGATAGGCGTTGAATTCCGCCGCGATCTCCACGCCGGTGTAGTTGCCCCCCACCACCACAAAGGAGAGCAGGTTCTGACGCCTCGCTGCGGTGGGCTGAGCGTCAGCCAGCTCGAGCATGGCCACCGCGCGATCGCGTAGGGCGGTGGCGTCGGCCATGCTCTTGATGGCGTAGCCATATTCACGGATCCCAGGCAGTTCAGGCTGACGCGCCACCGCACCAAGGGCAATCACCAGATGGTCGTATTCAATCCGGTTCTCATCACCGAGCATGGTCCGGGTGGTGACGGTCTGATTCTTCAGGTCAATCTCGGTGACCGTGGCCAGCAGAAATTTGGCGTAGCTCAGAAACTTCCGCACGGGAACCACGACATGGCGAGGCTCGAGTGAGCCGGTTCCTGCTTCAACAAGCAGCGGAAAGAATGTCATGTAGTTACGCGGATCAATGAGGGTGATCCGCACTTCGTCGGCACTGAGCTGCTTCTGCAGCTCCTTGACGCAGTACATGCCCGCAAACCCGGCCCCCACGATCACGATATGCGGCAGACGGCTCATCTGACGGTCCTTATCAAGAGTCAGAAGTTGTCCTGCCTCATGATAAGCGAACCCTCAATGGGGGATTCACATATTTTTGCCTGGGGCAGACTTGTCGATGGGATCGACAATGCCCGCGATATGAAATGCCTGTCGGCGACGCATGCACGACGGGCAGGAAAGACAGGGCTTGTCACTGTGGCCATCACACGTCCAGGCCAGATGCCAGGGCACATCCAGCTGGCTGCCCAGTTCGATGAGCTGGGAATCGGTCAGGTCGAGAATCGGCAGGTCAATCACAGGCACATTGGCACGCTCAAGCTGAGCCAGGTGTTCGATCAGCAGGGCCTGCTCGGTGGTGCGTGCGATGAGCTGGTGATCGCCATTGAACTGCGCAGGCCAGATGACGCGGTCGATGCCTACCTCCGCAGCATGGCCGACTGCGGCCAGGAGGATCAGCGCACGAGCCAGAGCATGATCCTGCCCGGGATTGGGCTGAGTGTTCTGCGCCGACTGGATGCTGGGCATGTCCAGTTCGACGAGTTTGGAGATCTTGAAGTGCTCAGCCTGCTTGCGAGCGTACTCCCGGCGGATGCCCGCATTGGGGCGGCCGTCACGAATGTGATAGAGCACCACCCGCGCCGGTTCCATGCCGGTGAGCGTGGCCGCAGTACAGATCAGACTGCGCAGACTCCCTGTCGCCAGAATCAACGAACGTGATGCTGCCATAGACAGGTTATCGACCAGACCCCCCGCAAGGCTTGACCGGTGAGGGATGGAGGTGACGGTCATGGGAGTGAGTCCGAGGGACCGATGCGTTTTTTCGCGCCTGCCTTCCCCCTCTGCGTCATACCCGTGAAAGGGGGCATCCACAGATCTTGCCCCGAGCCAATAAATGAAAAATCGGTCCTCACCTGCACGGGGACGACGATATGGGGAATGTCATAGGCTCTTCATCACAAGCTCCCCATCACTTCCTTCCTCATCCTTGCCATGGCGAACGCATAAAAAAACAACCAGCAGGAAACCCCTGCTGGTTGCGGGTGGTAGAGCAGTAGTGATTCAGTTTGCGCTGGCGGTAGGCGTCCGGCTCAGTTCGCGCTTCAGGGCGTTGAGGGCGGCGTTGGCGCCGTTCATCCCTGCAGGCATGCCATCATGGAACAGCCGACCGTCGGCGGTGTAGACCGCCAGGTGAGGCGTCGACGGGCCTGACATCGTGATGAGTCCTATCACATCCTTTCGCTTATCGAAAGCCACCGCCGGCCAGGGCATGTTGTGACGCTTGTAGTTCTCGGCCATCTCCTCCGGAGTGCGGTCGCTCGAGAGGTAGACGATCTGAACCTGAGGATATTTGGCCTGGATTTCCTCGTGGAACTTGATGAGGCTGGGCGTGAACCGCGAGCACCAGCCACACCAGTTGGCGGCGTAGTACACCACGTAATACTGAGGTCGGGTGCTGCTTTCAGGCAGCGGCTCGCCTTTGGCGTCCACCAGCTTGCCTTCGAGGTTCACCGAACTGCGCAGCTTGCGTTCTTCTACAGGCTGAGCGGCTTTCTCGCGGATGCGTTTGAAGACATCGGTGTAATCGGCGTTGAAGCCCATCCGGTCAACCGAGCCATGCTGATTGAACTGGGCATCCTTCTCGGACAGCATCATCGTCAGCTGACCATTCTGGGCCAGGGTAAGGCGGCCGGCGACCAGTTCGGTCCCTTCGGGAAGCACCTTGTTGTTGGCCATCGTTACTTCGGTGACGAGCTTGACAGTGTCAGGCAGCAGGTCGGTGCGCTTGATCAGGTCCTGCATCGACAGATTGCGCACATCTTCAGGCAGGGCCTGCTGGGTCTGGGCTGCTCGAACGCCCACATCGGTCCAGTTGGCGGGGATCATCGTCAGCTCATTGCTGTTGGGGATGTAGATCACCACCCCGTCGCGCTGGATGTCCTGCACGCGAAGCTCGGTGCCCGGCTTTATTTCCACGTTGCCCACGGCGAAGCCTTGGGAAGTGGTCACCTTGTCAGGCCAGACCAGAGGCAGCTGGATGACTTTGTTCAGGGGAAGCGGCGCGGGCTTATCGGGCTGCTGGGCCGATAGAGGCAGCGTCAGCGCCAGAGACACCGCCAGTGATCCGAGCACCGTACGATAATTGATGAAACGCATGGTTCCCTCCTTTTCTTAGAGCGACCTCCCCGGAATCCCGCTGGAAGTGAGGAGGTTTAAGGCGAAGAAGCCCCGATTTTACTCAAATCAGGGTGTGAACTGCTATGTCTGCTCAACTTCGGGAGGCAGGTTTTTGTTCCCACCCTGGTATTTATCGGGCCCTGCGCCTGAGGGTAAGTTGGGCTCCGCAGATCGATCTGGCCGATGTACTGGTTCCGACGTATGTAGTTAATGGAGTGACGCATGGGCTGGTTCCTGACAGGCAAGGGTAATGCGGGCCGTAAGCCATCCAAGGCAAAACGTTCCACGTCCGTGGACCGCAAGCCCTGGGATCCCCGGCGGACACTGATCGGGCTCAAGTTCCTGTCGGTCTTTGTCGCCAGCATTGTCTTTGTCACCTGCTGGTGGCATGCCCAGCGCCATCTGGTGAACTACCTGGGCAGCCATCCGGAGCATGCCGCCCGCAATCTGCAGGTGGAAATGGTCAACATGCCCTCGTGGATGAATCCGCAGGTGCATGATGATCTGCGTCTGCTGGCGGCGCGTCAGGTGGGGCGCAATCCTTTTAATGTTCACAGCCTGCGCTCGGTTCACGATGCACTGTCCCAGAACGCGTGGGTGGATCGTGTGGAACGCGTGGAGCGCATCAGTGCGGACCACGTGCGTGTGCATGCCACCTATCGCCAGCCTGTGGCGTTTATTGAACGTGGTTCAGAGTGCTATCTGATTGATCACCAGGGTATCCGCCTGCCTGGCGTGTATCGCATTCAGCAGGCCACGCAGCTGCCTCTTCCAATTCTGCGCGGCGTGGACTCGCCCGTGGTGCTCGAAGGCAAAGCCTGGATGGGACCGGCTGTGCAGGCGGGTCTGTCGCTGGTGCGTGAACTGGCCCGCGAACCCTACAGCCATCAGGTGGAAACTATCGATGTCAGCGGTCGTGACAGCCGGGGTCGTATTCATCTGGCGATCATGACCGGCCGCGGCGGCGTGGTCCGCTGGGGTCTGCCCCCGGGTCAGGAACAGTCGGTCGAGCCCCCCGCCTCTACCAAGCGCGCCTGGCTGGCGCAGCTGGTGCGCGAGAATGGCAGCATCGACGCCGGTGGCAAGATGGTGGACCTCTACCGCGCTGCAGTTTTCGTTCATCTGCCTCCTGGACGTGAGATTGGCCAGCGGGAAGGCTACACTTACAGGCAGTGAGTGATACCAAGCCTGACAATCCGTCGCCGATCGACGATGCATCGTCTCCGCCTGCTGGCTCGGAACTGACTGTTCCCACGCCTGAACAGGTTGATGATGAACTTCAGCAGCTGGCTGCGCATGAGCCTGCTGCTCCCCCCTCCTCTCCTGTTCGCCGGCGCAGACGCCCGCGGCGCAGCGATCCGACGCCTCGCGTTCTGGTGATTCTTTTCTGCCTGTGGATGCTTTTTTCCTGGGGCATTGCGCTGCTGTCTGTCGACAAGATCAGGCCCACCCAGTGGATGGTCCTCAGCAGTGTGATCTGCGTGATGGCGTTCTGGCCGGTGCTGCGTCTGAGCCAGTGGCGTGAAGATGCCTTTGCCATGGACAACGGCAGTGCAGACACCCGCCGCACGCCCCGGCGGATATTCATGGACTGGTTCTGCCTGAATGTGCTGTTCCAGACGGTGGTCTGGCCGCTGCATATGAATGTGCACTGGCGGATGGACCAGACGATGTGGCTGAGCCTGACGATGGCTGGCTGGAGCCTGATCACCGGCGCCATCATCGCGATGGGCTGTCGAACGGACCGCATCAGCCAACGCATGCTCGCCGTGGCGGCCTGCCTGCTGTTGCTGGTAGGTGAACCCCTGCTTACCGCGTTCCTGGGCAGCTGGGGGCATGAATCGATCCACTACTTCACCTCACCGCTGGCGCTGATCTGGCAGCTGACAGGCATCGCTGCCCAGTGGACGCAGTGGCCCTGGCTGATCCAGACCCCCATGGCGATTCTCGCGGGCATCGTGGCGTGGATCATCGTCGCCATCACAGGCCGATGGATGGGCAGCTCCCGCGAACCGGGTCTGCCTGGAAGGTCGCAGTCGTCGGTGACGTCGATGTGATGCGGCTAAGCTGGTTGTCCTGGCAGACTGCCCCATCTCGAAGGTAATTGCTCGTATTTTTAAGCCTGATTTCCCCTGCCGTCATGCCCGTGAAAGCGGGCATCTGCCAATCCTGCGCCGAGTGAATAAATTGAAGATGGGCCCCCCAGCACGGGGACGGCGAAGCGAGACGATCAGGGGCGCGGACATCCTCTGACGCCATCGTCCCCCTCACCCTGAGGCAGCCCCGCTTTCTCAAGAATTCATCTTCACCAGATACCTTGCCACCGACGCTGCCACTACTGCAGCGGTTTCGACGCGCATGATGGCTTCGCCCAGTTTCCACAGGGAGCAGCCGGCGGTTGTGGCCTGCTGGATTTCCTCGTCGGTCCAGCCGCCTTCCGGGCCAATGAAAAGGATGACCTTCTTCGCATCCGCCATCGTCCTGCCCAGCGAGATGCCCGGGTAAGGCTGACCATCGGCATTGGCCAGCAGTCGCACGTCGGCTGCATCGCTGAGCACATCCGAGAAAGGCCGGGGATCGGTGATCTGCATCAGATGGGCCCGGCTGCACTGCTTGGCAGAGGCGATGGCCACCTTCCGCAGTTTCTCAACCTTGCTGGCGCGCGGATCCACCACGCTGCGGCGGGTGATCAGGGGAATCCAGCCCGTGGCGTTGACCTGCGAAAGCTGGTCCACCATGTCATCGGGCCGACTGCCTTTGGCCACCGCAGCGGCTACCCAGATTTCAGGTTTCGCCGCCGGCTCCCACGTGGCGGACTCGGCTTTGACCACCATCTGCGTTTTGCTGGCGTTCTGGATCACGCCTTCTACTTTGAGTCCCTGCCCGTTGAACAGGCCGACTTTTTCGCCAGCTTCGAGTCGCAGCACGCGGGCAGCGTGGTGAGATTCTTCCGGGTCCAGTACGATGAGAGGGTCTGATAACTCGACTGGTCCGGGCTGGCTGCAGTCAGGGGGGACAGGGCTGATCAGATGGGGGCAGTGGAATCGGTGCATGGATGGCGTCGAAAAAGAATCGGAATAAGCGTTAAAACCGGCCCCGTCGGCTTGAGTCACCCCAAAGGCAGGCCGATAGAACCCATAACCGCCATCATCGCACAACCATCCCGGCCTGTCATGGCCAATGGATGAGGTGGGTGATGGGTGGACGTGAGGACTGGTAAAGAGGACAGCCGTGGCCACCGGAAATGAGCATCAACCTCTGGCAGTAGATGCCGAGCTGGACATCGACGGTCAGCTCGACGCCCTGCTGGAACAGATCGAACAGGCAGAACCTGGCCTGATCGCTCGCGATGCGCCCCGATCGCCCGCGCCTGAACCTGCGGTTTCCCCTGCCGATCTGCTTGAAGGATCCTTCGAGTCGGTCGAAGCGGTAGTGGAACCCGTCGAAGCTGCCGCTGAGCCTGCAGTTGAAGCGACTTCTGCTACGCCCGCCGAAGCGACGCCTGCAGCGCCCGCCCCCGATGAAGCAATCGATACTTCAGGCCTGGACCTGGCCAGCCAGATCCAGCAGCTGCTTGACGATGCCCGCACCCATCACGCCGAGCCATCGTCTGCTGCTTCTTCGCCTGCGCCCGCAGCGCCGGTAGCCCCCGCTGCCATGCCCAGGCCGGTGAAGCCTGCTCCCGCCGCGTCTGCTGAGCAGGACGCCCTGCCCGAAACGCTCAATATTCAGGACATCGATCAGATGCTGGCCGAAGAGGCCGATCAGGCTCTGGCCGGTGACTTTGAAACCATTCATGAAGTGCTCGCCGCTGAGCAGCTGCCCGAAGCGCCGGTGACGCCCGACCCTGAGCCGGTGGCCATGAGTCCATCGCCGGCCAGCCCTGCTGCGCCGCCCGCGCAGGAAGCCGCTGAGGATGATGAACTCGAAGGCTCCTTCGAAGAACCTGATGCAGTGCTTCAGCAGGCCGCGATGGCCAGCACCGGCCGATCCGAGCTGTCGGAAGATGCCCGCGCGGTGGCGCAGGAGCTGGATGACCAGCCTGAAAACCGCGTGCGGGCTGCTGCAGCCCAGTCGACCCCTGCAGCGACGCCATCTGAAGATCGCGAAACGGCTGCCCCGGCTCCTTCGCTGATTCATCGTGGATTTGCATTCGTCGGCCGGGAGCTGGTGGTGCTGACCGAGCTGGTCCGCCAGCTCTGCGTGCTCATCAGCAGGCCCATGGCCTCTTTGACGCCTCAGTCTCGCGATATGGTGGGCTATGTCGGCCTCATCACGCTCTTCTGGGGCGGGGTGGCGCTGGTGGCCAAGCTTCTCTTCGTCATGCGAGGCTGAAAAAAAGCCAGACTCCGCAGAGCCTGGCTTTATCTTCATCAATCGTTATTCAGGTCGTTCCGATCAGTTCCCGGCGGGCTGTGTCGCGGGCGGAGCTGTCTGAGGCGCGGCTTGTTTCGCCGACTGTTTCTTCTCCCAGGCGGATACAAACTGAGGTGAGTCATAACTCATGCCCAGAATCGACCAGCCTTCGGGGGTCTTTCGCAGCAGCGCGGTGATCTCGATCGAGCCCTTCTCATACTGAGCATCGAACACCACATTGGCCAGCACGCCCAACTGGGCGCTTTCCTGTTCTTCCAGATGGATCTGTCGCATGGACTGATACTTGCCCATGCTTTCGTTGAGGGTGAGATGCAGCGCCTCGAACTGCTGCGGCGAGGTGACGGCTCGCCACTCCTGACTGATCTGGCTGTAAGCCCTGGCGTACTCGCCATTACTGACGATCTGCAGGAAAGGCTCGACATGCGGCGTCAGCTTCGGAGCGCCCCAGAGGGTGGTGCCAACGATCAGGCCGATGACGAGCATGACCGCGCCGGCCATGCCCAGAATCCACGGGCGGCCGGAGTCGGAGGCCTCAACGGCTTCCTGGCCGGGCCTGGCGGGTGAAGCGGGTGTCATCTTGGGCTTGTCGGGAGCAGTGTCGTTCATGGATCAGACCTGTGTAGAGGATGGGCCCGCCATGCCAGGCAGGCGATGCGGATCAGTGTAACAACCTCATGGCCTTGCGGGACAGGAAAATGCACCCTGGAGCAGTCGAGCAGAGGCCTGCGCGGATCAGTTCCGGGCCGTCTCAGTGGCCTGCTCAGTCTTGGCGGTCTGGCTGACGTTGGCAGCACCCTGGGCGACCACCGGCTGGCCCGACACCATGCGGGCAGGCAGCGGATTGATGATCTGCGTATCGGGTTTCAGGCCCTGTGTGACTTCGATCATGTCGCCATGCTCTTTCCCGAGCTTGACGATGATCTCCCGGGACTTGCCCTCGACCACCGTGAACACCTTGCTGACGCCGGCGAAGGTCGATGTGGCCTTCTTGGGAACCAGCAGCGTGGGCTCCTCGGCGGTGATTTCGATGGCACCCATGGCAAACCCGCCCGCCTTGAGGCGGTGATCGGGGTTGGCGATGGCTGCTTCCACAATGAAGGTGCGGTTGGCTTCATTGATTTCGGGGCTGATGCGCGTGACCTTGCCCTCGAAAGGCTCCTTGAAGGCCTGAACACGCACGCTCACGGTCTGACCCAGGCGGACCTGGGCCGAGTATCGCTCGGGCACGGCCATGCGCAGGCGGATGGGGTTGTCATCCACCAGCCTGAACAGAGGTGTGCCACTCTGGACGTATTCACCTTCGGAAATCAGACGCTGAGCCACCAGGTAGCGGGTGTCGTGCGAGCGCGTGGCGTCGCCGGGGCGGACCACCGGGACGGTGATCTGCGTATCGGCCAGCTGCTGACGGGCGGTGGCCAGCTGCGACTGGCGCGTGCGGGCCTCAGCGAGGATCGCCTGAGCGCTGAGTACGGCCACTTCATATTCGCTGCGGGCGATCTGGGCGGCGGTCTGGGCGTCGTTGAAGTCCTGATCGGAAACCAGCTTCTGGGCATGCAGCTGGCTCAGACGCTCGAGCCTGGTGCTGGCGTTGCGCTCCTGCGCCGCAGCCCGCTGGACCATCGGCAGGCGCGTGGTGTCGACCTCGCCTTCGGGCATGGCTGAGAGCCCCAGCTGCGCCAGGGCCTGATCCATCGCGAAACGCTTTTCATCGATGGCCAGGCGGTAGTCGGTGGCATCGATGTTGGCCAGTTTCTGGCCGGGTTTCACCATATCGCCAAGATCGCTGTACACATGTTCAACCCGACCGGACACCTTGGCCGATAGTGTCACAGTTTCATTGGCCAGAAGTGAGCCACTGGCCTCGATGAAGACAGGCAGATTTCTGACTTCCACCGAACTCAGCTGAACGTTCTGAGGTTCTGCGTTCTGGGCGGTCTGGCCGCGAGGCTGATTTTCTTTTGAGCAGCCGGGCAAAGCTGACAGCGTCAGCAGGCCGCACAAGGTGATAACGGGGAATAATTGCTGATAGTGACAAGATTGGCTCTTCATGCGTGCATCCTACAAAACTTTTTCGGGCGTGCAGGCCATGTCCTGTTTATAACCCGTTATACTCGGCCGAATCATGCAGATCATATCGATACGTAATTACTCGGCGAAAACTGGGGCGGTTCTGAGTCTCAGCGCCCTGCTGCTTCTGACAGGCTGCAAGTCGGATCATGCCCGCGATGCACGCTTTTACCGAGATATTCTCGAGCAGACGCCTGCCCCGTCCCAGACATTTGATGCTCAGGATCAGACCACGCCGCTCAAACTTGTAAATGCCCTGGCGATGGTCACCCGCAACAACGAACAGCTGGCCATGGAAGGCGAGGATTACGTCCAGGCCATCCTTGATAAAAAGCGCGCCGCCGCGAATTTTCTTCCCACGGTTTCATTTTCCCCCTCATATTCCCGAAACGAAGGCCTGTCGGGCCCCCGCCGGGAACGCAATGATGACTACCGCGACCGCCTGAATCTGCCACTTGGGCTGACCTGGAATCTCTTCAATGGCTACCGCGACCTTGCGGTGTACTACCGCGAAGCGGCCACCATCCGCCAGCGTGAAGCGCTGCTGCGCGATCTGCAGTCGTCGCTGATGCTCGAGGTGGTCCGTGCGTTCTACCAGACCCTGCGGGCTGAGCAGTCCATCAAGGTGCTCGAAAGCTCGCTGCAGGTTCAGGAGGAGCGCGTGCGTGACATCCGCGCCCGGCGCGATGCAGGCATTGCCCGCCCGCTGGATGTGGCCCAGACCGAAGCTGTTGCTTCCGAAGCTCGCGTGGCGCTGATCTCGGCGCAGCAGACCGCCCGTAACGCCAGGCAGGTTCTTGCCCTCCTTCTTGATGTTCCGGTGGGTAATCGCCCGCTGCTGGATGATCTGATTACCGAGCTGCCTCAGGATATCGACAGCTCCATCTGGCAGACCAGTGCCCTGCAGCTGCGCCAGGACCTGATCGCCAAAGCTGCTGCGGTCGAAGCAGCGCGTCATCAGGTGAAAAATGCCTTCGGACAGTATTACCCCTCGGTCACGCTCGATCTGGAGTATCTGCTGACGATCAACCGCGTGGAGTCGGAGACGGGCTGGAATGCCGTGCTGCGTGCCCACCTCCCCATCTTCAGCGCCGGGCGCATCGAAGCCGAGGTGCGCATCGCCTGGTCGCAGCTCAGGCAGGCCGAGCTGGACTACCGCTACACCAGCCGACTGATTCAGCAGCAGACGATGATCTCACAGGAAGATTTCCTGGCCTCGGGGCGTCGTCTCTCGGAGCTGGAGCGCAAGCTGGATGCTGCCCGCATCGCCTACGAGCAGGCCGACAGCAGTTACAACGTCGGTCTGGCGACGAACCTCGAGCGTCTCGACGCGCAGGACCGCCAGCTGCTGACCGAACTGGAAATCGCCAATGAACGTTATGTGCTGCGTGAGGCTTATCTCACGCTGCTTCGCTCCGCAGGGATGCTCGATGGCATGATGCTGGCTCAGCGCATTCCCGCATCGCCGGAGACCGCGCCCGCCCCGGCCGAATCGGCTGCGCCGCTGGAAGTCTCGATGCACCAACCTCAGTAAAGGTATTGATCAACCATGCAAAAACTGGCAGAAATCTGTATCCGCAGGCCAGTGTTCGCGCTGATGCTTGTCGCTTCGCTGATGGTGGTGGGCATCGCCGGGCTGATGAACCTGGGCATCGACCGCTTCCCCTCGGTCGACCTGCCTACCGTCTCGATCCGCACCACGCTGCCTGGCGCTTCAACGGAAGAAACCGAAAGCGAAATCTCCGAACGCATTGAAGCGGCTGTCAACACCATTGAAGGCATCGATGAGCTGCGCTCCGTCTCCGGTCCGGGTGTTTCCAATGTCATCATCACCTTCAACCTTGAGCGCGACATCGAAGCAGCGGCTCAGGACGTGCGTGACCGTCTGGCCCGCATCACCCGCGATCTGCCTGCAAATGCCGATCCGCCGGTGGTCAGCAAGTTTGATAACGACTCAACCCCGGTGATCACGCTGGGCCTGTCAGGTCCGCGTTCCAGTCGTGAACTGACCGAACTGGCTGACAAGATCGTCAAGGAACAGATCGAACGCTCCAATGGCGTAGGCGAAGTTTCCATCGTCGGCGGCCGGTTGCGCACCATGAACCTGTGGATCGATGCCGACAAGCTCACCTCCTACGGTATGTCGGTCACCGAAGTGCGTGACGCCATCACCCGCCAGAACCTGGACGTGCCCGGTGGCAACATCACAGGGCAGTATGAGGAATCCGTGCTGCGCACCGTCGGCAAGCTGCCCGATGAGGAAAGCTTTGACAACCTGATCATCAAGTATGTCGATGGCTCACCGATCCGCATCAAGGACATCGGCCGGGCCGAGGACGGAACGGAAGAAGTTCGATCCATCGCGATGCTCAACGGCGAACCGGCGGTGCTGCTGTATGTGCGCAGGCAGTCAGGCTCCAACACGGTTGCGGTGATTGAATCGGTCAAGCGTAATCTGGAGATCATCCGCGGTCAGCTGCCGCCTGACGTGAAGCTTGAAATCATCCGTGACCAGTCTCGCTACATTGAAGCGGCGCTGCATGAAATTCAGTTCCACCTGGTCATTGGTTCGGCGCTGGCATGTCTGGTGGTGCTGCTGTTCATGCGAAGCTGGCGCTCGACCATCATCGCGGGCATTGCCATCCCCTGCTCGCTGGTGGCCACCTTCGGCGTCATGTGGGCGCTGGACTTCACCCTCAACGGTGTGACCATGCTCGCACTGGTGCTGATGATCGGTATCGTTATCGACGACGCCATCGTGGTGCTCGAGAACATCTTCCGCTTCATTGAAGAAAAGAACCTATCGCCCATGCAGGCTGCTGCGGGGGCGACAGCGGAAATCGGCCTGGCGGTTATGGCCACCACCTTCAGCCTGGTGGTCATCTTCGTGCCTGTCTCATTCATGTCCAGTGTATCGGGACGCTTCCTCTACCAGTTCGGCCTGACCTCGGCCGTGGCGGTGCTGGTGAGCCTGCTGGTCTCCTTCACCCTTACGCCGATGATGAGTGCCCGCTTCCTGAGTGTGAAGGATGCAGGCGATGGCCACAATGCCAGCTCGCGTGGCGGGTTCTATGGGCTGATTGATAAGTCCTACACGTGGTCGCTCAAATTTGCCATGCGTCATCGCCTGGCCGTCACGATTGTGGCGCTGCTGGTCATCGCCTCGGCCATTCCGCTTTACACGATGGTCAAGCAGGAATACATCCCCAGCGACGTGGACGAAGCGGAGTTTCAGATCATCGTCACCGGTCCCGAAGGCGTGAGCATGTCTTCAATGGCACCGGTCGGTCTGGAGATCGATCAGGAGCTTCGCAGCATGCCTCAGGTGCGCCTGGTTGAGACCTCCATCGGCGCAGGCTGGCTCGGCGGGGTGAACCAGGCACGCTACCACGTGCAGATCGCACCGCACAGCGAGCGCATTCTCTCTTTCACCCGCCTGATGAAGGAAACTCTCAACCTCACGCCGTGGAAGGCCTTCCAGGGCAACTACTCGCAGCGCGATGTGATGATGGAAATCCGCAGGAAGCTGCGCAAGTATCCCAACGTGCGTACCTCCGTGCGTAACTACCCCTCCTTCAACATCGGCGGGGGTAACTTCGATATCGACTTCGTCTTCCAGGGCCCCGAACTCGAAAAGCTCAACGAATTCGCTGAAGAGCTGCGCGAACGCGCCATCAACATGGGCGGCTTCACCGACCTGGATACCACCCTCAAGCTCACCAAGCCTGAAGTTCGCGTCAACATCGACCGCGTGCGTGCGGCTGATCTTGGTGTGTCGCCTGCTGACATCGGCTCGGCTCTTCGTCTGATGGTCGGCGGCGATCAGGAAGTCACTCGTTTCCGTGACCCGCTCCAGGCCGAGGACTACGACGTCCGCCTGCGGCTGACGGAAACCTATCGCAACAATCCGGACCTGATCTCCAACCTCTACCTCAAGACGGGTAATGGCGAACTGGTTCAGCTGGGTGACCTGGCCAGCATTACCCCCACCATGAGCCCGGCCCGTGTGGACCGCCTGAACCGTCAGCGCATGGTGGCGCTGCGTGGCGGTGTGGCACCCGGCTATGCCCAGGCCGAGCGCATCAACGCGCTGCGTGAAGAAGTGAAGAAGATGAACCTGCCTGCAGGCTACACCACTTCGATCTCAGGGCGAGGCAAGGAACTGGAACGCACGTTCAATCAGTTCCTCTGGGCGTTCCTGCTGTCGGTGATCCTGATGTACATGATCCTGGCATCGCAGTTTGAAAGCCTGACCCACCCTTTCACGATTCTGCTGTCGCTGCCGCTTTCGATTCCCTTTGCCCTGCTGTCGATCTGGGGCACCAATGACACGCTCAACCTCTATTCAGCGCTGGGTGTGCTTGTGCTCTTTGGCGTGGTGAAGAAGAACTCGATTCTGCAGATCGACCATATGAATCAGCTGCGCCAGGCAGGTATGGAACGCTACGACGCCATCATCCTGGGTAACCGCGACCGACTCAGGCCCATCCTCATGACCAGCTTCTGTCTGGTGGCAGGCATGCTGCCTCTGGCGCTGGGCACGGGCCCGGGTGCGGAAGAAAGGCGAACCATCGCCGTGGTGATCATCGGTGGTCAGACGCTTTCGCTGGGCCTGACGCTGATCGTCACGCCGGTGGTCTACTCGCTGCTGGATGACGCGTCGGGCTTTTTCCGTAAAGTATGCGGAATCAAGCCCGCTGCCCCCGGTGAAGATCCGGGCGCTCTGGCGGTGAAGCACTCGCCTGATCAGCATTGAACCCTTGAGAAAACATCTATGAAGAACACGGTTTGGATGGCGGCTACTGGCCTATCACTCATGCTCACTGCCGGCGCTGTGGCGCAGGTGGGCCAGACGCCTGAAAGCACGCTGCCTGAGAATCAGCCTGAGGGTCAGCAGCAGATTGAAACCTCCCGCGGCCGATTCCACTTTGGCGTCAGTACCGGCATCGCCTATCAGGCCCCGGCCAGTGTGGATGGTGGCGGCCGCATGTCAGCCACGCGCTACTCGGTTGGTGGCGGCGGCGTGGTGCACCTCAACGAGCAGCTCGACCTGAACTTTTCGCTGGGCTATGAACGCCACGACATGCGCTTCAACAACGTGGAGCGCATGGGCAATGTTCCGTGGGAGAACGTCAACATCCTCGGTGGTCAGGTGACGCTGGCGTACCACATCAACGATCAGTGGACTGTCCATGGCGGACCGCTGGCGAGCTTCGCTGCTGAAGACGGCGCATCGTGGTCCAACTCATTCACCGCCGGCGCTGCGGCTGGTGTGGAATATCGCGTGAATGACAAGTTCCGCATCGGCGGTGGTCTGGGCGTGATCCAGCGACTTGAAGATCACATGACCCTCTTCCCCATCGTTCAGTTTGTCTGGCTGATCAATGACAACTGGACGCTGCGCTCGGGCACGTTTGATCTGGGTGTTCAAGGCGGTGCGGGTATTGAAGCAGCGTGGTCGCCCCGCCGTGATCTGGAACTGGCGGCCGGTGTGCAGTATCAGCTGCGCCGTTTCAGGCTTGATGACAGCGACATCGCTCCCGATGGCGTCGGGCAGGAATCATCCTGGCCTGTCTACATCAAAGCAGCGTGGTACCCCAAAGCCAATCTCAGCGTGTCGGGCTTCATGGGTGTGCTCTTTGGTGGCAAGCTCGAACTTGATGATGAAGATGGCCACAACGTGACCCGCAAGCATTTCGATCCTGCCCTGGTGCTTGGCGGCCGCGTGGGTCTGCGGTTCTGATTCGCACCATCATTACTGCGACATTCTCATGCAGGCTCGGACGCGCGTCCGGGCCTGTTTTTTGTTCATCACACTCTCAGCAGTAAAAGTTGCTGTATTGGTCAGATACCCCGCATCCTGCTGCAGCGGTAGACTGTCTGACGAATCTTTCTTCCCTCTATGGAAATACAGATGTCGTCACAGCCATTTCGGATCGGGTACATCGATTACAAGATCGAAAACTTTCACGCTAATGTTTATCTCAAGGCCTATCGCGAAACCCTGGCCGACCGCAACGCGGTGATTGCGGGCTGCTGGGCGCTTGATGAAGAAATGGGCCAGCAGTGGGCCAGCAAAAATGCGGTCACCTGGTACAAGTCGCCTAAAGCCATGAACGCTCACGTCGATGCGTTCATGGTCCTGGCGCCCGCCAATCCTGAGCTGCATCTGCAGCTGGTGAAGACGGTGGCCCGCTTTGGCAAGCCGATTTACCTCGACAAGCCCTCAGCGCCGGACACGAAGACGCTCCATCGCATCTTTGCTCTGTGCGATCAGTACAACGCACCGCTGCAGACCACTTCCGCGCTGCGCTACACGGCTATTCAGGAGAAGGTTCGATCCATGCCGGCGGGCGATCTGCAGCACATCGTCACCTGGGCTGGCGGCCGGTCGTTTGAAGAATATGGCATTCACCCGGTGGAACTGGCGGTGAGCTGCATGGGTGGTGAGGTGGAAGGCCTGATGCGCCGTACCAATGGTCAGTTCTGGCAACTGCTGGTGAATTTCTCAGGCGGCAGGACGGCGACGATTCACTCCAACATCGGCGCGGCTACGCCTTTCTCCGGGACACTTATCACCGCCAAAGAAACGATTCACATGGCGCCCGATACCTCGAAGCTTTTCATTGACACTGCTGCTGCGGTACTGGACTTCCTGAAGTCGGGCAAGCCGAATATTCCGCGCGAGGAAAGCCTGGCCGTCAGGCGCATCCTCGATGCGGCGGCGAAGCCTGCATCGCTCAAGAAGTTCATCAAGGTGTGAAGTGCTGATTCCTCATTCTCTGGCCGCAAGATTTGTGGATGCCCGCTTTCGCAGGCCTGACGGAATGAGGAATCCTGCTGTCAGTCGTCTTCGAAAAACAAATCCACTCAAACAAAAAACCTCGGTTTGCCCGAGGTTTTTTCATGCTCATCTTTTGAGAAGTCTTACCGGCCTTCAAGCAGACGCAGGCCCAGGAAGTCGTTGAGCTGATCAATACGGCGGACCTTTTCGATCACCGCGTTGATGTCGTATTCCAGTCGGACGAACGACACGCTTTCATCGGTCAGGATGGCGTAGCTCGCACGCGGATCGCGGTCGCGCGGCTGGCCCACCGAACCCGGGTTCACGATGCACTTTTCCTGATTGAACTTGTACGCGCCACCCAGATCGGCAGGTGGATAGAAGTCGGGTTCATCGGTGAACACGCCGGTGTGGTGCGTGTGGCCGACGTAACAGCGTGATTCAAAACGGTCGAAGATCTGTGCCATCTTGCCCGGCGTGGTGATTACATCGTCGGGGAAGATGTATTCGTTGATCGGCCGACGCGGGGAGGCATGCACGCACAGCGCCGGGCCCAGCATGCGACGCACCGCTAGATTGCCCAGATACTCGAACCGACGGCGGCGCTTGGTGCTGTCGGGCTCAAGCTCAAGCTGGCGACGGGTCCAGAACGAAGCGGCTTCAGCGCCGGCGTTGAACATGGTGGGCTCATAGAGCACTGCGAAGTCGTGATTGCCCATCAGCGACCACACGCAGTTTTCCATGATCAGATCGAGACACTCACAGGGATTGGGGCCATACCCGATGATGTCGCCCAGGCAGTAGATCTCTTCAATGCCCCGGCTGCGAATATCAGCCAGCACGACAGTGAGCGCTTCAAGGTTGGCATGGATGTCGGAAATCAATGCGGCAGCCACGTATGAACCTCTCCTGGCATGATGGCGGCCGCTCTGGGCGGCCGGCCTGTTGCTCCCTGCCCCATCGGCATTGGTGACCCATCAACACAACATGGGCGGGATGGCAAATTTACCACGTCTGGCAGCCCGATGCCATGAATGAACAGGGAATCAGTCTGCGAAATCGATCCACCTGCAGGGGGTCAGATCCAGCCCCGCCTGCGGAACCAGGTGATCATGCCGCCGGCGATGACCAGACAGATCACCCAGAACATGGGGTAGGCATACTTCCACTGCAGCTCGGGCAGCACGTGAAAGTTCATGCCATACACCCCCGCCAGGAAGGTCAGCGGGATAAAGATGGTCCCCATGATCGTGAGCACCTTGATGACTTCATTAAGGCGGTGACTCATGGCGCTCATGTAGATATCCATCAGTCCCGAGGCCACTTCGCGATACGTTTCCAGCAGATCGATGATCTGAACGGCGTGGTCGTACACGTCGCGCAGGTAGGTGCGTGTGTTGTCGCCGATGCAGTCGTGCGGATCACGCTGGAGCACCTGGACCAGTTCACGCGTCGGCCAGATGTCGCGGCGGATCAACAGCAATTGGCGACGCAGTTCGTGAATCTCATGGCTGATCTGCTGATTGGGATCTTCAAACACGCTGTCTTCGAGCGCTTCAAGGTGATTGCCATAGTGCTCGAGGATGGGATAGAAGTGGTCCACCACTGCGTCGATGAGCGAGTACATCAGGAAGCTGGCATCGTTGAGTCGAAGGCGTGACCCCGGCTTGCGGATGCGCTCACGCACAGGTTCCCACACATCGCCATTGTGGGTTTCCTGAAACGTGAGCACGGTGTTACGGCCCAGGAAGATGCTCACCTGTTCGCTGTGGAGTCGGCCTTCAATGATCTGTGCCATGCGCGCGATGATGAAGATGCGCGAATGTTCGTTGTTCTCGCCTTCGTAGTATTCCACCTTCGGCCGCTGGGGAATGTGGAGCACGTCCTCAATGGCCAATGGATGCAGATGATATTTCGTCGCCAGGCTCTGAATGGTTCTGATGTCGCCAATACCATCGACATTGATCCATCGCACCTGCGACCACTCGGGCCGATGCTGCGCGAGGAAGTTGTCCAGGTTGTCGGTTACCTCCTGAAACTGGACATTGTCTTTGCAGTAGTCGATGCAGGTGATCCGAGCCTGTCTGCCATCGCTGGCAATCTGGCTCAGCTCATGAGGCTCAATGCCCGGCATGCCGCCAAGGCGCGTGCGTCTGACACGAGGCAGTGTCAGTCGGCCCATGCGTTTGATGGCTTTGAGAGCTTCGTGGCTCAATTGATCAAGTTGATCTACCAGCGGCCGATCCGGAGGATGTGGGGTTTTCTTTCGACCTGCCATGACCGGGATTATACCCGGTCGTCTGGCAGGTCATGAGATTTATGCAGGACGGGCATACCTTATTGCTGATCCACCCATGCCCAGGGGGTGGTTCCAAAGCGATAAGGGCTGGTCTCAATCCAGTTGCGCATCTCAACGTGGCCGTCGAAGAAGCTCATGTTGGTTCCCTGGTCATGTCGCCAGCCAACAATGCGATCGGCGCCGGTGATAGAGTTGACGCCCGAGTCCAGAGCACCGGCGACAGCGCGATTCAATGCGTTCCACATGTCCATGCCTTCGGTGGTCACGAGCTTGTTGGGGTCATTCACGCTCACCCGGCTGTCAGCCAGTGAGATGAGCCTGCTGGGACTTTTGAATTCATGGAGTTTTCGCGTGACCATTGCGCCAACGACGTTGCCTGTCATGGAATAGCCTGTCACGTTGATGTCCGGCGCGTAGTGGGCAAAACCGTTGTCTGTTGAATTTCGGCCGCTGTAGGCCACTATTGGACGAATGGAGCCGTTGTTCATCAGGGTCGGGCAGTAGCGCAGGTCATTTTGGGTGTAGGCGGGATTCTGGGCCTTGCTCAGCAGGCCCACGTAGGTCAGGCGGGTTGCCCAGCCGACATGTCCGGAGCCAAGCCCGGGGGTGTTGATGTCCACTACGGTGTTGTAATGCCAGGGCGGAAAGATGCCCCTGTGCTGCTCGGCATACATCAGGATCAGCGAGGTGAGCTGGCGATGATTACTCAGACAGATCGTCCGCTGTGCGCTGGTCCGCGCCCGGCTGATGGTGGGCAGGAGAATGGCTATCAGCATGGCGATGATGGAGATCACCACCAGCAGCTCAATGAGCGTGAAGCCCGATCGGCGTCCCCAACGAGGTGTGATCCCTATTGGCATAGTCCCCCTTCAGGCTGAGCTTTGATGGTGGAATCCACATATCAGTGCACGCCACCTGCGAATATAAAGCAGCAGACAGCGAAACCGATTGGCCATTTCTGATCGTGAATTAGCCCCGGATGATCAACCGGGTTGTCTCGATCACCTGGGCAGGGTGGCGATGCTCTTGAACTCACTCTTGAGCACGTCATACAGCCGTTGATACTGCGCATGATGGACGGCGTAGAGCCTGGCCCGCTTGCGATCGGGCTTGAGGGTTTCGGTCTGGTGGATGGCAGCTTTGCAGGCCTGGGGGACGTTCTTCCAGACGCCCGTTCCCACGCCGGCGAGGATGGCCGCGCCATAGGCCGGGCCTTCCTGGGCGTTGATGGTGGCGACGGTCTTGTTGTAGATGTCGGCCTGGAGCTGGCGCCAGAAGCTGCTGCGTGCACCACCGCCTGAGAGGCGGACGGTTTTGATGGCGATGCCCATCTGATCCATGATCTGCAGCGCATCATTCATGCCATAGGTGACGCCTTCGAGCAGAGAACGAATCATGGCCGCGCGATTGTGACGTGACGTCAGGCCGATCCAGCCGCCACGCGCATCGGGGTCGGGATGCGGGCAGCGCTCGCCTGTCAGATAAGGCAGGAAGAACAATCCTTCGCAGCCCGGCTGAGCGTGCGTGGCCTGCTCAATCAGCAGCTCGTAGGGATCAATGCCCCTGGCTTTGGCGAGTTCAATCTCGTTCAGCGCCATGTGATTTCGGAACCACTGGAACGATCCGCCCGCCGCGAGCATGCAGCCAAAGACGCACCACTTGCCTTCCACTGCGGCGCACATCGTGTGCACCCGGCCGAGCGGATCGTAGGTGGGCTCATCGGCATGCGCGAACACCACGCCGCTGGTTCCCAGCGTCGCGCTGACGATGCCTGACGCGACAATGCCATTGCCCACGGCGCCGGCTGGCTGGTCGCCACTTCCACCCACAACAGGCGTTCCTGCTTTGATGCCCAGCAGGGTCGCAGCTTCGGCGGTCACCTGCCCTGACACCACGTGCGACTCGAAACACTCAGGCAGCAGCGAAGCGTCGATACCCAGCAGAGAGATGAGTTTCTTGTTCCACTTGCGATTCTTTACATCCAGCAGCAGTGTGCCCGAAGCGTCGCCTACTTCGGTGGCGTATTGGCCTGTCATGCAGTAGCGGATGTAATCCTTGGGCAGCAGGATGTGCTTTGTTTTTTCATAGATCGCGGGCTCATGCTTGCGCACCCACAGAATCTTGGGCGCGGTGAAGCCGGTGAGCGCGGGATTGCCCACCATCTGGATGAGCTTCTTGCGTCCGCCTGCTTTCTTTTCGATTTCAGCACACTGCTCGCCCGTGCGTTGATCGTTCCAGAGAATGGCCTGCCTCAGCGGGATGGGCCCATCACCCAGAAAGACCGAGCCATGCATCTGGCCTGACAGCCCCACTGCTGAAATCTGATCGCCCTTGATGCCTGCCCTGGCGATGACGCGCTGCGTGGCCGTGACGGTGGCCTCCCACCACTGCAGCGGGTTCTGTTCCGACCAGCCGGGCTGAGGCGAGTAGATGTCATGCTCTGCCAGTGCGGTGGCCAGGACGCTGCCTGTGTAGTCACAGATCAGGGTTTTGGTTCCGGAGGTCCCGATGTCAATGCCCAGCAGATATGACATGAAAAGCCGCTTCCAGATGGGGTGGAATGAAAAAGTCCCGGCCGATGTGTGACGCATCATCGGCCGGGACGATTATATCTTGCTTTTGTTAATTAATAGACCTTTTTCAGGCGAACGAGCCGCTCTGGCTTTCCCCACGGGTCTTGCGAGCAGCGGCGCGTTCTTTGCCCAGACGAGCGATGATGCCACTGCTGCGCAGCTCTTCCAGCGGCTCGGCTGGCAGGTTTTTTTCCAGGCGCCAGTCGGCCAGCAGGTGACGCACATCGGTTTCGTAGGCATTGCGCAGGATGCGTTCGGCGCCGACGATGTCGCCCTTCTTCTGCGCCTGGGCCAGAGCCTTGCGATCGACCAGCGCGGCTTTGGCGTAGAGCTTCTGCGCTTCTTCCACGGTCTGAACCATCGCTTCAAGCTTGGGCTTGAGGTTGTGGCTCTGGTCGACCATGTAGGCGATGTCGGTCTTTTTGCCCGTGTCGAACTGATGCTGCAGAATCTGATCGAAGATGCGGAAGACTGCGTAGGGATCGATGGAGCTGAGGGTCAGGTCGTCGTCGGCGTATTTGCGATCGTTGAAGTGGAAGCCGCCGAGCATGCCTTCATCCAGCAGCACCGCCACGATGTGCTCGATATTGGTTCCCTGCAGATGGTGGCCGGTGTCGACGAGAACCTTGGCACGCGGGCCGGCGGCTTTGGCCAGCAGATAGGCCATGCCCCAGTCGGCGATGTCGGTGTGATAGAACGCGGGCTCGAAAGGCTTGTATTCCACCAGCAGCGTCTGGTTGGACGCCATGGCTTTGTGAATCTTCTTAAAGGCTGCTTCCAGATCATGCTTGCGACGCAGGATGTTGTCCTGGCCGGGATAGTTCGTTCCGTCGGCCAGCCACATCGAGATGAGCTTCGAGCCGGTTTCCTTCGCGATGGCCACCGAGTCGAGCGTATGATCCAGCGCCATCTTGCGGGCCTTGGGATCGGGCGAGCAGAACGAGCCGAGCTTGTAGGCCTGGTCCTGGAAGACGTTGGGATTGATCGCGCCGATCTTCACGCCGTTCTTGCGGGCGATCTTTGCGATGTCAGCCGGCGTGCGATCGGCCGGGAAGTCCCAGAGCACATGCACGGCCACAGTGGGACATGCGCCGGTGAGCTTGTGCACCAGACCTGCATCATGGAACTTTTCTTCGGGCGTGCTGGCAGCGGCATCCTGGAAGAACTTGCCAAAGCGCGTTCCGGTATCCGCGAAGCCCCAGGAAGGAAGTTCGATCTTGAATTGATCCATCGCTTTGAATACAGCGGCGCTCTGCTTGTCCGACATTGAATGTTCTCCAGGGGTTCAGGGTATAACCTACGCCTACATAGTGACATTAATTGAGAAGCTGTACAACGTACACCGGCTATTCTCCAGGAACAAACCATTTTCAATAAAGGCAACGACCATGAGCAGAAAGATTCTGATTTTCACGGGCAATGAGTTTGAAGACCTGGAGCTGACCTATCCTCGCCTGCGCATGATGGAAGCAGGCTTCGAGGTGGTGCTCGGCGCACAGGAGAAGGACAAGACCTACACTAGCAAGCATGGCTATCCGGTGAAGAGCGATGCAGCGCTCAACGATCTGAATGAAGCCGACTTCGCCGGCCTGATCATTCCTGGTGGCTGGATGCCTGACAAGCTTCGTCGTGATCCGAAGGTGCTGTCGCTGACCAAGGCTTTCGCTGCGAGCAACAAGCCCATCGCTTCAATCTGTCATGGCCCATGGATTGATATTTCCGCAGGCATCGTGCGCGGCGTGAAGTACACCAGCACGCCGGGCATCAAGGATGACCTGACCAACGCCGGCGCGATCTGGAGCGATGCCCCGGTGGTGGTCGATGGCACGCGCGTCAGCAGCCGCAAGCCTGACGACCTGCCTGAGTTCTGCAAGGCGTTTCTGAAGCTGCTTGGGAAGTAAGTGAGATGGGGATGGATTCTCCTCTTCTTAACAGGCCTGATACCTCCTGTCCGTCATGCCCGCGAAAGCGGGTATCCACAGATCTTGCCCAGAGCGAATGAATTGAAGATGGGTGGATGATGAGATCCGGGCTGTTCCTTCCCTGAATCCCATCATGCCAAGCAACTCCTCTTTAACTCCTCAACCGATCCAATGAAAAACGCCCGGACGTGTGTCCGGGCGTTTTGTGTTGGTCGCTGAATGTGTTCAGGCTCAGGCGCTGAACGAGCTGCCACAGCCGCAGGAGCTGGTGGCGTTGGGGTTGTTGAACACGAAGCCGCGGCCCATGATCTCGTCCTTGAAGTCGATCGTCGTACCGTTGAGGTACAGATAGCTCTTGGGATCGCAGACGATGGTGATGCCGTTGCGTTCAAACTTTTCGTCGGTTTCGCGTTCCTGTTCGGTCAGGTCCAGCAGGTAGCTGAAGCCCGAGCAGCCGCCACCCTTGACGCCAACGCGCAGGCGGGTCTTGGCAGCGTCGAGTTCCTGCTGCTGGATGATCTGCTTGATTTCCCGGGCTGCTGTTTCGGTCAGTTCGATGGCCATGTTTGGTATCTCCGGATTCTCTTTAGGCAGGTGATGTACACCTGCGTGGTGTTTGTCTGATGCAGGATCGGCTGAATCCGACCCTTAAATTATACCGAGGCGGCCGAGGTGGTTTCCACCGAAACGCTGCCCTGCTTCTTCTTGTAGTCGGCGATGGCCGACTTGATGGCGTCTTCAGCCAGCACCGAGCAGTGGATCTTCACCGGGGGAAGCGAGAGTTCCTGGACGATGTCGGTGTTCTTGATAGCCAGGGCCTCGTCGATGGTCTTGCCCTTGACCCATTCGGTGGCCAGGCTGGAAGAAGCGATGGCCGAGCCGCAGCCGAAGGTCTTGAACTTGGCATCGGTGATCTTACCGGTGGCCGGGTCGACCTGGATCTGCAGCTTCATGACGTCGCCACACTCCGGGGCGCCGACGATGCCGGTGCCCACGTTGGGGGCGTTCTTGTCGAGGTTGCCCACGTTGCGGGGACGCTCGTAGTGTTCGATGACTTTTTCGCTATAGGCCATGGTGTTGGCTCCTGTCTTTGTTCTTCTTTAATGAAATCGTATGGAGATCAGACGCTGTCAGGGCAGGCTCAGTGGTGGCCCCACTCGATGGTGGCCAGGTCCACGCCTTCCTTATACAGATCGTAAAGCGGGCTCATTTCACGCAGCTTGGTCACGCCTTCGATCACCTTCTTGATGGTGTAATCGACTTCTTCTTCGGTGGTGAAGCGGCCGAGTCCGAAACGCAGTGAACTGTGGGCCAGATCGTCACCGATGCCCAGACCCTTGAGCACATAGCTGGGCTCGAGGCTGGCACTGGTGCATGCCGAGCCGGAAGAGACGGCGATTTCCTTGATCGCCATCATCAGGCTTTCGCCTTCCACCCAGCCGAAGCTGATGTTGGTGGTGTGAGGCAGGCGCTTTTCGCGGTTCCCGTTGATGACCACGCCTTCCAGAGCGCTGGCGATGCCGTTTTCGAGCTTGTCACGCAGAGCCTTGAGGCGGGCCA
>Ga0207868_1000307_pt1 | contig 59014 bp, 46 predicted proteins | sample Passage237B_FD_187370 | JGI IMG/M metagenome (GOLD analysis project Ga0207868, IMG submission 187370) | Cellulose adapted compost microbial communities from Newby Island Compost Facility, Milpitas, CA, USA - Passage2 37B (SPAdes) (version 3) ... | reverse complement strand
ATGGTGCTCGACGTGATGATGCCCGGAAGGTCCGGCCTCGACGCACTGCGCGAACTGCGCCGCGAATCGGCGCTTCCGGTGCTGATGCTGACCGCGCTCGGCGAGGACATCGATCGCATCCTCGGCCTCGAACTCGGCGCCGACGACTACATCCCTAAGCCCTGCAATCCGCGCGAACTCGCGGCGCGCCTGCGCGCGGTTCTGCGCCGCGCACGCGGCGAGGGCGGCGAAGCGCTGACCGACCTTCGCAACGGCCCGATCTCGCTGCGCGCGGCCTCGCGCAGCGTCACGGTCGGCGGAGTGCCGGTGACGCTGACCGCAACCGAGTTCGACCTGCTCGTGCTGCTGCTGCGCGAAACCGGCCGCGTGGTCAGCAAGGAGCGGATCTCGCAGACGGTGCTCGGTCGCCCGCTTGGACCATTCGATCGATCGATCGACGTGCACGTATCCAATCTGCGCCGCAAGCTCGGCGACGCGCCCGATGGCACCTCGCCGATCACCACGGTGCACCGCAGCGGTTACCTGCTGCGCCAGCTCGACGACGTACCCGCGTGATCCTGCGCAGCCTGTTCTGGCGGATCTTCGCGGCATTCTGGGGCGCAATCATGCTCATGCTGCTGGCATTCGCATGGGTGACCACGCGCAACTTCGAGAACCAGGAAATCCCCGGCCTCGGCATCACGCGGATGCAGGCGGCGATGGACGATTTGCTCGCACGCACCGCACGCGAGCTGCGACACGGAGGCGAGCAGCGCACGCGCGAATGGCTGCGCGGCGCCGGCGCGCTCGGCCCGCTCAAGGTGTATGTCGTGGAGGGCGACGGAACGGAAATGCTCGCGCGCCGTCCACCGGCGGCGGCACGCGACGCGGCGATCGACCTCCTGCGTTCGGCGCGCTCGGCCGAAGGCGGGCCGTTCACCATCGGCGCCGAGCGGCTGCGTGCACGCACGATCCGCACCCGCGAAGGCCATCTGTACGCGGCGGTCGCCACACTCGAGGGATCGTTCCTCTCGCGCCTGCTCAATCGGTCGCCACGCACGCTGTGGACCCATCTCGCGATCGCGATGGCGGTCAGCGCGCTGGTCAGCCTGCTGCTGGCGGGATACGTCACCGCTCCGCTCGCACGCATCCGGCGCAGCACGCGCCGCTTCGCCGAGGGCGATCTGGACGCGCGCGTCGGACGGCTGCGCTTCGGCAGCAGCGCGGAGATCGCGGCGCTCGCCGCCGAATTCGACGGCATGGCCGAGCGCATCAAGGCGCTGGTCGAGAGCCATCGTCGACTGGTCCGCGATGTCTCGCACGAATTGCGCTCGCCGCTCGCGCGCCTTCGCGTCGCGCTGGAACTCGGTCGTGGCGGCGACACATCCGTCGCCGATGCCGCATTCGACCGCATCGAGCGCGAGGCCGACCGGCTGGAAGCAATGCTGGCGCAATCGCTGGAGCTTTCACGCCTGGAAGCCGCCGAGCACGTCGGCGACGACGACATCGAGCTCGACGCACTGGTCGAGGACGTGATCACCAACGCGTCGTACGAGGGCGCACCGCGAGGCCGCAAGGTCGTGCTTGCCGAGCGCGCACGCCTGCGCGTGCGCGGATCGCGAACCGCGCTGCACAGCGCGCTGGAAAACGTGATCCGCAACGCGCTCGCCTATACCGCGGACGGCACGAGCGTGACGGTGCGGCTCGCGCGCGATCCCGCCAATCCCGACGTCGCCCTGATCGATGTGCGCGACCACGGGCCCGGCGTCCCGGCGGACGCGCTTTCGCGCATCTTCGAGCCGTTCTACCGCACCGACAGCGCGCGCCACCGCGGCAGCGGCGGCACCGGACTCGGCCTCGCGATCGCACGTCGCGCGGTCGAACGCCATGGCGGCACGATCACCGCCGCCAATGCCGCCGAAGGAGGTCTCGACATCGAGATCAGGCTGCCGATCCTCGCTGGCGACATGCACGCCTGACCTCGCCGCCGCGGGGATGCGACAATCGGCGGATGCGGGGCAGCATTCCAGCGGGGGAATCCAGTCACGAGCTGCGGCGCGCGCGCGAACTCGCGCAGACGCTGGCATGGCTGCGCCTGTGCGCGATCGCCGGCCAGGCCATCACGGTGGCGGTCGTCACGTACGGGCTCGATCTGCCGATCGCCGCCGGTCCGCTGGCCGCCGGCATTTCCGTGCTGGCCGTGTTCGAGCTGTTCGCCGTCTGGCGCCTGCTTCGCTCGACGCCGGTCACCCCGTTCGAGGCCGTCCTGCACATTGCCGTCGATGTCGGCGTGCTCGCCTGTCTCCTTTACTGGTCCGGCGGCGTCCTCAACCCGTTCGTGCCACTGCTGGCGATCCCGATCGCTCTGGCAGCGGCGGCGCTGCCGCTGCGGCATGTCGCGATCGTCGCCGTGCTGGTCGGCCTCGAGTACGCGCTGCTCGCACGCTGGCACGTCGACCTGCCGCCGTTGCACGCGCATGGACGCTTCAACCTCCACGTGCTGGGCGCGACCGTGGACTTCGCCGTCATCGCGGGCATGCTGGCGTTCTTCGTTTCCCGCCTCGCGCGCGCACTGCGCGAACGCGAGGCGGAGATCGCGCACGAGCGCGAACGCGCGCTGCGCGACGAGGGCATCCTGGCCATCGCGACGCAGGCCGCCGCGACGGCACACGACCTCAACACGCCGCTCTCGACGATCCGCACGCTGCTGGCGGAGCTGCGGCGCGAGCGGGCTGCCGATGCGGCGCTGGCCGCGGATCTCGACCTTCTCTCCGGCCAGGCGCAGCGCTGCAAGGACATCCTGCATGCGCTGGTGGAAGTCGGGCGCCGCCAGCTCGCCGGCACGCCGACGGCGACCACGCTCGGCGCGTTCGTCACCGACTGCGAGAACCAGTTCCGCCTGCTGCGCCCGGAAGTCCTGCTGCGCGCCAGCGTGTTCGGCGCCGACGGCGCGCATGCGGTCGGCGTCGCACCGGACCTGCGCCATGCATTGCTCAACCTGCTCAGCAATGCCGCCGACGCGTCGCTCGCGGCCGGGCGTGCCGACATCGATCTCGGCGTGCGGATCGACCATGGCGTGGTGGAGTTCGCGATCCGCGACCACGGCGCAGGCCTCGCGCCGGGAACCGGCTCGGTGGCCTTTCGCAGCAGCAAGCGCGATGGACTCGGCCTCGGCCTGACCCTCGCCCACGCCACCGCGGAGCGGCTTGGCGGAAGCCTCGTCGCGCAGTCCCTGCGCGAGGGCGGATTGCTGCAGCGTTTGCGCATTCCACTGGCGCCGACGGACAATGCGGCGCCATGAACCAGCCCGCTGCACGACATGTCCTGCTGATCGACGACGACGAGGTGTTCTCGGCCGTCCTCGCCCGCGCCCTGCGCGCCCGCGGTTTCGACGTCGACATCGCCTCGAACGGAAGCGACGCACTCGCCGTGGCACGCAACGCGGAGCCCGATTCGGCAGTGCTCGATCTCAAGCTCGGCGCCGAGAACGGACTCGCGCTGATTCCCGAACTGCTCGCCGCGCGCCCCGGCCTGCGCATCCTGCTGCTTACCGGATACGCATCAATCGCGACCGCCGTGGAGGCGATCAAGCGTGGCGCGCACGACTACCTCGCCAAGCCGGTCGACGCCGACCAGGTCGTGCATGCGCTGCTCGGCGGCGACGAGCCCGTCGCCGCGGAATGCACTTCGGCAGAACTGCACACGCCGCCGCTCAAGCGGCTGGAATGGGAGCACATCCAGCGCGTGCTCGCCGAATGCGACGGCAACATCTCCGAGGCGGCGCGCCGCCTCGGCCTGCATCGCCGCACCCTGCAACGCAAGCTGGCCAAGCGGCCGGTGCGCGAGAAGGGCGCCTGAGCATCTCCGGTCAGTAGCGCACGACGAGTTTCACCCACGCCGTGCGCCCCGGTTCGTTGACGCGCACCGTGTTCACGTAGCCGGCGAGTTCCGCGCTCGCCGCATTGACGTGCTCGGCATAGGCCTTGTCGAACACGTTGTCGATGCCGGCGGTCAGCGCGAGGTTCGGCGTGAAGCGGTAGCCGCCGTTGAGCGAGAACACGCCGAATCCACCGGTCGGGCCAAGATCCTGGCCGATGATGTTGCCCTCGCCGACCGCGTAGCGGGTCTGTTTCGCCGCAATGCGCCACAGCGCGCCGAGCGACCACGCGCCGGTGTCCCACGTCAGCGAGAAGCGGCCTTCCAGCGGCGGCATCTGCGGCAACGGCCGATGCTCGGTGCGATTGCGGCCCCAGGCATGGGCGAGCGATGCGTCCGCCTTCCAGTTCGATCCGAACGCGACCTGCACGCCGGCCTCGGCACCCGCGATGTCCGCATCGACGTTCGCCGCGTGGCTCTGCGCCATCATCCCCGAACCGTGGTGCATCACGATGAAATCGTCCACGCGACCCGCATAGGCGGAGATCCAGCCGCGCAGCGCTCCGCTGCCGTAGCGCAAACCCACGTCGATCTGCGTGGTGCGTTCCGGATCGAGCGATTCGAACGAGGCGAGCGTGGTGTCGGCATGGCGCCCGAACAGTTCCCAGTAGTCCGGGAAGCGTGCCGCATGACCGATGCCGGCGTAGAACGTGGCAGGCATGTCCAGATCGCGTTCGAAGCGCACGAAGCCGGAAGGCAGCGTGCGCGAGCGCGTGGCGTCCACGTTGGCCGGCTCTTCCATCCCGCCCATGCCACCCGCTTCCAGCGTGTAGCCGCGCGCCTGCGCCCGGTCGAACCGCAGGCCGGCGATCAGGCGCCGGCGCCCGTCCAGCGTCCAGGTCGACTCGCCGAACACGCCGGCATTCGAGATGCGTGCATCGCGCACGCGCGGCTTGTCGCCGTAGTATCCGGACATCGCTCCCGGAGGCCCGCCCATGCGCGCGCTGTGCACGTTGCGCGTCGCATCCACGCCGACCGTGAGCGACACCGCATCCCAGCGCAACGTACCGGCGACGCGGGCGCCGATGGTGCGCCGATCGACGTTGCTGGCCATCGGCATCGGCATCATCGAGTCCGGGTCCGGATCACGCAGCGTGTAGTTGTCCATCACGTGGTCGGCGTAGTTGTAGTAGAGCTTCGCTTCCACCTCTTCGAGCACGCTGCCGGGATTGCGTTTCTCCAGCAGGAGCCCCGCGCTCTCGCGCAGGAACTGCGCGCCGTCCATGCCGCTGAACGCATAGGCCGCTTCGCCATCGCCCTTGCCGGCGGAAAGTTCCAGCCGCGTGTCGTCGTCCGGCGTCCAGCCCACCGCGACGTCGGTGTTCCAGCGCTTCCATTGCGAATGGACTCGATCGCCGTTGCCGTCCTCGTAGTCGTCCGACCGCGTGTGATTGGCCGTCACCGAGGCGTAGACGTCCGGCGAGCCGCCGCGCAGGTCCACGGCCTGATCGGCACGCCCCCACGAGCCGCCGAGCAGGCTGCCGTCGAGCGACCATCCGGTGTCGGCACGGCGCTCCGCGTCGCGCTCGAACAGGACCGTTCCGGCCGACGATCCCGCGCCCCACAGCACGCTCTGCGGTCCCTTGATGACCGTCACGCGATCGAACAGTTCCGGCGCGATGTAGGCGGTCGGCGGGTCCATGCGGGACGGGCAACCGCCCGCGATCATGCCGCCATCGACGAGGATGTTCAGGCGCGAGCCGGCCATGCCGCGCAGCATCGGATCGCCGTTGCTGCCGCCCTTGCGGATCGTCGAGAAGCCGGGAATCGACTTCAGCAGGTCCGCGCCGTCGCTCGCCGGCACCGGCTGGCGTGGTGCCTTGGGGTCGGTGACGACGGTGAGCGGCGCCGTTTCGGGCGTCGCCGTCACGACCACGGCCGACAGTTCCGCGGCATCGCCGCGCCGTTCGTCGTCCGCGGTGACGGATTGCGCGGGTCCGGCCAACGCCGAACCCAGCGCCAGCGTGAACATGGACAGGGCGACACCGGGCCGCCGAACTTCGCAAGCAGGAGTCATCATCGAACCTTTCACGGAAACCCGGCATTCGAGCCGCCGCGGCAGCGTGCAGCCAGTGACCGGTTGTCGCAGGCCGCACGCACGGTCCGTGCGACAACCGGTCACGGGCCGTACGGAGGTGCGTCGCTACAATCGCGGCATGACGAGCGCCGCGTCGGACTTCCTGCGTCAGCTGACCCTGCTCCGCTGGTTCGCCGCGGCCGGTCAGGCGCTGGCCGTGCTGTTCGCGACGCGCGTGCTGGACATGGCGCTGGACGCGCGCTGGCTGTGGCTCGGCATCGCGGCGCTGGTCGCGTTCAATCTCGCTGTCCGCCTGTGGTGGCGTCGCCGGCCGGCCACCGTCGCGCAGGCGATGGGCGTGCTCTCGTTCGACATCGCGCAGCTCGCGTGGATGATCGCGTGGAGCGGCGGCGCGATGAATCCGTTCACCTCCCTGTTCCTCCTGCCGGTGGCACTGGTGGCGGTCAGCTTCCGCCCGTCACTGGTGCTGCTGACGGCGTTGATGAGCGGAACCGGTTACGCGATCGCGACGATCTCGGCCGGCCGCGCACCGCTCGACCATCACGCGCTGATGCAGGCGATCGACCTGCACCTGTGGGGCATGGCCGTCAACTTCCTCGTTTCGTGCGGCGTGTTCGCGCTGTTCCTGGCACGGCTTTCCGCGGCAGTGCGCGAACGCGATACCGAGCTTGCCCGCTTCCGCGAACGCTTCGCGCGCGACGAGGGCATCCTCGCGCTGGCCACCCATGCCGCCTCGGTCGCACACGAACTCAACACGCCGCTCGGCACGCTGACGCTGCTGGTCGAGGAGCAACTCGCGCAACTCGATCCCGGCGACCCCGCGCGGCGGCAGGAAATCGAGGAGATGGCGCAGATGGTCAACGCCTGCCGCGACCGTGTGCGCGCACTCTCGGCGCCCGCCGATGGCGCTCCGGAAGCGGACGCGCTTGCCGTGCTGAACGGGTCGATCGATCGCTGGCAACTGCTTCGCCCGGCGGTGGAACTGCAGCGCCACGACGATCTCGCGCAAGCCTCGCATGCGCGGCTGGACCCCGCAGTCGGGCACCTGCTCCAGGTGCTGCTGAACAACGCGGCCGACGCGAGCGAAGCGGCCGGCTCGCATGTCGTGTCGCTGACGCTGACGGCGACCGCGCGCCACGTCGTCGGTCGCGTACGCGACTTCGGGCACGGCATCGCGACCGAGCGGTCGGGCGGATCGCCACCGCTGTTCGCGTCGACCAAGCCGGACGGCCTCGGCATCGGGCTCGCGCTCTCGCACGCGACGCTGGAACGGCTCGGCGGGCACCTGTCCATGCGCAAGCATGCGCAAGGCGGGACCGAAGTCGAGTTCGACGTGCCGCTGAATGCCGGAGCCACGCCATGAGGGGCCTGCTCATCGACGACGACGAGACCTATGCGCGCGTGCTGCAGCGCTCGCTGCAGCGCCGCAGCTTCGATGTCCGCGTGGCGACCGGCATCGCCGAAGCCATGCGATGCGTGCGCGAGGAGATTCCCGAGTTCGCGATCGTGGACCTCAAGTTGCGCGACGAATCGGGCCTGGCGCTGATCGAGCCGCTGCGGCAGGCGAGCAGCGAGATGATCATCATCGTCGTCACCGGCTACGCCAGCGTCGCCACCGCGGTCGAGGCGATCAAGCGCGGTGCCGACAACTATCTGCCCAAGCCGGTGACCGCCGAAGCCCTGCTGCGCGCGCTCACTGATACCGCTTCCGACGATCCGGTTGCTCCTGCCGAAACGATGACGCCGCTGAGCCGGCTCGAATGGGAGCACATCGCACAGGCGATGACGGAGACCCGCGGCAACATCTCCGCCGCAGCGCGGCTTCTGGGCATGCACCGCCGATCGCTGCAACGCAAGCTCGCCAAGCGCCCCGGTCCGGAACGCATCCATCCCGACGACTGACGGAGTTCCCCTCATGCTCGACATCGCGCTGTTCGCCGCACTCGCGGCCGCCAACCCGATCACCTGCCCGCTCGTGCTGGACGATGCCTGGTCCCCGGACGCGCCACCGACCGCGCGCATGCGCGCGGCCTATGGCACGCTGCGCAACCCCGGCGACCGTGACCTCGTCGTGACCAGCCTGGCCTCGCCGGACTTCGGCATGGTTCAGCTCCATGAGTCGTTCAACGACGACGGCGTCGAGAAGATGCGCCGCATCGAACCGTACACGGTGGCTGCCGGTGGCAGCATCACCCTGGCGCCCCGCGGCAAGCATGTGATGCTGATGCGGCCGCTGCACGACATCGCGTCCGGCAGCACGATCACGGTCGAAATCGAAGTCGAAGGCTGCGACACGCCGAGCAGGGTCGAGATTCCGGTGCGTCCGCGCGAAGACTGACCGCGTCGCCGGTGCGCATCGCACCATCCGCCCCCCTCACCCCCTGCGGGGAGCTCCCCCCGCTGCGCAGGGGGAGCGGAAGAAGCAGTTGCCACCGCACGATCGAGCCCGGAACGGCCACGGATCGTTCCCTCCCCCCGCGTGCGAAGGGAGGTGCCGAAGGCGGAGGGGGCGCCGCGGTTGCTGCGCAGGGGGACGGAACCGAGGCAGGCCCACGGCACGATCGAGGCATCCCGGCACCAACAGCCGTCGGGAGCCCCTCCGGTGCGCATCGCACCATCCGCCCCCCTCACCCCTGCGGGGAGCTCCCCCCGCTGCGCAGGGGGAGCGGAAGAAGCAGTTGCCACCGCACGATCGAGCCCGGAACGGCCGCGGATCGTTCCCTCCCCCCGCGTGCGGGGGGAGGTGCCGGAGGCGGAGGGGGCGCCGCGGTTACTTCGCGGCCTTCTCTTCCTTCAGTCCGCGCTGCTCGAGCAGCGGCTCGACGTCCGGATCGCGGCCGCGGAACTCGCGATAGGCTTCGCCGAGATCCTTCGTGCTACCGCGCGAGAGGATCAGGTCGCGGAAGCGCTGGCCGTTCTCGCGGGTCATGCCGCCGTTCTCGCGGAACCAGTAGAACGCGTCGTGATCGAGCACTTCGCTCCACAGGTAGGCGTAGTAGCCCGCCGCATAGCCGCCACCCCAGACGTGCGCGAAGTAGCTGGTGCGATAGCGTGGCGGGATTTCCGACATGTCGATCCCGAACTTGGCGAGCGACGCCTTCTCGTAGGCATCCACGTCCTGCTTCGGCGCATCGGCCGGCAGCATGTGCCAGTTCATGTCCAGCAGCGCCGCCGCGAGGTACTCGGTGGTGGCGAAGCCCTGCCCGTAGGTCCTCGTCTTGCGGATCTTCTCGACCAGTTCCTTCGGCATCGGCTTGCCGGTCCGGTAGTGCCGCGCGAAGTTCGCGAACACCTTCGGATCGCTGGCCCAGTGCTCGTTGAACTGCGACGGGAACTCGACGAAATCACGCGGCACGTTGGTGCCGGACAGCGTCGGGTACTTCACGTTCGAGAAAATGCCGTGCAGGGCATGGCCGAACTCGTGGAACATCGTGGTCGCGTCGTCCCAGCTGATCAGCGCGGGCTGGCCGGCCGCCGGCTTGGTGAAGTTGCAGACGTTGAACACGACCGGCTTGGTGCCGAGCAGGTGCGACTGCGGCACGAGGTTGTCCATCCAGGCGCCTCCGCGCTTGCTCTCGCGCTTCCAGTAATCGGCATAGAAGAGCGCGAGCGAGCTGCCGTCCTTGTCGAACACCTCGAACACGCGGATGTCCGGGTCGTACACCGGGATGTCCTTGCGCTCCTTGAACGTGATGCCGTAGAGCTGCGTGGCGGCGTAGAACACGCCGTCCTCCAGCACGCGGTTGATTTCGAGGTACGGCTTGATCTGCGCCTCGTCGAGATCGTACTCCGCCTTGCGCACCTGTTCGGCGTAGAACTGCCAATCCCACGGCGCCAGCTTGAAGCCGCCTTTCTGCTTGTCGATCAGCGCCTGCATCTGCGCCGCCTCGCCGCGCGCCTTTCCGGTCGCGGCCGGCACCATGTCGGTCATCAGCTTGAGCGCGGCCTGCGGCGTCCTGGCCATCTGGTCGTCGAGCGCATAGCTCGCGTAGTTCGGGAATCCGAGCAGCTTCGCCTTCTGCGCGCGCAACACCGCGAGGCGCTGGATGATCGAGCGCGTGTCGTTCGCGTCGCCGTGCTCGGCGCGCGTCGTGGATGCCTTGAACAGCGCCTCGCGCGTCGCACGGTCGGTCAGCGAGGCCTGCGCCGGCTGCTGCGTGGTGTTCTGCAGCGGCAGCATGAACTGCCCGTCCTTGCCGGCCGCCTTCGCGTCGTTTGCCGCCGCGGCGAGTTCGGCTTCGGAAAGGCCGGCAAGCTTCTTGCGGTCCTTGACCACCAGCGCGCCGGCATTGCTCGCAGCCAGCAGCTTGTTGCTGAACTCGGTGGTGAGCGTCGACTCTTCCTTGTTCAGCTCGCGCAGCCGCGCCTTGTCGGCTTCCGGGAGAAGCGCACCGGCACGCACGAAGTTGCGGTAGTAGCGTTCCACGAGCTGCTTCTGCTCCGCATCCAGGCCGGCTTCGGCGCGCGCGTCGTAGATCTTCTTCACGCGCTCGAACAGCTTTCCGTCGAGATAGATCGCGTCCTGATGGGCGGCGAGCTTCGGGGCGATGTCCGCCTGCGCCTTCTGCAGCACGTCGTTGGTGTCGGCGCTGGTCAGAGCGAAGAACACGGCTGCCGAGCGCTGCAGCAACTGGCCGCTGCGCTCCATCGCCTCGATCGTGTTGGCGAAGGTCGGCGCCTCTTTGTTCGCGGTGATCGCCGCGACTTCGGCGATGTGCTCGCGCATGCCGGCTTCCATCGCGGGAAGGAAGTCGGCGTCCTTGATCCTGTCGAACGGTGGCGCCTGGAACGGCAGCGTGCTCGGCGCAGCGAACGGATTGCTGGGCGGCAGGGAACCATCGGCAGCCGGCGGATCGCCGGCGAATGCGCCGCCTGCGGCGCCGAACAAGGCCATGGACAGGGTCATCGGAAGCAATCTCGCTCGGAACATGAAAATCCTCGTCTGGTGAATGATCGCGGTTTGCCGGGCCTTCCAGCCTACCGCCTTTCCCGAAATGGTGGATATGCCGTTCGGCCCACCCAAAGGGCAGCCTCAACCTGCCGGCGCCGCATCGCCAACGAGCGGTGCCAGCACCGGCCACACGTTGCCCAGCACCTTCGACTGCGCGTCCGCGGTCGGATGCAGCCCGTCCTCCTGCATCAGCGCATCATCGAGGGCCACGCCTTCCAGCAGGAACGGGACCAACGGCACGTTGAATTCCTCGGCCAGGCCCCGATACATCGACCGGAACCCGTCGCGATAGCGAGGACCGTAGTTGACCGGGAGTTCGATGCCGACCAGCACCGCACGCACATCGGACTTGCGCGCCAGTTCCAGCATCGCCGCGAGGTTCGCGCGCGTCGCGTCGATCGGCAATCCGCGCAACCCGTCGTTGGCACCGAGCTCGATCAGCAGCACCGACGGCTTCTCGGCAGCCAGCAGTGCCGGCAGGCGCGCAAGGCCGCCGGCCGTGGTTTCGCCGCTGATGCTGGCATTTACGACTGCGGGGCCGTTCTCGCGCAGCCGCTCGGCCAGCAGCGCGACCCATCCGCGCTCGGCGGGAATCCCGTAGGCTGCCGACAGCGAGTCGCCCAGCACCACGATCGGCCGCGGCGTCGCAGCCAACGCCGGCAACACGAACAGCGAAAGCAGGAAAACAAGGAATCGCGGCATGAACCAACCAAGCGGACCGGTGCTGGAAGCCAGCGAGGTTAGCAAAACCGTCGATGGCCCCGATGGCCGGTTGACGATTCTCGACGGTGTGAGCCTGTCCGTTGCACGCGGCGACAGCCTCGCGATCGTCGGCGCGTCGGGCTCCGGCAAGACCACGCTGCTCGGCCTGCTGGCGGGACTGGACCGCCCCACATCCGGCTCGATCACGCTCGCCGGACGCCGCATCGACGAACTCGACGAGGAAGCGCGCGCGCGCCTGCGTCGCAGCCGCGTCGGCTTCGTGTTCCAGAGCTTCCATCTCCTCCCCGCGCTGAACGCGGAGGAAAACGTGATGCTGCCGCTGGACCTGGACGGCCGCGCCGATGCTCGCGACCGCGCGGCCGAGGCTCTTGCCCGCGTCGGTCTGGACGCGCGCCGGCACCATTATCCGGCGCAGCTCTCCGGCGGCGAACAACAGCGTGTCGCGCTCGCCCGCGCCTTCGTCAACCGGCCGGACATCCTGTTCGCCGACGAGCCGACCGGCAATCTCGACCAGCGCACCGGCCATGCGATCAGCGATCTGCTGTTCGCGCTGAATGCCGAGCACGCGACCACGCTGGTGCTGGTCACCCATGACGAACGCCTCGCGCAGCGCTGCGCAAGGCGCCTGACGATGCGCGAGGGCCGCATCGACGGGACGGCCGGATGAAGCCGGTCGCATTCGCCGCACGCAGCCTGCGGCGCGAGTTCCGGCACGCCGAGGTCGCCACCCTCGCGTTCGCCCTCGTGCTCGCGGTCGCCGCGCTGAGCGCGGTGGCGACGCTGGCCGCGCGCGTGGAAAGCGCGCTGCTCGCATCCGCAGCGGAGCTGGTCGGTGGCGACCTGTCGCTCGAAGGCCGCCAGTCGCTGCCCGACACGTTCGTGGAGGAAGCGAACAAACGCGGCCTCGCGACCAACCTGCAGGCCGGCTTCCCGAGCATGGTGTTCGCCGGCGAAACCGGCCGCCTGTGCGACGTGCGCGCGAGCGACGCCGCGTTTCCGCTGCGCGGCACGCTGGAAATCCGCGATGCGGACGGCGAACCTCGCACCGTGCACGCGCCGCCGCGCGGCGAGGCATACGTCGACCCTGCCGCCCTGATCGCGCTCGGCGTCGAGTCCGGCGCACGCGTGCAGATCGGCGGCCGCGAACTCGTGGTTGCCGGCACGATCGTGCGCGCGCCGGACAGCGGAAACCCGTTCCGCATCGCGCCGCGCGTGGTGATGAACCTTGCCGATGCGCAGGAATCGGGCCTGCTCGGAATCGGCAGCCGCGCTCGCCACCGCCTGCTCGTCGCCGGCGACGCGGCGAGCGTCGCGGCCTTCGCGGACTGGTCGCGCCCGCGGCTTCCCGACGGCGCCCGCCTGGTCACCGTCGAGGATGCGCAGCGCAATCTCGCGCGCGCGTTCGAGCGCGGCGAGAGTTTCCTGCGCCTCGCGGCACTGCTCGCCGCGCTGCTTTCCGGCGTGGCGATCGCGCTCGCCGCGCGCCGCTTCGCACGCCGCAAGACCGGGGAAGTCGCGCTGCTGCGCTGCCTGGGCGCACGCCGTGGCGAAATCCTCGCTGCGGTCGTGCTGGAACTGGCGCTGCTCGCGCTGCCCGCCGCGCTGCTCGGCGCGCTCGCGGGCCTCGGCTTGCAGCAACTGGTCATGAAACTCGCCGCCGGCCTGATCGGCGGCGCCGCGCCGCCGCTGCCGTGGCAGCCCGCAGCCGCCGCGATGGCGATCGGCGTCGCGGTGCTGTTCGGCTTCGCGCTGCCGCCGCTGCTGCGCCTGCGCGAAGTGGAGCCGATGCGCGTGTTCCGCAACGAGGCTCCGGTGCGAGCGCGGCGGTTCGATGCGCTGTACCTGCTGCCGTTCCTTGTGGCGGCGGCTCTGGTCGTGTACGGCGCCGGCAGCCTGCGCCTGGCCGGAACGCTCGCCGCCGGCTTTGCGGCGGTCGCGCTCGCGACCTGGCTGCTGGGTTCGGCGCTGCTCGCCGCGATGCGCAGCGTCTCGACACGCATGCGCAGCGGCGCTCTGCGATTCGGGCTGGCCAACCTCGCGCGGCGACGTGGCACCACGCTGCTGCAGGCCGGCGCGCTGGCGCTCAGCCTGACCGCGCTCGCGCTGCTCGGCGTGGTCGGCCCTTCGCTGCTCGATCACTGGCGCGCGGAACTTCCGCCGGACACGCCGAACTGGTTCGCGATCAACATCCAGCCGGATCAGCGCGCGTCGTTCGAACAGCGGCTGCGCGCGATGGGCACGGCGAACCTCGACGTGATGCCGCTTGCGGTCGGCAAGCTGGTCGCGATCAACGGCGCCGCGCCGAAGCGCCTCGATGCCGAAACCGAGGACGACGCGCGCGGTGGCGAGATCCGCCTGAGCTGGGCTGCGAATCTGCCGGCCGCCAATGTCCTGACCGCCGGGCGATGGTTCGACGCACAGCCGGCGTCGCCCGAAATCTCCGTCGAACAGGTGTGGGTGGAACGCTACGGGATCGCCATCGGCGACCGCATCACGCTGCGCATCGCCGAGCGCGAGATCGAGGCGACGGTGACGAGCCTGCGCCGCGTGGACTGGGATTCGTTCCGCGCCAACTTCTTCCTGATGCTCGACCCGGCCAGCGGCTCGCAGCTTCCGCACGGCTACATCGCGAGTTTCCACCTCGGCGGCGACGCGGCCACGCCGCTGGCCGCGTTGTCGCGCACGTTCGCGAACGTCTCGCTGATCGATCTCGCGGCGATCCTCGATCGCGTGCGCGACATCGGCGAGCGGGTCGGTCAGGCCGTCACCTGGGTGCTCGGTTTCAGCCTCGTCGCCGGCCTTCTGGTGCTGCTCGCCGCACTCGCCGCGAACGCCGACGAACGCCGCTCCGAGGCCGCGCTGCTGCGCTGCCTCGGCGCACGCAGCGGGCAGATCTCGGCGGCGGTACTGGCCGAGTTCGCGGCGCTGGGCGTGCTGGCCGGCGGCATCGCGGTCGTCGCCGCCGCCGCACTCGGCGCGGCGCTAGCGCGCGGCGTGTTCGAGCTGCCGGGGTGGCTGCCGCCCTGGTTGCCGCTGGCCGGCGTGGTCGGCGGCGCGGCCCTGCTGGTGGCCGCCGCGGGCTGGCTCGGCACGCTTCGCATCGCGCGGACACCGCCGATGCAGGTGCTGCGCCGCGCCGATGCATGAAACGGGTTGTCACGATCCGGATACGCGATCGTCACGCGCCGCTCCGACGCAGGTGGCTGATTTCAATCGGACAGGCCCCTTTCCGCGTGACACGGCGCGCGGAAAGGGGACGCACGTGTCATCCTTGCGTAACATTGGCGCGCTGCAATGCCGGGTGTACGCAACCGAAATCGGTATGTCACCGTGCAGAAACACATCCTGATCGTCGAAGACGAGCCTGCCATCCGCGACATGGTCGCATTCGCGCTGCGCAAGGCCGGCATGGAGGCGATGCACGCGGTGGATGCGCGCGCCGCGCAGACTGCCATCAGCGAGCGCGTCCCGGACCTGATCCTGCTCGACTGGATGCTGCCCGGCATGAGCGGCATCGACCTCGCGCGACGCCTGCGCAAGGACGAGCTGACACGCGAAGTGCCGATCATCATGCTGACCGCGCGCGGCGAGGAAACCGACCGCGTCAACGGCCTCGATGCCGGCGTGGACGATTACGTCGTCAAGCCGTTCTCCACGCGCGAGCTGCTCGCGCGCATCCGCGCCGTGATGCGTCGCACGCACGGCGAGGACGCCGACGGCGTGGTCGAGGCCGGCGGGCTGCGCATCGACGGCGCCGCCCACCGCGTGTTCTGCGGCGACCAACTGGTGCCGATCGGGCCGACCGAATACCGCCTGCTGCACTTCTTCATGACCCACCCGGAGCGGGTCTACTCGCGCAGCCAGTTGCTCGACCATGTCTGGGGTGGCGGCGTGTACGTCGAGGAGCGCACGGTGGACGTCCACATCCGCCGCCTGCGCAAGACGCTGGAGCCGTTCGGCAAGGATCCGCTGGTGCAGACCGTGCGCAGCGCCGGCTACCGTTTCTCGGTGAACTTCTGAGCCTCCCGGTGCGCGCGCGTCATGGACATGCCGTCGCGCACCATCCGCGCGGAGCCGGACCATGCGCAGCGCGCTGATCCGCGCGGCACGAACATCGGCCTGGCGGCTGCTGGCACTGCTCGCCGCGGCGACTGCGGCCGGTCTCGTGTTCGGCCACCTGCCACTGTTCCTTCTGGCGGCCATGTCGCTCGCGCTCGCATGGACGCTGATCCGACTTGCGCGCTTCGCGCGCGAAGTCGTCGGACACCGCCATGTACGACCGAGCGACGGCAACGGCTGGTGGGATGTCCTGCAGAACGCGGTACGGCGGCGACAGCAGCGCGCGCGCATCGACAAGCGCCGACTCGTGCACCGGCTGCGTGCCTTCCGCGACGCGGCTGAAGCGCTGCCGGATGCGGTGCTCGCGCTGGACCGCGACCGGCGCATCGAATGGTTCAACTCCTCCGCGCACACCCTGCTCGGCCTGCGCTATCCGCAGGACATCGGCTCGCACCTGACCGACCTGGTGCGCTCGCCGCAGTTCGCGCAATGGCTGCGCGAGGGCGCGGCCGAGCCCCTGACGGAGTTCCCCTCGCCCGCCAACGGCGAGCTGCGCCTCTCGCTGCGCATGATCCGCTACGCGGAGCAGCGTGCGTTGCTGGTCGTGCGCGACATAAGCCCGCTGATGCGGCTGGAACAGGTGCGGCGCGATTTCGTGGCGAACGTGTCTCACGAGCTGCGCACGCCGCTGACCGTGGTGCACGGCTATCTCGACATGATCGAGCCGGAGCAGATGCCGGAGTACGAACCGATCCTGCACGAGCTGCGCGCGCAGTCGCGGCGCATGACGCAGATCGTCGAGGACCTGCTCACGCTCTCGCGACTGGAGTCGGGCCAGGAGCCGGTGCGCGAGCGCGTCGCGATGGCGCCGATGCTCGACACGCTGCGTCGCGAGGCGGATGCACTGAGCCAGGGAGCGCACACGATCGTGGTCGAGGACCGCTGCGGCCGCGACCTTGCCGGCTCCACGAAGGACCTGCACAGCGCATTCTCGAACCTCGTGACCAACGCAGTGCGCTACACGCCCGCGGGCGGTCGCATCACGCTGTGCTGGCAGTGCGACGGCGGCGGCGCGCGCCTTTCCGTCACCGACACCGGACAAGGCATTCCGGCGCAGCACATCCCGCGCCTCACCGAGCGCTTCTATCGCGTGTCGACCAGCCGGTCGCGCGAGAGCGGCGGAACCGGACTCGGGCTGTCCATCGTCAAGCACGTGCTGCAGCTCCACCACGCGCGTCTCGAAATCGCCAGCGAGCCGGGCGTCGGCAGCACCTTCACGTGCGTGTTCGAGGCAGCCAGGCTGCTCGCTCCGAAGACCGGACCGGAAGCACCATGACCGCGCATCGGCTCGCTTGGTTGCTGGTCGCAGCATTGCCGATCGCGCAGGCGCAGACCGTTGCGCTGTCGGGCGAGTTGACCGTCGTCGGATCGGACACGGCAAGCGGCCTGATGGCGCACGCCGCGGACGCCTTCGCCGCACGGCATCCGGCCGTGCGCGTGCAGCTGCAATCCATGGGTTCTGCGAGCGCCCCGGCAGCGCTGACGGAGGGCGCCGCGGACATCGGCGCCATGAGTCGCGCGATGCTGCCGGACGAGGAACAGGCGTTCGTGCGGCGATGGGGCTATCCGCCTACCCGCTTCCTCGTGGCGCACGACGCCATCGCCGTGATCGTGCATCCGGACAACCCGATTCCGTCGCTGTCGCTGGCGCAGGTCGATGCGATCTACTCCGACACGCTGCGCTGCGGCGCCGCCGCGCCGATTGCCGACTGGAACGACATCGCTCCGTCGACGCGCGCACCTGGCTCCCGTCCGATCCTCGCGATCGGCCGCGACGCGGGATCGGGTACGCACGAGCGATTCCGCCAGGTCGCACTGTGTGGCGGAGCCTACCGTGCCGACGTGGTCGCATGGCCGGGGAACGGCCGGATCGTCGCATCGGTGATGGAGAATCCGCATGCGATCGGATACGTCGGCACGGGCTACCTCAACGGCGTCGTGCGCGCGGTTCCGCTGGCCGCAACGGCGCAGGATGCACCGGCCGAACCGGATGCCGCGAACATCGCGGCGGGTCGGTACGCGCTGTCGCGCGCGGTGTATGTTTACGTCAATCGCCCGGAAGGCCGCGCGTTGCCGCGCCAGGTCGCCGCGTTCGTCGCAGTCCTCCTCTCGGACGACGAGCAGGCGCTCGTCGGCGGAACGGGACTGGTGTCGCTGACGCCGGATGAACGCCGTTCGCAACGGATGCTGCTCGGACAAGCCGCCCACCTGCAATGAGCCCCGCCCCCATGGTCGACCTCCATGATCCTGCGCTGTATCTCAATCGGGAGCTGGCGCAGCTCGAGTTCAACTTCCGCGTGCTCGCGCAGGCGCAGGACGAACGCGTTCCGCTGCTCGAGCGCATGCGCTACCTGTGCATCTCCTGCACCAACCTCGACGAGTTCTTCGAGGTGCGCGTCGCGGTGCTTCGCGAGCATGCCAACCGCGGCGAGGCCCGCCTCGGCCCCGACGCGCTGCCGCCGGGCGAGGTGCTGGCGCGCATCCGCGAACGCACGCTGACACTGGTCAAGAGCCAGTACGACTTCTGGAACGACACGCTGCTTCCGGCGATGGAGCGCGAGGGCATCCGCTTCCCGCGCCGCGATACCTGGACGGTGAAGCAGCAGCGCTGGCTGCAGGGCTATTTCCGCAACGAGATCCTGCCGGTGCTTTCGCCGCTGGGACTCGATCCGGCCCACCCGTTTCCGCGCATCCTCAACAAGAGCCTCACGCTCGCGGTGGTGCTGAAGGGGTGCGACGCATTCGGGCGCGAGGGCCACATGGCGCTGGTGCGCGCGCCGCGTTCGCTGCCGCGCCTGATCCGCCTGCCCGCGGAGGTCGCCGACAGCGAATACGAGTTCGTGTTCCTCTCCAGCGTCCTGCACGCGTTCATGGACGAGCTGTTCCCCGGCATGCAGGTGAAGGGTTCGTACCAGTTCCGCGTGACGCGAAACAGCGAACTGTTCGTCGACGAGGACGAGGTCGAGAACATCGCGCTGGCGTTGCGCGACGAGCTCAAGGGCCGCGGCTACGCGCGCCCGGTGCGGCTGGAAGTGGCCGACAACTGCCCCAAGGCGGTGGTCGACACGCTGATGCAGAACTTCGAGCTCAGCGAGTCGGAGATCTACCGCTGCGAGGGGCCGGTCAACGTGAACCGCGTGAACGCGGTCTACGACCTGATCGACCGCCCCGACCTGAAGTTCCCGCCGTTCGCGCCGCGCATCCTTCCGGCAGTGGCCGAGGAACTCAACCTGTTCGACCTGATCGGCGAGCGCGACGTGCTGCTGCACCATCCGTTCGAATCCTTCAGCGCGGTCACGGAGCTGCTCCGCCAGGCGAGCACGGATCCGGACGTGCTGGCGATCAAGCAGACACTCTATCGCGTCGGCAACGACTCGCCGCTCGTCGACCACCTGATCGAGGCGGCGCGCAACGGGAAGGACGTGACCGTCGTGGTCGAGCTGCGCGCGCGGTTCGACGAGGAGGCCAACATCCGGCTCGCCAACCGGCTGCAGGAAGCCGGCGTGCAGGTGGTGTACGGCGTGGTCGGCTACAAGACGCACGCGAAGATGCTGCTGATCGTGCGCCGCGAGCACGGCGTGCTGCGCCGCTACGTGCATCTTTCCACCGGCAACTACCACCAGATCACGTCGCGGATCTATACCGACTTCGGGCTGATGACCGCGAACCCGGACATCGGCGAGGACTCGCACCTGCTGTTCCTGCAGCTCTCCGGCCTCGGCCCGATCATCAACCTGAAATGCCTGCTGCACTCCCCGTTCACCCTGCACAAGGGCCTGATGGCGAAGATCGAGCGCGAGATGGAGCATGCGCGCCAGGGAAAGCCCGCGCGCATCATCGCGAAGATGAACGCGCTCAACGAGGAAACCGTCGTGCGCCTTCTCTACCGCGCGTCGCAGGCCGGGGTGCGCATCGACCTGATCGTCCGCGGCGCCTGCACGCTGCGCCCCGGCATCCCCGGCGTGTCGGAGAACATCCGCGTGCGCTCCATCGTCGGGCGGTTCCTCGAGCACAGCCGCGTGTACTGGTTCCAGAACGACGACGCGCCGGAGATCTACTGCTCCAGCGCGGACTGGATGGAGCGCAACCTGCTGCGACGGATCGAGGTGTGCTTCCCGATCCGCGACGAGGCGCTGGCGCGACGCGTGTACGAGGAATCGCTGGCGAACTATCTCGCCGACAACACGCAGGCGTGGGAGCTCCAGCCCGATGGCAGCTACCTGCGGCTTTCGCCGGGCGACGACGAGCCTTACTCGGCGCAGCAGGCGTTGCTGGCGAAATACACCGGATGATCGCGCGGCCGCATCCGGTTCTGCGTGGCCATGACGCATGCGACAATGGCGCGGCGCATCGCCGGATCGAGGTGACCTGACGCGTGGCCACGAACATCCGCGACGGCGACCTGATCGCCGCTGTCGACATCGGTTCCAACAGCTTCCACCTCATCGTCGCGCGCTACGAGCATGGCGGCCTGCGCCAGATCGACCGGCTGCGCGACAGCGTGCGCATGGCCGCGGGCCTGCGTCCGGATGGAACGCTGGACGCGGCGCATCGCGAACGCGCGCTGGCCTGCCTTGCACGATTCGGCCAGCGCCTGCGCGCGATCCCGTCCGATCGCGTGTACGCGGTCGCGACCAACTCCGTGCGCCGGCTCGCCAATCCGGCCGCGTTCCTGCTTCCCGCGGAAACCGCGCTCGGGCATCCGATCGAGATCGTCAGCGGGCGCGAGGAAGCGCGCCTGATCTACCTCGGCGTCGCACACGATCTCGCGCGATCGAGCGAACCGCGACTGGTCGTCGACATCGGCGGCGGCAGCACCGAGTTCATCATCGGCCGCGATTTCGAGGCGCTGGAAACGGAAAGCCTGCAAGCCGGCTGCGTCGCAAGCACGCTGCGGTTCTTCGCCGACGGACGCTTCACCGCCAGCCGGTGGCGCACGGCCCAGACCGAGATCGCGATCGAGATGCAGCAGTTCGCCGCGGACTATCTCGCGCGCGGCTGGAGCGAATCGTTCGGTTCCTCGGGAACCGCGAAGGCGATCGGTTCCATCGTGCAGGCCAACGGCTGGTGCGAGAACGGCATCAGTGCCACGGCGCTGGCGGAGCTGCGCGACGCCATCCTCGCTGCAGGTCACGTCGACCGCCTGCAACTCGCCGGCCTGGCCGGCGACCGGACTCCGATCATCGCCGGCGGCGTGGCAATCCTGGAGGCCGTGTTCGCGACGTTCGGCATCGAGCACATGGGCGTGTGCGAAACCGGCATGCGCGAGGGGTTGCTGTACGACCTCGTCGGGCCGGCCATGCATGGCGATCCGCGCGCCGGCAGCATCGAGGCACTGGCGTCGCGGTACAGCGTCGATCGGGCGCAGGCGACACGCGTGCGCTGGGCCGCGCTCACCCTGTTCGATCACGTCGCCGAAAACTGGCAGCTCGGGGCCGTCGAGCGCGACATGCTCGGTTGGGCCGCCGACATCCACGAGATCGGCCTCGCGATCGCGCACAGCCAGCACCACGTGCATGGCGCGTACATCGTCGCTCACTCGGATCTCGCCGGATTCGGGCGCCAGGCGCAGCAGTCGCTGGCGGCGATCGTCCGCTCGCATCGACGCAAGCCGGATCGCGGCTCGATCGAGGCGCTTCCGGAGCGCCTGCGCATGCCGGTTCGGCGCCTCACCGTGCTGCTCCGACTTGCCGCACTGCTGGAACGCGCGCGCAATCCCGAGCCGCTGCCCGACCTGCGGATTTCCGCCGACGGCAAGTCGTTGCGTCTCGTGCTTCCCGAATCCTGGCTGGACCGGCATCCGCTGACGCGCGCGGACCTCGAGCAGGAACGCGACTACTGCAAGATCCTGGACGTCAAGCTGCAGATCGGGTTGCTGGACTAGCGATCCGTAATGGCGCATGCCGCAATCCGGCACCCACCCGACCACCCTCACTTCCCACGCCGACGCCGCTACGCCCTATCATCGGCGCTTTCCCATGCCGCAATTGGAGGTTTCCATGCTGATCCAGCGATTCGCGCTCGCCGCCGCACTGCTCGTTCCTGCGTTCGCATTCGCACAGACCGAAGCCACGCCGCAGAAGCCGTCCGAGCCGGAGGCGGCAACGACGGAGGCCAAGGCGCCGTCCAACAGGGTCGTGCTCAAGACCAGCCTGGGCGACATCACGCTCGAAGTGGATCCCGCGAAGGCACCGAAATCGTCCGCCAACTTCCTGACCTACGTGAAGGACGGCTTCTACGACGGGACCGTGTTCCATCGGGTGATCGACAACTTCATGATCCAGGGCGGCGGTTTCACGAAGGACCTGCAGCAGAAGCCGACCCGCGCGCCGATCCCGAACGAATCGCGCAACGGCCTCAGCAACACGCGCGGGACGCTGGCGATGGCCCGCACCGCCGATCCGAACTCGGCAACCGCGCAGTTCTACATCAACGTGGTCGACAATCCGCAACTCGACTACGTCAGCGACGCCAAGCCCGGCTACTGCGTGTTCGGCAAGGTGGTGGAAGGGATGGACGTTGTCGACAAGATCAAGGCGGTCGAAACCGGTGCGCAGGGCCGCTTCCCGGGTGACGTGCCGAAGACGCCGATCGTGATCGAGAAGGCCAGCCTCGTCCCGTGATCCCGCGACGATGCCGCCGGCCACATCGTGCCGGCGGCATCGGGCCGATGCGATGACCACGCTGTTCATTTCGGACCTTCACCTGGACGCAAGCCGGCCGCACATCACGCGGCTTTTCGTCGAATTCGTGCGGACCGAAGCCGTGCAGGCCCGTGCGCTCTACATCCTGGGCGATCTCTTCGAGGCGTGGATCGGAGATGACGCAAGCGACGAAACCGCCGATGCGGTAGCCGAGATGCTCGGCTGGCTTCACTCGCAACGCGTCCCGTGCTTCTACATCCACGGCAATCGCGACTTTCTCCTTGGCGACCGCTACGCGCGTCGCGCGCGCATGACGCTGCTACCGGACCCCTGCGTCGTCGAAATCGAAGGCGAAAGAATCCTTCTGATGCACGGCGACACCCTGTGCACCGACGACGCGCCGTATCAGGCGTTCCGAGCGCAATCACATGTGCCGGAGTGGCAGCGCGGATTCCTCGCCCGTCCGATTGCCGAACGGCAGGCATTCGCCGCGCAGGCGCGCGCGGAAAGTCGGCGCTACACCCGATCCGTCGGAGATGCGATCACGGACGCGAACGCGGACGCCGTGCTCGCCGCATTCCACGAGCACGGGGTCCGGAGGATGATCCACGGCCACACGCACCGGCCGGCAGTGCACGTCCTGCGGTCATCCGATGCCACGACCGAACACGCGCTCCAGCGCATCGTCCTCGGCGACTGGTACGAGCAAGGCAGCGTGCTTCGGTTCGGCGCAGACGGCATCGAGCTGGCGAGAACGTGACGGAGAACAAGCGTCCGCCCCGGTCGCGACTGCGCACCGTTCGCCTAGTGTCTTACCCCACACACTTGAAAAGAGCGCATTGGTGGGGCGATACGAGCAATCATCCGCGGGTCGCGGATAAGCAGCGCATCCCGTCCCTCATCACACCAATCCAGCGTTGATTCAAGAACGAAGAAGGCCCGCCGATGGCGGGCCTTCGAATTGCAACACCTGAGCCTATTACTTACTCAACCACGAAGTTCTGAACAACCACCGGGAGCGTGCCGTCAACATCGACGTCATAGGCGCCACAGCCATCAGCAGGACCACCGGGATCTGCCGTAACAGCAATGAAGTACTGCTGTCCATCGGTAAGTCCCGTTACAGCCATTGGCACGCCCGGAATTCCAAAAGCAATTGGATCCGTCGAGGCAGAACAAGCCGGGAACAGGAAGATCGCTGGCGTAGTTCCGGCATAGCCACCCGTGCCAGTGATGGATATATTCGCATTAGCACCCTGCGCCGTAAACGAGTAAATAATCTCGTTCTGGGAGCTACCGGTGCCACCATATGACGGCAGCGGATTACCAGCAGTGCAGGTATCTCCGGTAACATCCTGCTCATCAGTATGAATCGGAATCGGATTGGCGCAATCCTGTGCGAGAGCCGTCCCCGCCGACGCAAATGCCGCGAACATACCAACCACAAGCAAACTATTCAAACCAATTTTCTTTTTCACTTTCGTCACTCCCATAAATATTGTGAGTCGATAAAGAAATTACGGACTCGCGATAAATGTCTGCCGGCGAGAATCAAAGCTGTCGAAGCTCACTACTTTATTCGTTTGGGACGTGCGGAAACCCGGGCTCGGCGTAGAAAGGCCAAGAACAGCATAGTCAACAACCCAGCCCGACGTGTTTCCACTCAAGGTGATATCTGGACTAGCCTCATTATTGTTGTCGATCCACACATCAACCGTACCAACCGTGCCTTGCTGGAAGTCAATTTGAACAGTATGAATCCCAGGACCAGAGAGTGGAACGCTGGCTGTGCACAGATTGGATGTCTCACCCTCACATCCTGCAGCAACAAGAATGTTCTGTGTCGTACCCGTGACATTCCCAAAAACGGACACGCGAACAGCTTCGCTAATGCTCAGATAAGGGCTATCCGTATTAGCACTCAGCACACGAACCGACTGCAACGAGTTCAAACCCGTAAGATTCGTCGTGTCAACAACAAAGCGCGCGCGATAACGCGTTTCCGCCGCCGGCGTTTCATCGCGAACATACGCGGAGCCGAATGCAGTAGACGTGATCGACGCGTCCATCTTGCACTCGGTCGATTCAAAACCTGGCGTTGTGATCGCGATCGCACCACCGAGGACAGACTTGGACGACCACGCACCACCCTCAGCCGTCGTCGGACCCGCCGGACAGGCTGCCGCCGCCGCACCCGCGTAGCCGAACGCACCGATCAGAGCGAGCGACAGAACCTTCATCTTCGTGTTCATGAAATTCTCCCAGAGTGTCTCGGGCGGGGTGGATCCCCAGTCCCCTTGGTTGATGTAAACCACTGGTTAACCAAGCCCGATCCCGGCGGACGATAGTCAAGTGAAGGCACCATGTCAACCAAGGTCGAACGTGGGCCTGGCTAACCCTGCCAAACTTCGAATCCGAGGCCGTTGGGCTGCCCGGACCCGGCCAGCGGCTGCATCGCCTCCGGCCCACGCAGGTTAGAGACGCAGGGAAGTGGCGATACCGGACACGCGGGCTGGGGAATCGTTGCGCGGCCCTTCGGCAAGCGGAACTGGCGTTGGGGGTTGCCGTCTGGCGGGTGCGTGAGACAGCCCCCTTCAGTCCTTCGGCCAGCTTACCCCGCACGCGCGGGAAGCCCATCCTGGGCGGCTCCGAGGCATCGGCTCCGTTCCAGCTTCCCCGCACTTGGGGAAGTCCGCGCAAGCGTCCTCGCCGATCGATGCCGATGCACGGCTTCGTCGGCCCCAGGGGATGGGCAAGCGCGATGCCGGGAGGAGCTCCGTGACCCGCCCCCACGGGGCATCCGCTCGCGCAGGCTTCGTTCGCTTGCGCCCGGCACAAGCCCGAAGGCGGATCGGCCTGCGCTCCCGCCGAGTGCCATGTGCGGACGCAACGCATTGACCCGTCCGGCATCCGTCCGCAGAATCGCCGTCCCCTTCCGCCTGGCTGCCCCGTGCCTCCGAATCCCGCCCCGCTCCGCCCCGCAGACTGCCTGGCGGTCATCCCGGCTCGCGACGAGGCGGCGACGGTGGCGGACGTGGTGGCCGGCGTGCGCGCATCGCTCGGATGCGAAGTCCTCGTGGTGGACGATGCCAGCCGCGACGATACCTCCGCGCGAGCGCGCGCGGCCGGCGCCTCCAGCCTGCGCCTCCCGCTGGGACTCGGGGCCTGGGGCGCAAGCCAGGCGGGAATCCGCTATGCGCACCGCCACGGCTTCGCCGGCGTGGTCACGCTGGACGCGGACGGACAACACCTGCCGGATACATTGCCCGCGCTGTTCTCCGCCCAGGCTGCGACAGGCTCGAACGTGGTGATCGGCACCTGCACGGGACGGCTGAGCCGCGCGAAACGACTGGCCTGGCAGTATCTGCGCGTGCTGACCGGCCTGCGCATCGCCGATTTCACCTCGGGGCTGCGCCTCTACGACGGGTGCGCGATCGCGGCGCTGGCCGGACCCGAGGCGAGCCTGCTCGATTACCAGGATGTCGGCGTGCTGATGCTGCTTTCCAAGCGCGGCTTGCGCATCGAGGAAGCCCCGGTGCGGATGATGCCGCGCCGAACCGGACATTCGCGCGTGTTTGCGTCCTGGCCCGTCGTCGCGAAATACATGCTGCACACGACCGTCCTTTGCCTCGCGCAAATCGATGCCGGCCGCGGCCACGAACGCAGGCGCGCGGCATGACCTGGCAGATCACTTCGGCGGTCCTCGGCGTGGCGCTTGCGGCGACGATCCTGTTTCTCGTGCGGCGCGATCATCTGCACGGACCATACGCCGTATGGTGGCTGGGTGTGGCGACGGCCACGCTCGTGCTGGGGCTGTTCCCGTCCACCGTCGCCTGGCTGGGCCGCGCAACGGGCATCGGCTACGCGCCGGTGCTGCCGATCATCATCGGCCTCTCGCTGGTACTGATCCGCATGCTCAAACTGGATGTCGACCGCTCCAAGCAGGAACGCCGACTGCGCCGCCTGACCCAGAAGCTGGCAATCCTCGAACAGGAAATCGAGCGGCTCGGCGGCAGGACCGCCGTCGAATCAGACGCCAGCGAGGACGACTAGCGCGGCGTGCGCGCTTCGCGGTCGGCGGCATGCGAATCCTCCACGTCGGAAAATACTACGCACCACAGCATGGCGGCATCGAACGCTATACCCGGTCGATGGCGGAATGGTGCATCGCGCGAGGGGACGCCGTCGCGGTGCTCGCGCACCAGCCTCCAGGTCGATGGCGTTCGGTGCACGATCGGATCGGCGGCGTGGATGTGTACCGAGCCGGCTGTCTCGCCGCACCGCTTTACACGCCGCTGAGCCCGACGTTCCCGCTGCAACTCGCTCGCGTGATCGGCGAGTTCCGTCCCGATCTGCTCCACCTGCACCTGCCCAACCCGTCCTGCGTCACCTTGCTGGCGAGCGGCGCGGCGCGGCGACTGCCCTGGATCGCGCATTGGCATGCGGACGTGCCCGCCGATGCCCCGGACTGGCGCATGCGCGCGGCGTACCGCGCGTACCGCCCCTTCGAGCAGCGGCTGCTGCGAAAGGCGACGGCGATCGTCGCGACGTCGCAGCCGTACCGGGACGCAAGTCCCGCGTTGCAACCGTTCCCGGACAAGACCCGCATCATCCCGCTCGGCGTCGAGGAAGCGCCGCCCGCGTCGCCCATGGATTCGGCATGGCCCGGCGACGGCCTGCGCGTGCTCGCGGTCGGCCGGCTGAGCCGCTACAAGGGTTTCGACGTGCTGCTGCGCGCCCTGGCTGCGGTACCGTCGGCCAGCCTCGTGCTGGTCGGCGAGGGCGAATGCGAGAACGAGTTGCGGACACTCGCGCATCGGTCCGGCATCGAATCGCGCGTGTCGTTCGCGGGGGCGCTCGACGACGATGCCCTGCTGCGCTGCTATGCGGGCACGGACGTGTTCGTGCTTCCGTCCCTCGACCGCGGCGAGGCATTCGGCATGGTGCTGCTGGAGGCGATGCGCGCGCGAAAGCCGGTCGTCGCGAGTGCGGTTCCGGGTTCCGGCATCGCGTCGGTGGTGGGCGACGGAGAAACCGGCCTTCTGGTCGCCCCCGGAGACGCGGAGGCACTCGCCGCCGCATTGCGCACGATGCAGGACGCAGCACTGCGCGACCGGCTCGGCAGCGCCGGGCATGCGCGCTGGCGCGCGCGGTTCTCGCTCGCCGAGACGGCCACGCGCATGCGGACGCTCTACGAGGAAGTGCTCGCGCACGCCATCGGCTGACGCCGCGCTTTCATGCGCTCGCGGACGACCGCGGCCGCAACAGCAATGCCGCGAATGCGAACACGCACGGCACCATCTGCATGATCAGGCGGTTGGCACTGGTGTAATCCTGCGCCCATGCCGATGCCTTGGTCAGGAAGAACAAACCGGCCAGGAACAGCACCTGCAACAGCACGAGAAGCCCAGCGAATCGCGCAGCCGGATCCACGCGCAATCGCTCGCGGCGGACGAACACGAGCAGCGGCAGCGCGTACCAGAGCAGGTGCCAGTTCGGCAGCGCGAACAGGCTCGCGAACAGCGCATCGCCCACCGGATGCCAGTCCAGCTCGTACACCTGCACGTCGGCGATCGCGATCCGGCTCCACGACAGCTCGATCCAGCCGAAACCCGGAGCGGGAATCCGCACGCCGAATGCGAGGCACGCGACGCAGGAAACCATCACGACCGCCACCACCCATCCGCGCCAGCGCGCCGGCAACCGCTCCAGCAGTACCACCACGAGGAACAGTCCGGCCCAGATGAGGCCTTCCAGCTTCACGAGTGGCAGGCACAGCGCCAGCAGCACCGCGAGAACCCAGTGCGCCGGGCTGCGGTCGGTGAGCCAGCGCGTCCAGGCGAATGCGGCAACGCCGAGGATCGCGGCCACCCACAGGTCCGCGTACCCGGCCAGCGCGACATGCGCGTCCACCAGCGGCAGTGACACGAGCAGATAAACGAGCAGCATGGCCAGCCACGCCGACAAGCCGAGTCGGCGCCACGTGCCGTATCCCGCCAGCGCGAGCGCGGCCAGCGCGCCGCACCAGGCGAGGTTGACCAGCGGCTCGTTCCACCCGCCTGCGGCGCTGGCGAACCATATTTCCATCCATGGCACGAACTCGGGATAGAACCAAGTCCCGGCAGTCCGCGTCGCGGCATGAGGATTGGCCAGCCAATCGTGCATCGACACGTAGGGCTCGACGTGGCCGAGCAGCATCCAGCTCTTCGGCTTGAGTGCCCATGCCGACCATGCATCCCACGGAAACACCGGCCGCAGCGACGCTTCGTCGGCCAGCACGAGCAGGCGCAGCACGATGGCGGCAAACAGCAGCCACCAGCCGAGCCGAGCCGCACGCGACGCTGGCGATGGCTCGCCCTGCACCGCAGGGACGAATCCGCGGCCGCGCCGGACGACGAGGCTGGCGGCAACGATGGCCCATGCCGCCGCACCGAGCGCCGCAAGCCACGGCGCAGCGTTCGGAAAAGCGTGCAGGGTGTCGTCGTACCCGACGATGCGCGCGGCCGCCGCCGCGGCGAGCACACCGACGATCCAGCCTGAGCCGAGCGTTGCCGACAGATCGGACCACCTGCCCCATCGACGCGCGACGAGTGCGCAGACACCCGTTCCGCAGAACAGCGGCAGCAGCCAGGCGAGCCAGTATTCAATAGACATGGCGCACCCGGAACATCAGCAAGTCGGGGCGCTCGAATCCGTCCGCGTGGATCACGTCGCCGGGAAACATCCGTTCGCTTTCCGACACGTGCCGGCGAACCGCCGGATTCGCGCGCCACACGTCGGTCTGCAGGAACACGAGGATCGTGTCTTCCGGAATCGGCTCGCGCTCCGCAGCCGCCAGGCCGAACGCACCGACATTCAGCGGCTGCAGATGCCAGATCATGCGCAGGTTGGCGTACCCGCTGTCGGAATACACCAGAACGCGCCGATGCGGCGGCTCGTCGCGCAGCAGCGCCTTGACCTGCGCCGCCGCCGCGAGGAGCGCGTCATCGGCAACGCGCTTCTGCCGCGCGGACCAATCGAGCCCGCTGTAGAGCACGCGCGTCTCCCGCAACCGCTGCAGCAGCCCCGACTGCCAGCGCAGATCGAGCAGAATCCAGCCGATCAGCCCGCACACGCACAGGACCATCACCGCGCGCCTTCCGCGCAGGCCGAGCAGCAGCATCGCCCAGCCGCAGGCGAGCGTGGCCGCGATCGCGACGAACAGGACCGGCGACCGCACGCCCGAAGCAGCGCCTTCGCGCCCCAGCGCATGCACGGAACGTTGGCTCCATGGCCATGCGCCGAACCAGTCCGTGACCAGAGCGGCGACCGCCCCCCGCCAGGAGGGCGACCAGAGTTCCGCACGCCGCAACCGGAACGGTGCGAATCCCTCCGCCGCCGGAACGAGGTGCGCAGTCGGGAACTGGGCGAAACCCAGCTCGATGATCGTTCCGCGCCAGGCCTCGATGGCCGACATGTCGTAGGCCATCGTGCCGCGCCCCGGCCACGGCAACGAGATCGTCTGCACGTCATCGGGCCGCTCCGCGGTGCGGAACACCAGCGACAGCTCCAGCGTCCGTGGAAAATCCTCGAACCGGTAGATCACCACGGGAAAGCGATCGGCCTCCATCGCCGGCAGCGCCGTCACCTGAAGGGCGGCATTTTCCGCATCCGGCGACTCCACGCGCAGCACCGAACCATCGACGACCGCCCGCCCGACGGCCGCGCGAAAGCGGCTGCCGGGAAACATCCGCTCGCTGTCGGGGAAAACCGGCGCACGCCAATCCACCCCGGCCGCCCAGAGCAGCAGTACCAGCCAGCTCGCCGCCAGCGCGGCGACGAATGCGGCGCGCCTCATGCGGACACGTCGCCCAGCGCGAGGAGTTCGTCCTCGCTGAAGCCCGCGCGCCGTCGCGCATCGAGGTTGAACGGACCGCGCAGGCTGCCCCGCATGTGGGTTTCGATCAGCGACCGGAACGTCGCGCGCGGCTCGACCGACTCCCGCTCGCAGCACCACGCGAACCAACGCGAACCCGCCGCGACGTGCGCGACCTCTTCGGCGAGGATGACTTCCAGAATGGCGGCGGTTGCGTCGTCGCCCGCGCCGCGCAGGCGCTCGATCATGCCGGGCGTCACGTCCAGTCCGCGCGCCTCCAGCACGCGCGGCACCAAGGCCATGCGCGCAAGGCACGAATCGGCGGTTCGACGCGCCATGTCCCACAGCCCGTCGTGCGCGTCGAAATCGCCGTAGGCGTGACCGAGTTCCGCAAGTCGCGCGGACAGCATCGCGAAATGCCGCGCCTCGTCCGCCGCCACGCCGACCCAGTCGCGGTAGTAGTCCATCGGCATGCCGCGGAACCGCCAGACCGCATCCCACGCGAGGTTGATCGCGTTGAACTCGATATGCGCGACCGCATGCACGAGCGCGGCGCGTCCCTGCGGCGTGCCCAGTCCGCGCTGTGCCAGCGCGCGCGGCGAAACCAGCCGCGGTCTCGCGGGACGCCCCGGCTCCGCATGCCCCGGCATCACGCTCGGCCCGTCGCCGGTCTCGACCGGAACGTCCCCCGCCGCGAACGCATGGGCAACCCGCTCGGTCAACGCGAGCTTCGCCTGCACCTCGTCGCTGTCGAGGCAGGCGCGCGCGAGCGCATGCAGTGTGGTTTCGGTGTCCTCGACCATGAGCGTTCGTTCCAGGGGACCGCGATTATCGCAGGGAAGTCTCCACGGCCACCAACGAACGCTTCGCACTCCGAGATCAGTCGAGCCCGATCGCGCGCGAAACCGGCGGCCGGCGGGCGCACGCACCGCCTGCCCGGCATCGGGCGCCGACAGCGCGCGGCATCGACTCGCATGCGACATGCCGGCGATCCGCGGACATGCGTCCGCGCGATCGCGACATGCCATGGACTACAAACGCAGGATCCCGACGGGATCGGACATCGCGCCGGTCAGCCGACCTGGCGGCGCTGTCGCTTGGCGTTGTCGGAACGCGCGAACTCGAGTCCCGCGAGATAGGTCGGCTCCACGCCGGTGACGTACTCGCCGGAGAAGCACGACGTGTCGAACTCGGCGAGATCCTCGTTGCCGTCGCGCACCGCCCAGATCAGATCGTCCAGATCCTGGTAGAAGAGGCGATCGGCACCGAGGATCGAACGGATTTCCTCCACCGTGCGGCCATGCGCGACGAGTTCCGCCGTGACCGGCATGTCGATGCCGTACACGTTCGGGTAGCGGACCGGCGGCGCCGCGGACGCGAAGTAGACCTTCCTCGCGCCGGCTTCGCGCGCCATCTGGATGATCTGCCGCGACGTGGTACCGCGCACGATCGAGTCGTCGACCAGCAGCACGTTCTTCTTGCGGAACTCGAGACCGATCGGATTGAGCTTGCGCCGCACCGACTTCACCCGCTCGCTCTGCCCGGGCATGATGAACGTGCGGCCGATGTAGCGGTTCTTGACGAAGCCTTCGCGCACCGGAACGCCGAGCTTCTGCGCGAGCGGGCCCGCGGACGTGCGCGAGGTGTCGGGAATCGGGATGACCGAGTCGATGTCGTGATCCGGGAACTCGCGCAGGATCTTGTCGCCCAGCGTCTCGCCCATGCGCAGTCGCGCCTTGTAGACCGACACGTCCTCGATCATCGAATCCGGGCGCGCCAGGTACACGTACTCGAAGATGCACGGCGTGTGGCGCGCGGCTTCCGCGCACTGGCGCGCATGCAGTTTGCCGTCGAACGTCATCAGCACCGCTTCTCCGGGCGCGACGTCGCGCACGAGACGGAAGCCGAGAATGTCCAGCGCAACCGACTCGGACGCGACGGCGTACTCCTTGCCGGCGGCCGTGTCGCGCTCTCCGAGCACCAGCGGGCGGATGCCGTGCGGATCGCGGAACGCGAGGACGCCGTAGCCGAGCACGATCGCGACCACCGCGTAGCCGCCCACGCAGCGCGCGTGCGTGCCGGCCACGGCCTTGAACAGATGATCGGGTGTCAGCACGCGCCGGTCCTGGATCTGCAGCTCGTGGGCGAGCACGTTGAGCAGCACTTCCGAGTCCGAGTCGGTGTTGATGTGCCGCCGGTCGTCCTCGAATACCTCGCGCCGAAGCGCGTCGGTATTGATCAGGTTGCCGTTGTGCGCCAGCGCGATGCCGAACGGCGAGTTGACGTACAGCGGCTGCGCCTCGGCGGACCCTTCGGAACCAGCTGTCGGATAGCGGCAGTGGCCGATTCCCACGCTGCCGCGCAGCGACAGCATGCTCGTCTGGTCGAACACGTCGCGCACGAGCCCCGACCCCTTGTGCAAGCGCAGGCGATCGCCGTCGACGGTCGCGATGCCGGCCGCGTCCTGCCCGCGATGCTGCAGCACGGTCAGCGCGTCATACAGTGCCGACGCCACTTCCGAACGGCCGACGATTCCGATGATTCCGCACATGGTTGGACCGTTTCAGTTGGATGGGGGTTGTGCAACGGGTGCCGGCAACGGCGGCGCGATCGACTGCTGCAGTGCCCCGGCAGCGGGCTGGACGTACTGCGCCAGTTCATCGGGCAGTCGCGAACCGACCCAGCGCGCGCCGTCCTCGAAGCCCGGCATCAGGCGCGATTCGCGCCACCACGGATCGTCGGCGAATGGCGTGAAGCCGAGCAGGAACACGATCAAGACGACGAGCGCGAGCCCGCGCACCAGCCCGAACACCATGCCGAGCAGCCGGTCGCTGCCCGACAGCCCGCTGCCCTCGACGAGCTTGCGCATGACGAACGTGACGATCGCCCCTGCCACCAGCACCGCCACGAAGCAGAGTGCATATGCGATCAGGATCCGCGCCGACGGCGTGGATATGCTGTCGGAAAACCGCTGCGCAAGATCGGGTCCGAGCAGCCATGCCAGCCAGAACGCGCAGATCCAGATCGCCAGCGCCAGCACTTCGGCGATGAAACCGCGCCACAGGCCCATCAGCACCGACAGCCCGAGCACGGCGAGGATCGCATAATCGGCCCAGTTCACGGGACCGGTACCTGCGCATGGATCGAGGACTGAGGCATTGCTGCCGATTCCCGCCAGATTGGTCGATTCGTGCCGGACTGCGCCGGAACGCTGCTACTGCGTCAGCACCATGCCGTCGATCTTGAGCTTGTCGCGCACCTGCGCGCGCATGCGATCCGCCGCCGCGCGATCGACCTCCGGCCCGACCCGCACGCGCCACAACGTGACGCCGTCCGCGGTGACGCGGTCCACGAAGGACGGGAATCCCGCATTGCGGGCGCGGTCGCGCAGCTTGTTCGCGTCCGCCTCGCTCTTCAGTGCACCGAGTTGCACGACCCAGGCGCCCGCGCGCGCCGCCGGCAGCGCACTCGCCGGCGCGTCCGCCACCGCGCGCGCGGCATTCTCGATCACGCTGCCTGGCACGTCGGGATGCGCTCCGCGGATGCGCAATCGTGCAGCTTCCGCGGCGGCGCGACTGGCATACGGCCCGACGCGCACGCGCTCGGCCGGCTTTCCATTGGCCACCGCATCCTCGACGAAGGCCGGATACCCCGCCTTCTTCAGCTTCGCCACGAGATCGCGCGCGTTCGCGGTGTTCGCGTAGACGCCCAGATGCACGAGCCAGCGACCGCTCGCCGCGACCCCGGCGGGCGGCGCCTCGGTCGCCGCCGCTGCCGGCTTCACCGATGGCGGCTTGGCGGGCGGCGGTGCCGGATTCGCCGGCGCCGGCGCAGCCTCCGGTAGCGGGCTCGACGACGCCGGTGACGGGACCGGCGCATCGACGGCCGTCGGGGCCGATGCTGGCGGACCCTCCGGCGCAGGCGGCGCGACGGACGGCACGTCGACCGGCAGCACGCGCTCCTGGAACTCGCGCTCCGGCGCGGGCGGAATCTCCAGATCGCGCGTCTGCATCTCCGACGACTCCGGCGGCGCGGTGCCCGAAATGAACATCGGCACGAAGATGACCGCGAGCGCGATCAGCACGGTCGCGCCCAGCAGGCGCTGCTTCAGCGAGGAATCCATGACATGCGCAGCTGGAAGAACGCGCGGATTATAGCGTGCGCGCCGGTAAACATCGCGGTGCAACGCCGCGGTTCACGCTGCGTGCAGGCGCATGTCACGTCAGGGTCGCACCGCCGCTTGCTCCCATTGCGTCCAGCGCCGCTGCCGCGACGAAGAAGGAGCCGAACGCCAGCACGCGACCGCCCTCGCCCGCTGCGCCGCGCGCGGCGGCCAGCGCGGTGCGCACGTCATCCGCCTCGCCCTCGACCCGCGCCCGGCCGGCGGTCGCCACGCGCGCGCGCAGGTCCGCGAGCCGCAGTCCGCGCGGCGACTCGCGATCGAGGCCGGCGAGAAACCAGCCGTCGACGCAACCGGCGAACGCCCGGACGATGCCCTCGACATCCTTGTCGGCGAGCGCGCCGAACACGGCGAGCGTGCGCCCCGCCGCCGGCTCTTCACGCAGCCAGTCCGCCAGCGCCCGCGCGGCCTGCGGGTTGTGCGCTACATCGACGACCACTTCGGGGGGGCCGGCGAAGCGATGCACGCGTCCGGCCGCATGCGCGCCGCGCACGCCGGCGGCGATCGCATCCGCGTTCCATGCGATGCGGTGCCGCAACGCGCGCAACGCGGCGATCGCCGCTGCCGCGTTGTCGATCTGCACCGGGGCGCGCAGCGCGGGGCGCGGCAGGTCGATCCACGCGGCTGCCTCCGATTCCTCGGCGAGCCCATGCCACTTCCATGCATCGTCCGAAACACGCATCGCATCGAAATCACGCCCCGCCACAAGCACGCGGGCGCCCGCCTTGCGCGCCGCGTCGAGCAACCCTGCCGGCGGATCGCGATCGCCGACGATCGCAGGCCGGCCCTCGCGGAAGATGCCGGCCTTCTCGCGGCCGATCGCATCGCGGTCGTGGCCGAGCCATTCCTGATGATCGAGATCGACGGACGTGACGATCGCGGCATCGGCGTCGACGACGTTGATCGCGTCCAGCCGACCGCCGAGCCCGACCTCCAGCACGGCGACATCCAGCGACTGGCCGGCGAAGATCAGCAGCGCCGCCAGCGTGCCGTATTCGAAATAGGTCAGCGGCACGTCGCCGCGCGCCGCCTCGATCCGTGCGAATGCATCGACGAGCGCCGCATCGGACACGGGCATGCCGTCGATGCGCACGCGCTCGTTGTAGCGCAGCAGGTGCGGCGACGTGCAGGTGCCCACACGCAGGTGCGCGGCGCGCAGCATCGCGTCGAGAAACGCGACGGTCGAACCCTTGCCGTTGGTGCCCCCCACGGTGATGGCGACCGGCGCCGGCTGCGCGACGCCGAGCCGATCCCGGACGATGCGGACGCGGTCCAGCCCGAGCGCGATCGCGTCCGGATGCTGGCGCTGCTGCCATGCCAGCCAGTCGTCGAGCGATTCCGGCAGCGTCATCCCGCCCTCGCTGCGCACGTCGAAGCGATACCCCAACCGCACGCGGTCAGCGCATCAGGATCCGGCGCGGTTTCCACGGCAGTCGCCCGCGCCAGTACTGGATCAGCAGGAAACCGAACACCATGCCGCCGAGATGCGCGAAATGCGCGACACCCGCCTGCGTGCCGGTGACGCCGAGGATCAGCTCGATGACGCCGTAACCGATCACGAACAACCACGCCGGCATCGGGATCGGCGGAAACAGCAGCATGATGCGCGAATGCGGATACATCATGCCGAACGCGAGCAGCAGGCCGAACACGCCACCGGAGGCGCCGAGCGTCGGATAGTAGCCACCGCTGAAGAAATGGATCACTGCCAGTTGCGCGACCGCCGCACCGATCACGCAGACGAAGTAGTACAGCGCGAATGGTCGCGCGCCGAACAGGCGCTCGATCGGGCCGCCGAACATCCACAACGCGAACATGTTGAACGCGAGATGGGTGAGGCCGCCGTGCAGGAATCCGTACGTCACGACTTGCCACGGCTGGAATCCCGCCACGTCGCCGTACGGCGACGGGCCCAGCGGCCACAGCGCGAAATGGACGATCAGACTGTCGCCGACGAGCATCTGCAGAAGGTACACCGCGATGTTCGCGATCAGCAGCGCGCGCGTCACCGGTGGGAGGTCGAAGTTCATGCGTTCTCTCGATGCGTGCCCGCAGGCGGGCGCGCCCGGGATCGCGTCGAGAATGCAGGCAGCGGCGACGCGATTCAATAGACCGCGATCATGCGTCGACCGGCCCCCAGAGTGCGTGGTCGAGATCGCGCTGCCAGCCGAACGCCACCAGAGCCACGCGTCCGTTGCGCACCATGACGCCCTCGGCCATCAGCTTTCGCGCCTGCTCGCGGAATGCCCGGCTGCCGGGCGGAAACGCGATGCGCCCGTCGGCGCGCAGGACACGGAACCATGGCAGCGCGAGTGCGTCCGGCGCTTCGCGCAGCACGCGCCCGACCATCCGCGCGCGCCCCGGCAGGCCGGCGCGCGCGGCGATCTCGCCGTAGCTGGCCACGCGGCCGGCGGGAATCGAGGTGATCACGTGGAGAATCGCCTCGCGGGCGGTGTCGCGTCCTGACTTCATCGGACGCGCACGCTAGCATACGGGCTCCGAACCGACGGGAGCATGCCGTGCAGAGTTTCGAACAAGTCCGCTCCCACGTCGGCAGCACGCATGCGCTGCGCGCGAACGACCCGTACCTGATCAGCTTCGACGTCGCGTTTCCCGACGGACGCCATCAGGGCATCTACCTCGCCGAACTGGAAGACGAGGACGGCGCCAAGTACCTGCGCATCTCGACCCCGATCGGGCCGTCGACGGGCATCGAGTGCCTGCGCTGCCTGCGCTTCAACTGGGAGCAGCGCACGGGCTGGCTCGCGATCAGCGACCTCGAGGGTTCGCCGTACCTGCAACTGTGCGAGAACCGTCCATACGCGTCCCTGACCCCCGGAGAACTGGATCGCATCGTGCGCGAACTGGCCGCGCTGGGCGATCGGCTGGAACAGGCCGTGTCGAGCGGCGACGACCTGTTCTGAGGGCACGCGACCGCTATTCGGCCCAGCCGACCGCGCGTGCGGCAATCACCAGCGCCCAGGCGATCGCGCCGGTCACGGGCAGCGTCAGGATCCACGCCCAGACCATGCGCTCGACGATGGTCCAGCGGATCGCGTTCGCCCGCTTGGCCATGCCGACGCCGAGGATCGCAGCGGAAATGTTGTGCGTGGTGGACACGGGGATGCCGAAATGCGATGCCGCGAGGATCACGCTTGCGGACGCCGTCTCCGCCGCGAATCCGTTGATCGGGTGAAGCCTGACCATCTTGTGGCCGAGTGTCTTGATGATGCGCCAGCCGCCAGCGGCCGTGCCGGCCGCCATCACCAGCGCGCACAGGACCTTGATCCAGATCGCGACCTCGAACTTCGCGTCGGCATCCTCCTCGATGCGCAGGAACGAAAGCCACGACGGAATTTCGTCCAGCGTGCCCGCAGCGGTGGCACCGGCCAATGCGAGCGCGATGATGCCCATCGTCTTCTGCGCGTCGTTGAGTCCGTGGGAAAGCCCCATCGCGCTGGCGGAGAGCAGCTGCGCCTTGCCGAAGAACTGATTGGCGAATCGCGTGCGCCCGAACCGCTGCAGCGGCCCGGTCCTCGATCCCAGGAACTCCATCAGCGAAAACAGCAGGCCCATCAGCAGAAGGCCGATGACGAACCCGGCGATGGGCGACCCCATCATCGGCAGGATCACCTTCGGCACCACGCCCTTCTCGCCCCACCAGTGCGCACCGCCCTCGGACCAGATGATCGCCGACCAGTTGTCGTGCGAGGCCGCGAGCGCCGCACCGCACAGGCCGCCGACCAGCGCGTGCGACGAGCTGGAAGGCAAGCCCCACCACCAGGTGATGAGATTCCAGATCACGGCTCCGAGCAATGCACAGATCAGCACGATCGGCGTCACCGTCACGATGTCGGCATCGATCAAGCCGGATGCGATGGTCTTGGCAACCGCGGTCCCGGCGAGCGCGCCGAGCAGGTTCATGCTGGCCGCGAGCAGAACGGCCTGCCCCGGACTCAGCACCTTGGTGGCAACCACCGTCGCGATCGAGTTCGCGGTGTCGTGGAACCCGTTGATGTACTCGAAGGCAAGCGCGATCAGCACGACCGCCAGCACCAGGGTCAGTTCCATCGACATCGCGGCGGCGCCCGTCAGGAGTTCTTGAGGACGATCTGGTAGACCACGTTGCCCGCGTCGCGGCAGCGGTCGATGGCTTTTTCCAGCAGTTCGAACAGGTCCTTGAGCAAGAGGATCATGATCGGCTCGTGACGTCCGCTGTAGAGGTCGCGGTACAACTCCAGCATGAGGCGGTCGGCCTCGCTCTCGATCGACTGCAGGCGATCGTTGAGAATCTTCATCGCCTCCAGGTTCATGCCCTTGCGAAGCTGGCCGACCATCTCGGCGATGACGCCGGCCGCCTTCTCCAGCATGGCGGCGCGCGTCGTGAAGTCGACGTCTCCCAGCCGATCGCTGGCGAGCGCGTAGCGCTCGGCGAACTTGGAGATCGACTTGGTGATCTTGTTCAACGCCGCGGCGAGCGCCTCGATGTCCTCCCGGTCGAGCGCGGTGACGAAGGTGTTGACCAGTTCCTGGCTGATCTGCGCGGTCAGTTCCTTCTCGCGCTTGCGCGCCAGCATGAACTCGTCGAGTGCCGGCGCGCCCTGGTGCGTGACCAGCATGGCGACCAGCGCGGCGGCGGCGCGATGGGCGGCATCCGCGCTCGCCTCGAGCAGGCCGTAGAACTTGTCGCCCTTGCCGAAAATCGTCTGCAGAGAAAACATGCGGGTCCCCGACGTGCGCGGGTGCGCGGCACCCGAAAAATGACGCGAATGTTACAGCACGGGGCGGCTTGTCTGGTGCGCCGCGACACGATGGCGCGGCTGCAGCCCGTTCCGGGCGAACTTCCTACTGCCGCGGGCCGGCGGACCGGGCCAGGCGCGCCATGCGCTCCACGTCGGCGAGCATGCCGTGGAGGATGCGCAGCTCGCGCCCGGATGGCGCGGCGCGGAGGAAGATCCGACGCAGTCGGTACAGGATTCGCGACGGCGATCGCCCCTTGTGGAAGTCGATCGCATCGAGCGTGGACGCGAGGTGCGTGAAGAACTGCTCCATCTGCTGCGCCGTCGGAATGTCCCGCGCGGCATCCCGCGCATCGGCTTGTGCGTGCGCCAGCCACGCCATGCGCAGTTCCCAGGCGACGACCTGCACCGCCTGCGCGAGGTTCAGGGACGAATAGGTCGGGTCGGCCGGAATCGTGACCGCGGCGTGACAGTGCTGGATTTCGTCGTTGTCGAGCCCGTTGCGTTCGTTTCCGAACAGGATCGCCACACTCCGCCCGGCCGCCACCTGCCGCACGACGCGGGACGCGGCCTCCCGCGGATCGAGCTCCTCCAGTTCCACGCCGCGCCGACGCGCGCTCGCACCGATCACGTAGTGCGCATCGCCGATGGCCTGCCCGATGTCCGCATGCACCCGCGCCGAATCGAGCACGTCGGCGGCGCCCGCTGCGAGCGCGAGCGCCTCGGGATGCGGAAATGCTTCCGGCCGCACGAGGTCGAGCCGATGGAACCCCATCGTGCGAATGGCGCGCGCGGCCGATCCGATGTTGCCCGGATGCGAGGTGCGCGCGAGCACGAAGCGGACCTGCTCCTGCGAGAGCCCGCTGCCCGCAGAAGACATCAGTTGTTCCACGGCATCGTGCCGGTTTGGTGCGGGACCATCGATCTGCTACCCTCGCGCGCCGGCGCGGCTCGAGGCTGCGCACCGTTCTTTCCAACGCCGCGAAGCGGAAACGCCATGCCAAGACCCGCCGTAAACGTCGCGGTGCGCGCTGCACGCGCCGCCGGCCAGATCATCCTGCGCTACATGAACCGGCTGGACAGCCTGGAAGTCGTCGAGAAGCAACGCCACGACTACGTTTCGGAGGTCGATCGCCTCGCGGAATCGGAAATCATACGCGAACTACGCCGCGCCTATCCGCGCGATGCGATCCTCGGCGAGGAATCCGGCCAGCTCGGCAGTGGCCGCTCGGTGTGGGTCATCGATCCGCTCGACGGCACGCACAATTACCTGCGCGGCTTTCCGCACTTCTGCGTTTCGATCGGCCAGCTCGAAAACGGCGAGCCGGTGGTCGGCGTCGTCTACGACCCGCTGCGCGGCGAGCTGTTCACCGCGAGCAAGGGGGATGGCGCCTTCCTCAATGACCGGCGCATGCGCGTGGGGCGCCGCGACTCCCTCGCCGGTGCACTGCTGACCACCGGATTCCCGTATCGCCAGCGTGCGCACGTCGACGCGCAGATCGCCATGACGCGCACGCTGCTCGCCGAGGCCGAGGACATCCGGCGCACCGGATCGGCAGCGCTCGATCTGGCGTATGTCGCGGCAGGCCGCATCGACGGCTACTTCGAAAGCGGGCTGTATCCGTGGGACATGGCCGCCGGCTGCCTGCTGGTGCGCGAGGCAGGCGGGCGCTACTGCGACTTCGCCGGTCGCGACGGCATCCCGAAGAGCGGCAACCTCGTGGCCGGCAATGTCGCCGTCGCCAACGCGATCGTGAAGGCGATCGCACCGGAACTCACGCCCGCGCTGGCTCGCTGACATCCGGATCGACTCGCGCGGATGCACGACGCATCCGTGCGCGGGCGCAGCCGCCGCGCCTCGCGTGGTTTCGATCTTCGGCGGACAAAGAAAAAGCCCGGCTCGCGCCGGGCTTTTTCGTGTTGCCGATCTCGAATCCGCAGCTTACGGATTGTTGACCTTCAGCTCCGTGCGACGGTTCTGCGCGCGGCCTTCCTTCGTGTCGTTCGAAGCGATCGGCTGCGTTTCGCCGAAGCCCCGGACGGCGGTGATGCGGCTGGCATCGACGCCGTGCGACGTCAGGTAGTCGTACACGATCTGCGCACGACGCTCCGACAGACCCTGGTTGTACTCTTCCGTGCCGATCGAGTCGGTATGGCCGTCGAGTTCGACCGAGATCTGCGGGTAACGGTTCAGCGCGTCGACCGCCTGATCGAGGATCGCGATGGAATCGGCCGTCGGCTCCTGCAGCGTCGGATCGATGTCCGTCTCGCCCTTCTTCGGACGGTCGAACTTGAAGTTGACGCCGCGCAGGTCGATGACGACCTTCTGCGGGCAGCCGTCCGGACCGACGACCGTACCGGCCGGCGTGTCGGCGCACATGTCGTCGCAGTTGTTCACGCCGTCCTGATCGTCATCGAGCGTGCTGCAATCCGGCGGCGGCGGCGGGGCGGCCGGCTCGACCGGCGCCGGCGCGGACTCGACGCCGAAGTTGTAGACGAGGCCGACGCTGACGATGGCGTCGGTGTAGCCCGTCTTGTGCGAAATGCCGTAGCCGAGCGCATCGGACAGATTGCCGCGCGTGTTGTTGTCGCGGTCGTAACGCGCCGCGATCTCGCCGCGCAGGGCGACACGCTCGGACATGTTGTACTGCACGCCGCCACCGATGGTGGCCATCGGATCCCAGCCGAACGCCTCGAAGCCGGCATCATCCAGCAGGTAACCCGAATACGCGGCATGGCGCAGGGCACCCACGCCCGCCATCACGTACGGACGGAACGCGGAACCTTCGTCACCGAAGAACCAGCGCGCGCTGACGCCGAGGCCGACGCTTTCCCACTCATGGCCATCACGCCACGAGCCGCCATCGAAGTCGGCGTTGTTGATCGAATACTCGAAATCGACGGCGAGGTTCGGGTTGACCCACACGCCGACGCCGAAGCCGCCCCACACCGAGGTATCGGTGTTGCGGGCGCTGTCGGAAATGTTGGCACCGATGCGCGGCGCGATGTACCAGCTCTGCGCCTGGGCGACCGAGGCACCGCCTACGAGCGCCAGGGCGATGAGCGCACTAAGGGCATTACGTTTCATTCTCGAGGACTCCTCTCTCGTTTTGATAAGGCACGCGCCCGCCCGTGTGCAGGACGCTCGACACTCATTCCGGCCGAAACCGTTCGCCGAGTCTACGCGAAAAACGCAGGCCGGAAACGTCTCTTTAACACTTTATCATGGTCGGGACCGGAACCAAGTGTAGCCCATCATGCCGACTTGTAAACATGGCGTTAAATTTCCGGTTCAGGAAGTTCACAGGTCCCTGAATGGCCGGTGACGGGGTTCGATGCCGGGCGATCCCTCGCCGGGTGATCGAGGATCAATCCTCGACCGGCACCCGGACCGCCCCTTCCATCAGGATTCGCGCGGAACGGCTCATGATCGCCTTGGTGGCGACCCACTGCCCCGCGATCTCGCGAACCTCCGCCCCCACCCGCAAGGTGCCGGACGGGTGACCGAAGCGGATCGCCTGACGGGCCGGCCCGCCGGCCGCCTGCGCGACCAGCGTTCCGGGCACCGCCGCCGCCGTCGCGATCGCCACCGAGGCCGTGCCCATCATCGCGTGGTGCAGCTTGCCCATGGACATCGCGCGCACGTTGAGATCGATGTCGGTGGCGGCGATTGCCTTGCCGCTGGATGCGACGTAGTCCTTCGGCGGCGCGACGAACGCCACTTTCGGCGAGTGCTGGCGTGTTGCCGCTTCCTCGGGCGCGCGGATGAGCCCCATCCGCAAAGCACCGGCCACGCGGATCGCCTCCATCCGGGCCAGGATCGCGGGGTCGCCATTGATCGCCGGCTGAAGCTCGGTGCCGTCGAAGCCGATGTCGGCGGCTCGGACGAAAATCGTCGGGATGCCGGAATTGATCATGGTGGCGGGCAGCGTGCCGATGCCGGGCACATCCAGTTCGTCCACGACGTGGCCGGTGGGGAACATCGCGCCACCGTCTTCCCCTTCGTCGGCCGGATCGAGGAACTCCAGCACGATCTCGGCCGCCGGGAAGGTCACGCCGTCCAGCTCGAAATCGCCGGTTTCCTGCACCTGCCCGCCCGCGACCGGGACATGGGCGAGGATGGTCTTGCCGATGTTGGCCTGCCAGATCCGGACCGTGCAGATGCCATCCTTCGCACGGGCCGGATCGACGTAGCCGGCATGGATGCCGAACGCGCCGGCGGCGGTGGACAGGTTGCCGCAATTGCCGGACCAATCCACGAAATCCGCCTCGATGCCGACTTGTCCATACAGGTAGTCGATGTCGTGTCCGGCCTTCGAGGAGGGCGAAACGATCACGCACTTGCTGGTGCTGGAGGTCGCGCCCCCCATTCCGTCGGTCTGCTTGCCATAGGGGTCGGGCGAGCCGATCACGCGCTGCAGCAATCGGTCGCGCGCCTTGCCGGGCACCTGCGCCGCGGCAGGAAGATCCTCCAGCCGGAAGAACACGCCCTTCGAAGTTCCGCCGCGCATGTAGGTGGCGGGAATGCGGAGCTGGGGCGCGTACGACATGCGAGTCTCCTGAGCCGGATGCGGCGCTGCGGAAACACGCAGTATGCCGGGTCGGCCGCCCGTTGCGAACGACGCGCAAGCGGCACGCGTGGCGGCCTGCGTGGCATCCTCGCGACACGTCCATCACCGGAATGCGCCGTGCGCAAACGCAGACGCTGGTCCCGACTCATCGCCGTGATCGCGCTGGCGTGGCTGTGCAGCGCGCTGTGGCAGGCGTACAAGCCGCTTCCGCCGGGCATCGGCGTCGAAGGACCGTGGCGGGCCGCAGACGACGCAGCGTTCCTCGCCGATCGCACGTTCGTCGATGCCGGCGGCGAACGTCGCAGCGAACAGGCCATCTTCGACGCCGCATTCGCGATGATCGCGCGCGCCGAGCGATGGATCGTGATCGACATGTTCCTGTTCAACGACTTCGGCGGCGTTGCGCTGCGCCCGCTGAGCCGCGAGCTGACCGACGCCCTGCTCGCGCGCAAGTCCGCGCGGCCGGACCTGCGCATCGCACTCGTGACCGATCCGATCAACACGGTATACGGCGGGCAGCACTCGGAACGCCTTGAGCAGCTCGCCGCCGCGGGGGCCGAAGTCGTGATCACCGAGCTTGCCGTCCTGCGCGCCTCCAACCCGGCATGGTCGGGTTTGTGGTCCCTGTGCTGCCGCTGGCTCGGCAACGATCCGGACGGCGGCTGGCTGCCCAACCCGTTCGGGGACGGAAAGATCACGCTGCGCAGTTGGCTCGCGCTGCCGAACTTCCGCGCCAATCACCGCAAGACGCTCGTCACGGACGATGGCGACGGCTGGCGAGCCCTCGTCACCTCGGCCAATCCGCACGACGCGAGCAGTGCGCACGGCAACGTCGCGCTCGCGTTCTCCGGCGACGCCGCACTGGACCTGATCGCGAGCGAAGCCGCCGTCGCACGCTTCTCCGGCGTTGCCGTGGACGGGCTGCCGGCCGCGCCGTCGGCGGGACCGCCGCCGGAAGGCGCGCGCGTGCGCGTCTTGACCGAGGGGGCGATCGGCCGGGCATTGGTCCGCACGATCGACGCCGCGAAACCCGGCGAATCACTGGATCTGGCCGTGTTCTACCTTTCAGACCGCGACGTGATCGACGCACTGAAAGCGGCCCGATCACGCGGCGTCGCGCTGCGCGTCCTGCTCGACCCGAACGAAGATGCGTTCGGACGCAAGAAGAACGGCGTTCCGAACCGGCAGGTCGCGCGTGAACTCGTCGCGACCGGCATCGACGTGCGCTGGTGCGACACCCACGGCGAGCAGTGCCATGCGAAGCTGCTGCTGCACCGGAGCGCCGATCACGCCACGCTGATCGTCGGTTCGGCCAACTTCACGCGACGCAACCTCGACGACCTGAACCTCGAGACCAGCGTGCAGTTCCTCGCGGACGCGACCCATCCGGCGATGCGTGACGCGGCCCGCTGGTTCGACGCGCAATGGAACAATCCGGACGGGCGCATCTACAGCGCGGACTATGCGCGCCACGCCGACGACGGCTGGCTGCGCCGGCTGTGGTACCGATTCGGCGAGGCGACCGGATTCTCGACGTGGTAGGCCGCCGGCCCGCGCGCCACCCCGACGCCGCAACAGCACCGAACTCGATCGGGCCGTCACGAAATCGTCACCCGATGTGCGCCATCATTGCAGGCCTGCGCCGCAGGCTACCGACGTGCTCATCGGCGGGAGCCGATGCCATGCCGCGCACCGAGCCCTCGCGAGATGTGCGGCACGCCGTGTGCCGCCCCGAAAACGGAGCGATCAAGCCATCATGCTCGAGCGAGCCATCACGTTCTTCAACGCGCGCAGCATCGCCGGACAGGCGGTCCTCCTCATCGGCGGCGGCATCGCGCTGCACTGGCTCGGGATGCAGGCTGGCGGCCTTCTGGCGGCACTGATCCGCCTCGGATCGTGACCGCCTGAGCGGCGGCCCGGGAATCGGCCTCGCCGCACCGGAGCCACCCGCGCCGCGGGCGTCACACGCGCGCCTGCCGAAGCGTTCGCCAAGCATGCCGGAATCCGTCCCGCAGCGGATCGGATCAACGGGGGGCCGCCGCATCGCGATGCTGGCGCTCGGCGCGCTGTGGTCGCTGGCGATGCCGTTCAACAAGGCGTTGTGGACCTCGTCCTACGCGCTGTGGACCGCGGGCTGGGCGGCGCTGGCGCTGTGGCTGCTGCACCTGCTCATCGACCGCCGCGGCTGGCCCGCCGTCGGCCGCAGCTTCGGCGTCAACGCGATCACCGCCTATGCCGGTTCGGCGCTGATGGTGTGCCTGCTCGCGGCCAGCGGGCAGTGGGGCGCGGTGTACTGGTAGGCGTTTGCGGGGTGGATGACGCCGCGGTTCGGGCCGTACGTGCCGTCGCTGGCGTTTGCGCTCTGTTTCGTCGCGCTGTGGTGGGGGTGGTGCGGTGGATGGATGCGCGGGGGTGGTGGGTGAGGATCTGAGGAGGGGGGTCGCGGCTGAAGCCGCTCCTACAGGGGGCGGGGGGTGGCGGGTGCGGGGCTGCGCCGGTGGGTGCGGTGGAGGCGGCTGGCAAGGTCGTCGATGCAGGTGTAGAGCACGGGGATCACGAGCAGGCTGAGCACGGTCGAGGTGACCAGGCCGCCGATGACGACGATCGCCATCGGGGCGCGGAACGAGGGGTCCGCGCCGAAGCCGAGCGCGATCGGCAGCATGCCGGCGCCCATCGCCAGCGTGGTCATCACGATGGGCCGGGCGCGCTTGCGGCAGGCGTCGAGCAGGGCATCGAGCCGCGACAGGCCGTGGTCGCGCCGCGCCACGATCGCGTACTCCACCAGCAGGATCGAGTTCTTGCTGGCGATGCCCATCAGCATCACCATGCCGATCATCGCCGGCAGGCTCAGGTGGTGGCCGGTCGCCACCAGCGCCAGGATCGCGCCGGGGATCGACAGCGCCAGCGCGCCGAGGATGGTCAGCGGCTGCAGCCAGGTGCCGAACAGCAGCACCAGCACCACGTAGATGCAGGCCACGCCGGTGCCCATCGCCAGCAGGAAGCCGCGGCCGCTCTCGTTCGAGGTCTCGGCCTCGCCGATGTCGGCGCGGGCGAGGCCGGGCGGCAGTCGCGCCAGGCTCGGCAGTTGCGCCACGCGCCGCTGCACCTCGCCCAGCGCCTGCCCGTCGAGCTCGATCTCGAAGTTGACGTTGCGCAGCCGGTCGAGGCGGTCGATCTGGGCCGGACCGCTGGCGATCTCCAGCGTCGCCACCTCGCGCAGCGGCACCGGGCCGCGGGCGCCGGGCACGGTGAGCTGGCGCAGCAGGTCGAGGTCGCGCGTGGCCTCTTCGGGCAGGCGCACCACGATCGGCACCTGGCGCTGGTCGAGGTCGAGCCGCGGCAGCAGCTGCTCGTAGTCGCCTTGGGTGGCCACGCGCACGGTCTCGGCAATGGCCTCGGTGCTGACGCCGAGGTCGGCGGCGCGCGCGGGGTCGGGGCGCACGATCACCTCCGGCCGCTGCAGGCTGGAACGGGTCGTGACCTGGCCGATGCCGGGCAGGGTGCGCAGCTCGCGTTCCACCACCGCCGCGTGCCGCGCCAGCAGGTCGGGGTCCTCGCCGGAGAGGGCGAGGGCGTAGGTGTCGCTGCTGCCGACGCGGATGCGCGCGCCGGGCACGTCGCGCAGGCGCGCGCGCAGCTCGCGCTCGACCTGCTGCTGGGTCACCCCGCTGCGTTCGCCGCGCGGCGCCAGGCCGAGCGTGAGCCAGGCCATGCGCGCTTCCGGCACGCCGCCCGGGGAGTCCTCGCCGCCGCTGCCGCCGCCGATCGCGGCGTACACCCGGCGCACGTGCGGATGCCCGGCCACGGCGCGCCGCGCCTGTTCGGTCACCGCGCGGGTGCGCTCGTACGGGCTGCCCGGCGGCAGCTCGATCGTGACCTTCACCTGGCCCACGTCCTCCGGCGGCATGAAGCTGGTCTGCAGCGTGCCGGTCGCCAGCGGCAGGCAGGCGAGCACGACGAACGCCGCCGTCGCGGCCAGCGCCGTGCCGCGATGGGTGAGCGCCCAGCGCGCCGCCGCGAGGCAGGCCGGCATCCATGACGGCTCGCGCGGCACCTGCCTGGGCGCCTTCAGCAGGTACGCCGCCATCATCGGCGTCAGCAGCCGCGCCACCACGAGCGAGAAGAACACCGCGATCGACGCGGTCCAGCCGAACTGGCGGAAGAATTTCCCGGCCAGGCCGTCCATGAACGCGGTCGGCAGGAACACCGCGACCAGGGCGAACGTCGTCGCGATCACCGCCAGCCCGATCTCGTCGGCCGCCTCGCGCGCCGCCTGCAGCGGCGACTTGCCCTCGGCGAGGTGGCGCATGATGTTCTCGATCTCCACGATCGCATCGTCCACCAGGATCCCGACCACCAGCGACAGCGACAGCAGGGTGATGATGTTGAGCGTGAATCCCATCCACTGCATCAGCACGAAGGTCGGCAGGATCGACAGCGGCAGCGCCACCGCGCTGACCAGGGTGGCGCGCACGTCGCGCAGGAACAGGCCCACCACCAGCACCGCCAGCACCGCGCCCTCGAGCAGCAGCGACAGGCTGCCGCGGTAGTTCTCGCGCACCGGATCGACGGCGTTGAACGCCTCGGCGATCTCCAGCTCCGGGCGCTCGCGGGCCAGCCGGTCCAGCGCCTCGCGCACGCCCTCGGCCACCGCGATGTCGCCGGTGCCGATCGCGCGCACCACTTCGAATCCCACCACCGGCCGGCCGTCGAGGAAGGCGCCGCTGCGGCGTTCGGCCTGACCGTCGCGGATGGTAGCCACCTGGTCGAGGCGCGCGATCCGGCCTTCGGCCAGCGGCAGTTCGAGCGCGCGCAGCGCGTCCGCCGACGGCACCTCGATCCGCGTGCGCACCGCCTGCTCTCCGCCACCGAGCTGCGCGCGTCCACCGGGCGCCTCGCGCTGCAGCTGCAGCAGGCGGCGCGAGACATCGGCCGCGCTCACCCGCAGCGCCAGCAGCTGGTCGGGATCCAGTTCCACCCGCACCTGGCGGTCCACGCCGCCGATGCGGCGCACCGCGCCCACGCCCGGCACCGCCAGCAGGCGCCGGGTGACCAGGTCGTCCACCAGCCACGACAGCGCCTCCTCGTCGAGGCGCTGCGAGGCCACGGTGTAGGTGAGGATCGGCGCGTTCTTGAACTCGATCCTGCGCACCACCGGGTCGCGCAGCGCGGGCGGCAGGTCGCTGCGCACGCGCGCCACCGCGGCGCGGGTGTCGTCGAGCGCCTGCTGCGGATCCTTCTCCAGGCGGAACTCGGCGGCGATCGTGGCCACGCCGTCCTGCACCGTGGTGTGCAGGTGGCGCAGGCCGGTCATGGTCGCCATCGCGTTCTCCAGCCGCCGCGCGACCTCGGTTTCCATCTGCGCCGGCGCGGTGCCGGGCAGGCTGGCGGTGACCACCACCATCGGCAGATCCACGTCGGGGAAGTGCTGCACGGTCGCGCCGCGGAACGCGAACAGGCCGGCCAGCGTGAGCAGGGCGAACAGCAGCGTCGCCGGCACCGGGTTGCGGATCGACCACGCGGAGACGTTGATGGCCATGGCGGTCAGCGCGCGTCCGCGACGGCCGCGTCGCCGACCACGCGCACCGCCACTCCGTCCGCGAGGAAGGCCACGCCCGATTCCACCACCCGCTCGCCGGGGGCGAGCCCGGCGCGGATCTCCACCCGGTCGCCGCGGCGCGCGCCCGGTTCCACCTTGCGCTGGCGGACCGTGTCGCCCTCGACCAGGAACACGTGGCTGCCGCCGTCGCGCATCAGCAGCGCGCTCTCGGGCAGGGTCAGCACCTCGCGCGTGCCCAGCAGCAGTTCGCCGCGCGCGAACTGGCCGGCGCGCACGCCGTCGCCGACGGGAAGATCGACATACACGAGCCCGGTGCGCGTTCGCGGATCGACTTGCGGCGCCACCTTTCGCACGCGCCCTTCGAGATAGCCCGTGCCGCCGGCGATCCGCGCCACCTGGCCCGGCGCGACCCGGGCGAGGTCGGCGGCGGACACCTCGGCGCGCCATTCCAGCCGGCCTTGGCGCTGCAGGCGCAGCAGTTCGGCGCCTTCCTGCACCAGCGCGCCCTCGACCGCGGCGCGCGCGCTGACCACGCCGTCGTCGGGCGCGAGGATGCGTGCGTAGCCCAGCCGCATCGCGTCGGCCTCCACCTGTGCCCGCGCCGCGGCCAGCCGTGCCCGCGCCGCGTCGCGCGCGGCCACGGCCTGGTCGATCGACTGCCGCGACATCAGCCCCGAGTCGCGCAGTTCGAGCGCGCGCGCCGCCGAGCGCGCGGCGTCGTCGGCCATCACTTGCGCCTCGCGCAGCGCCGCGCGGCTGGCGTCGAGCTGGACCTGCAGCGGCCCCGCGCCCAGCTCGGCCAGCAGCTGGCCCCTGCGCACCGTGTCGCCCACGTCCACCAGCAGCCGCGACAGCTGCTGGCCACCGATCTCCGCGCCGACCACCACTTCCTGCCAGGCGGCGACGCTGCCCACCGCGGGCAGGGTGGACGGCCACGTCCGGGGCTCGGGCGCCACGGCCCGCACCGCCAGCGTCGGCGGCGGGGGCGCCGCCTCGTCCCCGGACGGATCGCGCAGCGCCAGCAGCAGCACCACGCCCAGCGCCGTGGACATCACCGCCAGCCAGGCGCGACGCCGTTGCGGGATCCTGCGGTCCATCGTCGGCCTCCTGATAGTTCGTATTACGATCAAATACTGATACGCAATACGAACCATGTCAAGGTGGTGTCCGCGCATGGCCCACGACCACCTCGGCCTCGAGAAGCAGACGATGCCGGGCCCGGTAGCGCGCGCCGAGAAGCGCGGTCTGGTGGCGCGGGAGCCGAGCGAGGACGACGGCCGCGCCACCGACGTGGTGCTCACCGGCTACGGCCCGCGCCTGCTGCGGGAACTGCGTGCCGAGGCCGCCCCGCGCTCGCGCCGCTGGTGGCCACCCTCGACACCACCAAACAGCAGCTCGCTCGCGACCTGCTGCAGCGCCTGTTCCACGGCGGCCGCGAATAGCGGTCAGCGCGATCGCCAGGTGCGTCTTGCCGGCCCCGGACGCGCCCACCCTGGCCACGGACGCTGCCCGAGACGGGGACGGCGGCAGCCCGACCACACCGGCCACCTGACTCGCGGCGACGCCACGCCCCGCGGTACCTGTTGCGACCAGACAGACCTCGGCCAGCGCCGGCTCGCCGCCGGCAACGACCAGTCGGCAAATCGACCGGGCGCCACCGTGCGGCACCCGGCCTGCCGTGACGCGATGCCTCGAGACTCCTTGCCGACGAACTCGGCCAGCCCGTTGCGCACTCCCTCGTGCCAGCGAATCGAATTGTTCTGCTTGAGTACCCAGCGGTTCTCGTCCGGGCAGTAGACCAGGACACTGCGCACACCGCGGTTCCGCAGGACATTGAACAGCCCGATACCGTGATTGACCGGCACCCGGAGATCCTGCTCACCATGGATCACCCGCGTCGGGGCACTGAAATTGCCGGCAATGAAGTGCTGCGAATTGCGTTGACAGTTCTTGCCGCGCAGCGGCACCGCGACGCGGTCGTTGGACGTGGCGGCGTGGCGGCGTGGCGGCATCTCGAGGGCCGCCCTCTCCCGCGAAGGGAGAGGGAAAGGCGGATCAGGCAACGCGGCTGGCGGAGAGGAAATCCTGCGCGAAGCGCTGCAATACGCCGCCGGCTTCGTAGATGCCGACTTCCTCGTCCGAATCCAGCCGGCACAGAACCGGAGTTTCGACGACCTCGCCGTTGCGGCGGCGGATCACCAGCGTGAGCATCGCGTTCGGAGCGCGCTCGCCGGTCACGTCGAAGGTTTCGGTGCCGTCGATGCCGAGCGTCTTGCGATTGACCCCCATCGGGAACTGCAGCGGCAGCACGCCCATGCCGATCAGGTTGGTGCGGTGGATACGCTCGAAGCCTTCGGCGACGATGGCCTCCACGCCGGCCAGTCGCACGCCCTTGGCGGCCCAGTCGCGCGAGCTGCCCTGCCCGTAGTCGCCGCCGGCGATGATGATCAGCGGTTGCCGGCGCTGCATGTAGGTCTCGATCACTTCCCACATGCGCATGACCTTGCCGTCCGGCTCCAGTCGCGCGAGCGAGCCCTGCTTCACCTCGCCATCGACGACGGCCATTTCGTTGATCAGCTTGGGGTTGGCAAACGTCGCGCGCTGCGCGGTGAGATGGTCGCCGCGGTGCGTCGCGTACGAATTGAAGTCCTCCTGCGGCAAGCCCATCTTCGCGAGGTATTCGCCCGCGGCGCTGGTCGGCAGGATCGCGTTGGACGGCGACAGGTGATCGGTGGTGATGTTGTCGCCGAGCACCGCGAGAGGTCGCATGCCGGTGAGCGAGCGCTCGCCGGCCAGCGCGCCTTCCCAGTACGGCGGGCGGCGGATGTAGGTGCTCATCTCGCGCCAGTCGTAGAGCGGGCTGACCTTCTCGCCGTCATCCACGTGCAGCGCGAACATCGGGCCGTACACGGCGCGGTACTGCTCCGGCTTCACGCTGGCATTGACCACGGCGTCGATTTCCGCGTCGCTCGGCCAGATGTCCTTGAGCGTGACGGGATTGCCGTCGGCGTCGACGCCGAGTGCATCCTTTTCGATGTCGAAGCGGATCGTGCCGGCGATCGCGTAGGCGACGACCAGTGGCGGACTGGCGAGGAACGCCTGCTTGGCATACGGGTGGATGCGGCCGTCGAAATTGCGGTTGCCGCTGAGCACGGCGACCGCGTAGAGGTCGCGGTCGATGATTTCCTGCTGGATGGCCGGGTCGAGGGCGCCGCTCATGCCGTTGCAGGTGGTGCAGGCGAAGGCCACGATGCCGAAGCCGAGCTTTTCGAGATCGTCGAGCAGGCCGGCTTCCTCGAGATACAGCTCCACGGCCTTCGATCCGGGCGCGAGCGAGGTCTTGACCCACGGCTTGCGCGCCAGCCCCTTCGCGACCGCATTGCGCGCGAGCAATGCGGCGGCGATCACGTTGCGCGGGTTGCTGGTGTTGGTGCACGAGGTGATCGCGGCGATGATGATCGCGCCGTCCGGCAGCAGGCCCTCCGCCTCCTGCTCGCGCGCACGGGCGAGCAGGTCCGCGCCGGCGATGCCGCGCTCGGCGAGCGCACGGGTCGGCAGGCGCCGGTGCGGGTTCGACGGGCCGGCGAGGTTGCGCTCGACGCTGGAGAGGTCGAAGTGCAGCACGCGTTCGTAGCGTGCATCCTTCAGATCATCCGCCCACAGCCCGGCCGTCTTCGCATAGGTTTCCACCAGCCGGACCTGGTCGTCGCTGCGACCGGTCAGGCGCAGGTAGTCCAGCGTGTTGTCGTCGATGAAGAACAGCGCCGCGGTCGCGCCGTACTCCGGGCACATGTTCGAGATCGTCGCGCGATCGCCGATGCTGAGCGAGGCTGCGCCCGGCCCGCGGAATTCGAGATACGCGCCGACCACGCGTTCCTTGCGCAGGAACTCGGTCAACGCGAGCACGATGTCGGTCGCGGTGATGCCAGGCTGCGCGCGGCCGGCCAGTTCGACGCCGACGATGTCCGGCGTGCGCATCCACGAGGCACGCCCGAGCATCACGTTCTCCGCCTCCAGCCCGCCGACGCCGACCGCGATCACGCCGAGCGCATCGACGTGCGGCGTGTGGCTGTCGGTGCCGACGCAGGTGTCGGGGAAGGCCACGCCATCCTGCACGTACACGACGGGCGACATCTTCTCCAGGTTGATCTGGTGCATGATGCCGTTGCCGGGCGGGATCACGTCCACGTTGCGGAACGCCTTCTTCGTCCAGTCGATGAAGTGGAAGCGGTCGGCGTTGCGGCGATCCTCGATCGCCCGGTTCTTCGCGAACGCATCCGGGTCGTAGCCGCCGCATTCGACCGCCAGCGAGTGATCGACGATGAGCTGCACCGGCACCACGGGATTGACCGCCGCCGGGTCGCCGCCGGCCTCGGCGATCGCGTCGCGCAGGCCGGCGAGATCCACCAGCGCGGTCTGGCCGAGAATGTCGTGGCACACGACACGCGCAGGGAACCACGGGAAATCGAGATCGCGGCGGCGTTCCGCCAGCTGCACGAGATAGTCGTCGATGCGTGCCGGATCGGCGCGCCGCACGATGTTCTCGGCATGCACGCGGGCGGTGTACGGCATCGCGGCCCAGGCACCGGGCCGGATCGATTCGACGGCTTCACGCGCGTCGTACCAGTCGAGGCCGGAGCTGCCCGGCAGGGATTTGCGGAAACGGGTATTCATGGCGGGCAACGGGCTCGAAAGTCGCTGGCTGGACGCCCCCGGCATGAACGCAGCCGAGGCCGGAACGATCGCTGCGGCACGCGCAGCGGGCCACCTATTCTGCCAGACGCGAAGACATCGCTTTCCGCCGGAGCGCCATGCGTGGGCCACGCAGGCCTTGTCGCGCCTCGTCCGTTACGGCGTGCCGCGGCTTGTCGTCGCGGCGCATTCCGGGCATCTTCATACGCTCGTTTGAATCGCAGGCAGCCCGTGCGCTACCCGAACCTCTTCGCGCCGCTCGATCTCGGCTTCACGACCCTGCCGAACCGCATCGTCATGGGCTCCATGCACACGGGGCTCGAAGACCGCGCACGCGACTTCGACAAACTGGCCGCGTACTTCGCCGAGCGCGCGCGCGGTGGCGTCGGGTTGATGGTGACCGGCGGATTCGCGCCGAACATCGAAGGCTGGCTGACGCCGTTCGCGAGCCGGATGTCGATGCCGTGGCACGCGCGCCGCCACCGCAAGGTCACCGACGCGGTGCATGCCGAAGGCGGTCGCATCTGCCTGCAGATCCTGCATGCCGGGCGCTATGCCTACCATCCGCTTTCGGTTGCGCCATCGCGGATCAAGTCGCCGATCACGCCGTTCACGCCGCGCGCGCTGTCGCGCCGCGGCGTGGAACGCACGATCCGGGCATTCGTCGACTGCGCACGGCGCGCGCAGGACGCCGGCTACGACGGCGTGGAGGTGATGGGATCGGAGGGCTACCTCATCAACGAGTTCCTCGCCGAACGCACCAACACGCGCAACGACGAATGGGGCGGCAGCATCGAGAGTCGGCAGCGATTCCCGGTCGAGATCGTGCGTCGCATGCGCGAGGCGGTCGGCCGCGAGTTCATTCTCGTCTACCGTCTGTCGATGCTGGATCTGGTCGAACGCGGGCAGGCATGGGACGAGATCGTCGCGCTCGCGAAGAAGATCGAAGCCGCCGGCGCGACGCTGCTCAATACCGGCATCGGCTGGCACGAGGCGCGCGTGCCGACCATCGTGACCAGCGTGCCGCGTGCCGGCTTCGCCTGGGTGACGCGGCGCATGAAGGCAGAAGTCTCGATTCCGCTGGTCGCGACCAACCGCATCAACATGCCGGATGTAGCGGAGGCCGTACTGGCCGCCGGCGATGCCGACCTCGTCTCGATGGCGCGTCCGCTGCTGGCCGACCCGGAGTGGCCCGTCAAGGCACGCGAAGGCCGTCGCGACGACATCAACACCTGCATCGCGTGCAATCAGGCATGTCTCGATCACGTCTTCGAGAACCGGCGCGCGAGCTGCCTCGTCAATCCGCGCGCCTGCCACGAAACGGAGCTCGTCGTCGCGCCGGCGCGGACGCGCAAGCGCATCGCGGTGGTCGGCGCGGGCCCGGCCGGCCTCGCCTGCGCGACCACGCTGGCCGAGCGCGGCCACGCGGTCACGCTGTTCGAGCGCGACGCATGCATCGGCGGCCAGTTCCGCATGGCGATGCGTGTCCCCGGCAAGGAGGAGTTCCGCGAGACGCTGCGCTACTTCTCCCACCGCATCACGCGAACCGGAGTGGAACTCCGCCTCGCCACGGCCGCAACACCGGAGCTTCTGCACGGGTTCGACGAAGTGGTGCTGGCAACCGGCGTGACGCCACGCGCGATCGACCTGCCAGGCGCCGACCGGCCGAACGTGCTGACCTACGTCGACGTGCTGCGCGGCAATGCGCCGGTCGGGCAGCGCGTCGCGATCATCGGTGCCGGCGGGATCGGCTTCGACGTGGCCGAGTTCCTGGTCGAGCCGGCACCCTCGCCAAGCACCGATGTCGCGCGCTGGGCGCGCGAATGGGGCGTGGACACGACGCTCGGCAACCGCGCCGGCCTGCGCAAACCGGAGCCGGAACCGCCCGCGCGCGAGGTCTGGCTGCTGCAGCGCACGCCGGGAAAGCCCGGCAAGCGGCTCAACAAGACCACCGGCTGGGTCCATCGCGCGACGCTCGCTGCCAAGCGCGTGACGATGCTCGGCGGCGTTGCCTACGAGCGGATCGACGACGACGGCCTGCACGTCCGCGCAGGCGAGGAAGCGCGCTTGCTGCCGGTGGATACGGTCGTGGTTTGCGCCGGTCAGGAGCCGGACCGCAGCCTGATGCCGGAACTCGAAGCCCTCGGCGTGCCGCTGCATCGCATCGGCGGCGCCGATGTCGCAGCGGAACTCGATGCCAAGCGAGCGATCGCGCAGGCCACTCGCCTCGCCAGCTCCATCTGACGCCCGCCGGTGTCCGCATCTCGCCGTCGGATGTCCTGATCCTCCGCAAGACTGCGCTTTACGGAATGAATCGCACGATGGCGTGCGACAGGGGGAATCGTACGGATCCCGACGCCGACACCGGTCGCGATCCGTGAACCTGCGGAGCAACGATGCGCATCGGATCCTGTCCTGCTTTTCTCGCCGCCATGGTCGCGGCCGTCGCACCATTCCCGCAGCCGCTGGCTGCCGCAACCGGAAGCTGGTCCACGACCGGTCCGTACGGCGGACGTGTCTATGATCTTGGCGTGTACGAGGCCGCTCCCAGCACCTTGTATGTCGCCGGCGGTGGCGGGGTCTTCCGCAGCGTCAACAGCGGCGCCTCGTGGCAACGGCTCGATGTCGGCTTGCCCGCATTGCTCTACTACAACGTGGCGGCGGCGACGGAAGCCCCGGTCGTCTACGTTTCCGGCACGGACGGAATGTACCGCTCGGGCAACGCGGGGGAATACTGGGTGGCCGTGGGCTCGATACCCGGCACGCCGTTTATCCAGGACATCGCGGTACGACCGGGACATGCCAACCAGGTCGCGGTCGCGACGGATGAAGGCATCTTCGTTTCCAGTGACGGCGGAGGCACATGGTCCGATGGCGGCGCGACGGTCGGACATGGCTTCTCCAGCGTCGCCTACCTGGAGGACGGCACGCTGTACGGGGCGACGACGCAACCGGATCCGGCGTTTTTCTCCGACGCGCGCGTGTTGCGCAGCGTCGACAACGGCGCGACGTGGTCGGCCACACCGGCCCAACCAAACGATCCGGTCTGGTCCTGGGACCGTCCCCTCATTCTGGCATCGGCCGCGGATCCGCAATGGCTGGTGTGGTCGAACGCTGTCTCGATTCAAGTCAGCACGGACGGGGGAGCGAGCTGGTCGCCGCGGCATCTGCCCTGCAGCCCGGACGAAATCGCGCTGCACCCGAGCGACACGTCGGTGGCATTGATCGGCTGCGACGGGAGCGGCGTCCACATCACGTCCGACTTTGCCTCGGCCACACCGACGTGGGTCGTCTGGGATGAAACGTCGGGGTTGACCGTGAACGGCGTCGACCCAGTGCAAACGAGCGTGATCGCCTTGCATCCTGCATTCGCGGGCACGCCGACGATCTGGATCGCCACGGAAGACGGCGGCCTGTTCCGCTCGACCAACGGCGGAACCAGCTGGGCGGCGATCAACAACGGGCTGGAATCGAAGAGCATCCGCGCGCTTGCGACGCATCCCGCGGATTCCGGACCGGGCGCGGTGATCCTGGCCGGCAATGGCGACGCGGGCTCCACGACCCGCGCGGTCATGAAGTCACCCGATGCCGGCGCCTCCTGGACGCTGGCCAACACCGGGCTTGCGGCCGACACGATCCGTACCCTCGTGATCGACCCGACGACGGTGGACGCCAACCCGCTGACGACGGAACCCTTCACCGTGTATGCGGGTGGATGGGTCTACGGCAGCCCCTACGTCGAGCGGAGTGATGGCGGGATCTACAAGAGCGTCGACGGCGGGGAAACGTGGACGACGATCGATGCCGGAATTGCGGAAGTCGAGGGCCGGCCCTTCATGGGAATCGTGCGCACGATCGCGCTCGATCCGCGCTCGTGCGCGAGCCCGCCGCCGTCCGGCCCCTGCCCGATCGGCAGCGGACCGCTGCAGACGCTGCTCGTCGGCGGCAGCGGCTACTATGCCGGCCCCGGCATGCCCTACGTCTCGGCACGGATCTACCGAAGCACCGACGGCGGCGCGAACTGGACGCCATCGGAAACCGGACTTCCGCTCGGCGAGGAGGTAGGCGGTCCCGGCTCCGGCCTCGATGCACATACCGGCGGCGTCGTTCCGATCGTGTTCGACCCGCAGGATCCGAGTACCGTCTACGCGGGAACGTTCCTCTCCTACCATCCGCCCGACCCGGCCACAGCGCCCGCGCCGACCATCGAGAACGGCGTGTTCAAGTCCACCGACGGCGGCCTGACCTGGACGCACAGCAGCAACGGACTTCCGCGCCATTTCCCGGGGGGATCGCACCTGGACGTGCTCGCGCTGGCGATCAGCCACGCCGATCCGCTCGTGATCTACGCCGGCGTCACCAACACGCTGGCATCGCCGCCCACCGGCCGAATCTACAAGAGCACCGACGGCGGCGCGAACTGGTTCGCATCCGACGTCGGCGTGGCCGGCCAGGACGTGCGCGCGCTGTTCGTCGATCCGATGGACCCCGATGGCGACACGATCTACGCCGGGACCGGCGGGAGCTCGGCCAACCCCGGCGGCGTCTACCGCAGCACGGATGGCGGCGCGACATGGAACTCGTTGAGCATTGGCCTGCCCGCCTATTCGGCGACCGCACTGGCCATGCCGGCGCGCACGCCCGGGGCGCCCGCTCGCATCCTCGCCGGCACCAATTCCGGCGTCTGGGATTTCACCGAAGCACCGGACGAGGATGCCGACGGATCCCCCTCTGCCGTCGAAGGCGCGATCCTCGCCGGCGACGGCAACGGCGATGGCCAACCGGACGCGCAGCAATCGAACGTCGCATCCCTGGTGATGCCGTCGGCGGCGGGCGCCGGGCCTCGCGGCGGCAGCACGACCGTGACGATCGAACTTCTCGACGTGTCGCCCTGCTCCCGCCTCAACGACAGCAACGGGCGCTCATCCGACCTGTTCCCGCCCGATCCGCTCGGCGACGGCAGCAGCCACCCGCTCGGACTGGTCGCGTTCTCGGTTCCGGCGTGCGCGCACGCACGAGTCCGGGTC
>Ga0207868_1000304_pt1 | contig 59259 bp, 56 predicted proteins | sample Passage237B_FD_187370 | JGI IMG/M metagenome (GOLD analysis project Ga0207868, IMG submission 187370) | Cellulose adapted compost microbial communities from Newby Island Compost Facility, Milpitas, CA, USA - Passage2 37B (SPAdes) (version 3) ... | reverse complement strand
GAGCTTCTTCACTTCGTCGGCGGGAATTTCTTTTTGGCAGAGCTGCTTGCTGAGCTTGAAGACGATGCGGTTGTCCTGATCGGGCTTGCGCACGTAGTAGGTGTCGTCGGTGGCGACGAGTTCGCCTTGATGCAGTTTGCTTTCACCCAAAACCTCGGCCTTCGAGAGATCCGGCGGTGGCTTGGCTTTGCGCTCGATCGGTTTGCCATCTTTGCCGACCCGCGGCGCACGGGGAGGGAATTCCCAAGCGATGCGCGCGCCTTCGCGTTTGAGAAACGCATCAAAGGGGCGGCCTTTTTTGGACGTGAAACCTTGGATAAGCTCTGTCTTGCCTTGGCTGACCAACTGGATCGCGTTTTCCGGTGTGATGGCCTTTTGGCACATCAACTTGCCGACGCGGAAGGTTTGCTTCCATTCGTCGCCCTCGCGTTCGCGTAGAATGTAGTTGGGGCCGGCCTCACACAACTCGGCGCCGGTTTTTTCGTCGGTCCAAATCGGCGTGAGCGTGGCGATGTCTGCCTTGTCGCCAAAATCGAGTTCGGTCTTCCACTTGCCGGTCTCGGCGTCTTGCACGAGTTTGAGCGAAGCGGCGAAGCGCGAGCGGGTTTTGGCGGAAACAAATCCGTCGAGTGGACCGATGGCGCGCTTGGCCACGAGGTCGGCGATTTCTGTTTCCTCCAATTTACGACCGCCGATGACTTTGTAGATCGTGAGGTTGCCGTCCTGCGATTTGTAGGCGCGGAGGGTTTCAAGCAGAGGCTTTTCGTCGGTGGGCGAAATAATCTCCGTGGTGCGAGCGTTGGACTCGTCTTCCTCGAAGGTCTTGATGTTGTTCACGATCGCCTTTGTTTGATCGACGATTTCGGCCATGAACGCGTCGCGCGCGAATTTGCGTTGCTCCATCTGGCGGAGCTTGAATTCCCATTCGCCGGTCATCGCAGGGCTGGTCAAGGCGGTGGCATTAACGGCGGCGAGAAATTCGAGGAGCTGCTCGGCCTTGGGCGTGGGGACGAGTTCGCGTTGGGCGCGCTCGACGTATTTTTGATTGATGAGACCGTCGATCGTATCGGCGCGCGTGGCGGGGGTGCCGAGACCACGTTCCTTCATCGCCTCGGCAAGTTCTTCCGAATCGACGAGCTTGCCGGCGGTTTCCATTGCCGTGAGCAAGGTCGCTTCAGTGTAGCGCGGCGGCGGCTTGGTCGCCTCGGCGTGAAGCTTGGCTTCGAGGGTTTTTGCTTGGGCAGGCGAACCGTCTTCGCTCGTAAGCGCGGGCAGCGATTTGGAATCCTTGCCGTCTTCATCGACGCTGCTGCGGCCATAAACGGCCAGCCAGCCGGCGGAGGTGAGCACCTTGCCTTCGGTTTTGAAATTGTAGCGCGCGACTTTGCTGATGCGCGTGGTGACGTCGAATTCGGCGGCGGGGTAGAACACGGCGACGAAGCGGCGGGCGATCATGTCGAAGACCTTCGCCTCCATCTCGTCGAGATTCTTGTATTCCTGCGCGGTCGGGATGATCGCGAAGTGGTCAGAAATCTGCGCATTATTAAAGATGCGCTTGTTCGGTTTCACCCAACCGGAGTCGAGCACCTTGGCGGCGTGTCCTTGCAAGTCACCGGATAGATTGCCGAGAGCTTCGCGGCAGGTGGGAATGTAATCTTCCGGCAGCGCCCGCGAATCGGTTCGCGGGTAGGTGATCATCTTGTGCTTTTCGTAGAGAGCCTGCGCGATTTGCAAGGTGCGACGAGCGGACAAACCGAAACGCGAGTTGGCTTCGCGCTGCAAGGTAGTCAGGTCGTAAAGGCGCGGCGCGATCTGCGTGCTCGATTTCTTTTCTTCGCTGACCGTGGCCAGCGGCTGGCCGGCGCAGGCGGCGACAATCGCGTCGGCCGTAGCCTTGTCCCAAATGCGATCGGCCCGATCATGTTCGTCGGCGCTCTTCTTGAAATCGTCGCGCTGATAGGTGCCTTCGTAATCACCTTTGGTGACATGGAAGTTGGCGGTCACCCGCCAATATTCGCGGGGGATGAAATTGCGGATTTCGATCTCGCGATTGACGATCAGGGCAAGCGTCGGCGTTTGCACGCGGCCGACGGAGGCGACATTGCCGGCGCGGGAACCGAACATGCGCTTGGTGATGGCACGGGTGCCGTTGATACCGATGAGCCAGTCACTTTCCGAGCGGCAGCGAGCGGCGTCGCCGAGGCCGGACATTTCGCTACCATCGCGCAGATTTTCAAAGGCGGTGCGAATGCCTTGCGGTGTCATGGTCTGCATCCATGCGCGTTTCACCGGCAGTTTGCACTTTGTGAGCTGATAAAGGTAGTTGAAGATCAGTTCACCTTCGCGCCCGGCGTCACAGGCGTTGATCACTTGATCAATGTCTTTGCGGGCGAGAAGTTTTTTGAGCTGAGCAAACCGGTCCTTGGAAGATTCGATGGGCTTGAGTTCGAATTTTTCCGGAATGATCGGCAGAACATCGAGCCGCCAGAAGCCGTATTTCTTCTTGTCGATATCCTCGGGCATGAGCAGTTCGACCACGTGGCCGACCGCCGACGAAATGACGTATTCGTCGTTTTCGTAATGGTCGGACTTCTTGGGAACTTTGCCGAGGGCGCGGGCCAGATCAGCCGCCACGGACGGCTTTTCGGCGATGACAAGGGACTTCATGGGTCGCGAGCCGTTACGCTTCCCAACGCCCCATGACAAGCACTAGTTTTTTGAGCCCTTGTCGGAAATCGCTGATGGAAGGCCGGTTTTAAGAGGTCAATTTCGGGGTTTCGGCGAGGGCGCTGTCGAGGGCTTTGATGAGGTCGGCGATGGCTTCGTCGGTCTCGTCGCCCATGTTGGAGATGCGGAAAGTCTTGCCCTTGAGTTTGCCGTAACCGCCGTCGATCACGAGGCCGTGCTTGGACTTCAGCGTCTTGTTCAGGGCCGCCAGATCGATGTTCAGTGTGTTGGCAAAACAGTTGAGCGCGATCGAGCCGTAGGTCTCCTCGGGGAAGAGCTTAAAACCCTTGGCAAAACCCCAGTCGCGGATCTTGCGGTTGAGCCGCGCATGGCGGGCATAGCGATTTTCCACGCCTTCGGCGGCGATGTCCTCGAGCTTGGATTTGAGCGCGTAAATGAGCGGGATGACCGGCGTGCTCGGCGTCATGCCATTTTCGTGGTTCTTCTGGAATTCGAGGAAATCGAAATAGTAGCCACGATCGTTGAGTGTGGCCGCACGTTGGCGGGCGCGTTCGGAGACGGAGAAGATCGCGAGGCCCGGGGGAAGGGCGAGGGCCTTTTGCGAACCGGTGAGCAGCACGTCGATGCCGAGCTCGTCCTTCTTGATCGGCAGCACGCTGAACGAGCTGACGGTGTCGACGATCGAGATGATCTCCGGAAATTCGCGAACGACAGCCGTGATGGCCGCGAGGTCAGACATCGTGCCGGTGGAGGTTTCGTTGTGAATGAGCGTGATGGCGTCGTAGCCGCCCTTGCTCAATTCGGCGCGCACGGCCTCAGGATCAACGGGCTTGCCCCAATCGAATTTCAAGCCGGTGGCGGATTTGCCGAGGCGTTGGGCCACATCGAGCCATTTGTCGGAAAACGCGCCGTTCATGCAGCAGAGCACTTTTTTCGCGACCACGTTGCGCAGGGAGCCTTCCATCACGCCCCACGCGCTGCTGGTGGATAGATAAACGGGGTCTTGCGTGTAGAACAAAGCCTGCAGGCTCGGTTGAATGGATTGGTAGAGCGCCACGAAGTCGGTGCTCCGGTGGCCGATCATGGGCTGCGCCATCGCGCGCAGAGTCTTGTCTGATACGGCGATGGGGCCGGGAATGAAAAGTTTGTAGCTCATGGGCGCGGGAAAATTGTTACGAATTACACGAAAGCGACTTCCCAAAAACGCCGTCAACCTTCATTGCTGTCATTTGTCGCATGTCGTCCTGGCTTAAGAAGAAATCAAACGCGCTCGAGGTTTACACCATCGACGTGATTCTAGGACGTCGGGCGGACACCGGCGCCGCGATCTATGGCGCGTTTCTCCAACTGCTTTCCTATTTGTTTAGCGGCATCGCCCAGCTGCGCTTTTGGCTCTATCGCCATCGGATTCTGCATGATCAGCCGCTGGGCTGCCTCGTGGTCGTCGTCGGCAACCTGACAGTCGGAGGCACAGGCAAAACCCCAGTCGTTGAAAAATTCGCCCGAGCTTTGCAGGAACGCGGACGCAAGGTCGCCATCTTGAGCCGCGGTTACAAAAGCAAGGCGCCGCCGGTTTGGAAAAAATGGTGGTGGGCGCTGACGCATGCGGCCGAGCCACCGCCGCGCATCGTAAGCGATGGCAAACAAGTGCTGCTCGATAGCGAGCAGGCCGGTGACGAGCCCTACATGCTCGCGCGCAACTTGCCCGGCGTGATCGTGCTGGTGGATAAAAACCGCGTGAAGTCTGGCGCGTATGCGATCCGCAAGTTCGGTTGCGACACGCTTGTGCTCGACGACGGCTTCCAATACCTGCCGCTCAAGGGACAGCTAAATCTGCTGCTGGTGGATAAGACCAATCCCTTCGGCAATGGTCACCTGCTACCGCGCGGCATCCTGCGCGAACCGATTAAACATCTTCGGCGCGCCTCGTATGTATTTTTGACCAAGTCCAACGGCGAGCGCGACGCCGAGCTCGAGGCAACCATTCAGAAATACAATCCCGGCGTGGATGTGATCGAATGCGCTCACCAACCGCAGTATTTGCAACGGTTCGGTCTGATGGAGCGGCAGCCGCTGTCGTTTCTCAAAGGGCGCCGCGTGCTGGCGTTTTGCGGCATCGCGACGCCGGAGAGTTTCGAAAAGTTTCTGCGCGATCTCGGCGCGGTGATCGTCGCGCGCGAGCGTTTTCTCGACCACTATCGCTATGCGGAGGAGGATTTTGTCGAATTGACCGCGCTAGCGAAAAAGGAAGGCGCGGAATGCCTGGTGACGACGGAGAAGGATGCCGTGCGTATTCCGCACGACCGGACGTGGGATCTACCGTTGTATTATTTGCGGTTGGAAATTGAAATTCTGCGCGGCGCGTCGGACTTCGATGAAGCCGTGGGGCGGATTTGCTTTCCGCAGAACGGATCACGAGCGCCGATTAACTGACGCGGATATTGCCTTGCGGGGCGGGGGATTAACCGCGTTAGCATGAAGCATGATTATTGATCCTCGTTATAACGATTTGGCCAAGGGCCTGACTGGTTTTTCGATTGAATTGAAGAAAGGCGAACGCGTCCTGATCGACGCTTTCGATGTGCCTGACGCGATGGTTATCGCGTTGGTTCGCGCGGTTCGCAGCCATGGCGCGCATCCTTACGTGCAAATTCACCGCGCCCGCATTACGCGTGAACTCGTCATGGGGGCCGAAGAGGCGCAATTCGAACCTCACGCCAAGGTGGAAAAGCTCCGCATGGAGAGCATGGACGCTTACATCGCGTTGCGCGGTTCGGATAACATTTTCGAATCGTCGGATGTGCCCGCGGAGCGTGTGCGCATCGTGAGCAAGTTGATGAAACCTGTGCTCGATCATCGCGTAAACAAGACCAAGTGGGTCGTGCTCCGCTGGCCGACTTCGGCGATGGCGCAACAGGCGGCGATGAGCACGGAGGCGTTTGAAGATTTCTATTTCCGCGTCTGCACGCTCGATTACCGCCGCATGATCCCGGGCATGAAAGCCCTGGCGGATCTCATGAAGAAAACGGACCGCGTGCACATCAAAGGCCCGGGCACCGACCTGCAATTTTCCATCAAGGGCATCGGCGCCAAGGAGTGTGGCGGTCAGCGCAATATTCCCGACGGCGAAGTGTTCTCGTGTCCGGTGAAGGATTCGGTCGAGGGCTACATTCAATACAACGCGCCGACGGTTTATCTCGGCTCGTCGTTCGACAACATCCGCTTGGCGTTCAAGAAGGGCAAAATCGTCGAGGCCACGGCAAATAACACGAAGCGCCTTAACGAGATTCTCGATAGCGATCCCGGCGCGCGTTACATTGGCGAATTCGCGATCGGCTTCAACCCGCACATTTTGGAACCGATGCGCGACATTCTTTTCGACGAGAAGATCGCCGGCTCGTTCCACTTCACTCCTGGACAGGCTTACGAAGATTGCGGCAACGGCAACAAATCGCAAGTGCACTGGGACATGGTCTGCATGCAACGTCCCGAATACGGCGGCGGCGAAATCTGGTTCGACGGCAAACTCATCCGCAAGGATGGCCTCTTCGTGCCGAAGGCGCTGCAGAAACTGAACCCCGATTACCTCCTCGGTAAATCCAAGTGATTCGGGATTTCATCCAAACTCTGCCAAAGACGGAGACGCACCTTCATATTGAAGGTGCGTTGCCGCTGGCGCTACTGCAACGGGTTCGTCCGGAGTTTGCTCAACCGCCGGCTTCATGGGCTCCCAATTTCAAGTTCCGCGACTTTGCGCATTTTGAAAGCGAGCTGCTGGACATGGCGTTCTCGTGGTATACGAGTCCCGAGCGTTATCACGAAGCCGCCAAGGTCATCTTTGCCGGGCACGTTGCGCAAAACGTCAAATACGTTGAGACCAGTTTTGCCTCGGGCGTGATTGAGTTTCTGGGGTTGAATGGCCGTGAAGTGATCGAGGCGATTCTGGCCGCTGCGCCGTCTGGTCTCGAGGTGCGGGTTTTTCTCGGCATTCATCACAATGGCCGCACCCCGAAGATGGAGTCGGTGTTGGATGAAGCACTGACTTGGCCAAGCCTCGCGGGCATTGATTTGCATGGCGTCGAGAGTCTTCCGCTGGAATCGTGGACGGCAGAATATTGGACTGCTGCGCGCCGCGCGGGCAAATACACCAAGGCTCACGCGGGTGAGTTCATGGGCGCGGATTTTGTGCGTCGCGTGATGGATGAACTGCAACCGCAGCGCATCGAACACGGCATTCGTTCGGTTGAAGACATGACCGTGGTCGAAGAGATCAAGCGCCGCGGCATCGCACTTGATGTTTGCCCGATCAGTAATCACAAGCTCGTGCCCGATGTGACGCTGGCCACGCATCCGATTCGGCAGCTCTTTGATGCGGGAGTAAAAGTCACCGTTAGCACCGACGATCCTATGTCCTTCGGTAACACGTTGACTGACGATTACGCTGCGCTCGCGGAGCATGGCTTTACGCGTGGCGAACTCGTGTGTCTTGCTCGCAATGGCTTTGAAGTCGCGTTGCTCTCGGACGCGCAGAAACAGCCGTGGCTTGATGCGCTCGATGCCATAACGCCGGCGGATTAATTACCGTGTCTGAAACAATCACTCGTTACATCGTTCCGCCGGATACTTGGCGTGCGCGGGCCGACAAGATGCTGGCCAAGGCGTTTCCCGACCACAGCCGATCAGCTTTGCAGCGCGCGTTTGACGCGGGGCTGGTTCGCAGTAACGGCGTGGTGCTCTCGCGCGACAATGTGCTCAATGCCGGTGATGTCGTGGAGTTTCATCTACCGGAAACGAAGCCCACCGATCTGACTCCGGCGGAAATTCCGCTGGATATTCTTTACGAAGACAAACACCTGCTCGCGCTTAACAAATCGTCGGGCATGGTCGTGCATCCGGGGGCGGCTACCGGCGGCGATACGCTGGTGCATGCCCTGCTCGCACACTGCAAGGGCAGCTTGAGCGGCATCGGCGGCGTGGAACGTCCGGGTATTGTGCATCGCTTGGATCGTGAAACATCGGGCGTGATGCTCGTCGCGAAAAACGACGCGGCGCATCGCGGCCTCTCGGAACAATTCAGCGAGCGCACGCTGCAAAAGGAATATCTCGCGCTGGTTAACGGTCGTCCCGATTTGCTCAGCGGCATCATTGATCGTCCCATCGGTCGAAACCCCAATCACCGTCACAAGATGGCGATCGTGGAGGAGACGAAAGGCGGCAAGCACGCGCGCACGGATTGGGAAGTGGTCGAATCATATGGCGATGTGGCGACTCTGATCCGTTGCACGATTCACACCGGGCGCACGCATCAAATTCGTGTGCACATGAAGTCACTCGGTCATGTGATTTTGGGCGACGTGGTTTACGGGTGGAAACCACATCCACGCATCGAGCCTAAACCAGAGCGGGTGATGCTGCATGCCGAGCATCTTGTCGTCACGCATCCGATTACCGGCAAGACACTGGATCTACGAGCGCCGCTGCCGGACGATATGAAGCGCTTGATTGCGAGTTTGAAGAAGATCAAACGCAGCTGACGTCAGACGGGCAAAAGCTCGTCGGCGATACCGTAGCGCAAATTGTATTTGGAGTGGTGGAGCGCGGAAATCTGGCCGCTCTCCATGATGCCCAGAAATGTGAACAGCGCGGTGGGGAATACATCCGCGCGAGCAGTCGGAAGTCCGGGAACAGCTTTGCGTGCTTCGAGTGGCATCGCGGCCAATTCGGCGGCTAAAGCGATTAAGTTGGTTTGCGCAATTACCGGTGAGTTTTCCTCCAACGTCTGGCCAGCGCGCTGCGCTAAAATCGCACGACAAGTGAAAACCGTGCCTCCCGTGCCAATGGCGGTAGCGTGGGGCGGCAGGGAAAAGTCAAAGCCGGCCTCGGATAGTAAACGAGCGGCGTAACGTTTGATGTCTTCCGCCGTGGCGGTGCTCAGCGGAGCGGTGGGGGTGGCGATGAACTTCTCGCTCAAGCGCACGCAACCGAGCGGCAGGCTGAGAGCGGTTTCGAGCTGACGATTGCGCAGGCGTAGACATTCCAAACTGCCGCCACCAAGATCGAACACATAGCAGTCCGAGACTTCTGCCAGCGCGGGATCGGCGAGCAGGCCACGACCGATGAATGAGGCTTCCTCGGTGCCGGAGAGAATGCGAATTGAGTGTCCTGTTTCCGTTTGAACAAGGTTAAGAAACTCTTCGCGATTCAGCGCATCGCGCACGGCGCTTGTGGCCACGAGTTGGATTTTATCCGGGGCGTGGAGCGTGGCATCGGCCAGCAGTTGCTTAATGGCGTTTACTCCGGCCGTCATTCCCTCCGGCGAAAGCCGCGGTTCGGCGCGATTGATGCCGGCGCTGATGCGTGCGTCGATAGTATGTTCGTAAACCGGTTTGAGCCGTCGGCAATTGCGACCGCGGCGCGCGACCAGCACTTTGATGGAGTTGCTGCCGATATCGATGACCGCGACTCTATTGATCTCGCTCATAGTTCGAAATCCCCTGGAGCGATGAGGAGGACGAATTCGCCTTTGCGACTGGCTTTGGCCAAGGCGTCTCGCACTTCGGCGGCAGGGCCAACCCAGAAACTCTCGTGTAATTTGGTGATCTCCTTGGCCACGCAGATCACGCGGCTCGCGCCCAACACTTCCACGATTTCATCCACCGCCTTGTCGATGCGATGGCAGCTTTCGTAAAGCGCCAGCGTTGCCGGAAAATCGCGATGCTGCTCGAAAAACGAAATGCGTGCCGCGCTTTTGGGTGGAAGAAATCCCACAAAGTAAACGCGATTGGTCGGCAACCCGCTGGCGCTGAGCACAGCTGTCAGCGCGCTCGGGCCGGGCACCGGGACCACAGGCACGGACGCTTTGCGACAAGCGCGCACAATACGAAAACCGGGATCACTTAATCCCGGTGTGCCCGCATCGCAGACCACGGCGATGGATTTGCCTGTCTGTAATTGGGTGAGCAACTGCTCCGCCGCCGTGACCTCATTGTGATCATGATATGGAGCCAACGACTTGCCCGTGATTGCCAGGCGCGAGAGAAGCATGCCGGTCGTGCGCGTGTCTTCACAAGCGATCACGTCCACCGTGGACAGGATCGCGCGAACACGTTCGGAAACATCGGCAAGATTACCGATCGGCGTGGCCACGACGTAAAGGTGGCCAGACTGGGCTTGCAGCGAGGTGTTGGTCGAAGAGTCAGCCATGAAAACAAAAAATCCGGCGCGAGCCGGATTTGTTGTAGGAACCGGGCAATATCAATTGCCGGGTTGCGTGAGACCAGGAATCTGGCCTTCCCAATTGGCGGGGCGGCTCCACGGAATCGAGGTGTCGCGAGTGGTGCGGGTGGTGCAGCCAGCCAGCAGCGTGCCGACGGCGATGGTGAGTAAGAGGAGGAGACGGGTCTTCATGGGATCATTGGGCTATTACAGCAGAATCGCCCTTATGCAAGGCGCCACGCAAAGATTGAGGGTCAACCTGAGCAATGGAATACTGGTCGCGCACGTCGCTGATTAGCGCAGTGCCGATGGTTTCAGTTCCGCGTTGGATCAGGAATTTTTGAGCGGGAAGCGCGCCGTGGCTGGCACCGTAATTCAGCACGACGAACGCATCGGAAGGACCGACGCTGACCACCAAGGTGCTGCGGGTTCGACTGGTGGATAAAACAGGACCGACGGGCATCGAAGACTGCTGCAGTGCAGCCAATTGGTCTTCCAATTCCGCGATAGTCTCTTGATAGCGGGCGATTTCTTCCGGGGAAACGGGCTGAGCCTTTGCGAGTTGCTCCTTGAGCTGTGCGGACTCCGCTCGCAGTCGCGCATGCTCTGATGTCAGTTGATTCAACTCGGCGCGAGCGGCGGTTAGTTCGCGATTGACCTGCACCTTGGTTGATTCGGCTTCGGTGAGTTTGATTTTAGTCGCGCCCAAATCCGCGTCTAATTCCAGCAGTTGCTTTTGCAGCCGTTCGCGATCTTGGTCGGCTTGGTTAAGCTCGGTCAGATGCTGCTGGTTTGTGGCGCGCAGTGAGGTGACTTGCTTGGAGAGCGCCGTGGAGTTTTGCGTGCTGCGGAAATAAAGCAGCCCCAACAGCACGCAGCCAAGGGTCGTGATTATCGCAAGTGTCCGGGCCATTGATTACTCCGTGTTGAATAGAACAAGCGGCCCGGAAACTTGGAAGGGCTAATATGCCGGCTTAGGCGCTATAAACAGACTGATACCACGGATTCCGCGCATCCTTTTTGATCACGCCATTGGCGGACAGATGCTCGAGAATCTTGAAGGTCAGTTCGGTGTCGCCTTGCGCGTTGCTCGCCAGTGTCTCGGGCGTAAATGCCGTGCCTTGGTTCGCGCGGAGCACCTCGAGGATTTTGCGTTGGAGCGCGATGACGCCGGTCGCGGCCTTTTTACCGGCTTCCACGCCGGGTTGGTGATAGGCGTTGATGCCGATTAATGACGCGTAAAGTCCGACGACGCGCTCGTAGAGTGCGATGAGTAAACCGAGCGTGCGCGGCGAAACCTCGTCAATCGTGATGCTGACGGACCAGCGGTCCTTTTCCGACAGAGCCGCTTGGGTGCCGAGGTAGAATCCTTGCAGGTAATCGCCGGAGGTGACGTCAGGTTCCACGAGCAGCGATTTGCCGGCACGGTCCTTTAATACTTCGAGGAACGTGACGAAGAAGTTGTTCACACCTTCGCGGAGCTGCTGCACATAAGCGTGCTGATCGGTCGAGCCCTTGTTGCCGTAAACAGCAATGCCTTGATTGACGACGTTGCCATTCAGGTCGAGCTCCTTGCCGAGCGATTCCATGACGAGCTGCTGAAGGTAGCGGGAGAACAAGAGCAAGCGATCCTTGTAGGGCAGCACGACCATGTCCTTTGCGCCGCGTCCGTCAGTCGCGTAGTGCCACATGAGCGCAAGCAGCGCGGCGGGGTTTTCCCGCGTGACGGGCTTGCGCGTGACTTCATCCATCGCGGCTGCACCGGCGAGCATCGCGGCAATATCGATGCCTTGCAACGCGGCAGGCAGCAAACCGACGGCGCAAAGTTCCGAAGTGCGACCACCGACCCAATCCCACATCGGGAAACGCGCGAGCCACTTTTCGCTGACGGCGATTTGATCGAGTTTGGAGCCTTCGCCGGTTACGGCGACAAAGTGCGCGGCGTGATTCAATCCCGCGGCCTTAAACGCGGCGGCGGCTTCAAGCATGCCGTTGCGCGTTTCCACCGTGCCACCGGATTTCGAGATGACGATGACAAGCGTTTCGCTCAGCTTGTCCGCGAGTCCGGCAAGCACATAGTCCATGCCGTCGGGATCGGTGTTGTCGAAGAACGACACTGCCATGCGATCGCGACCGGGCTGGCCGAGCGCATGATTGACGAGCTGCGGGCCGAGCGCGGATCCACCGATGCCGATGACGAGCAGTTGGGTAAAACGCTTGCCGCCGGGAGCGGTGATTTGGCCGGAATGAACGCCCGCGGCGAATTCGTTGATTTGTTTGAGCGCGGACTCGATGTCATAGCGCAGCTGCGCGGTCGGTGCGAGCGCGGCGTTGCGCAGCCAATAGTGGCCGACCATGCGGTTCTCGTCGGGATTGGCGATGGCGCCGCCTTCGAGTTCCTTCATGGCGGTGAACGCCTTTTGCATCGCGGGCTCCATTTTGCCGATGAAATCGGCCGGGAACGGAATCCGGCTGATGTCCAGGCTAAAGCCGAGCGAGGCGTTGGTGTAATAGTATTCTTTGAAACGATCCCAAGACATGAGGTTACGGGCTTAGAGATTTTTGTCGGTGACGGCGCCTTCGGACGCACTGGTGACGAGCTTGGCGTATTTGGCCAGCACGCCGCGGGTCTCGCGGGGCGGCGACGGCACATAAGCGGCCATGCGTGCGGTGTATTCGGCGTCGGGGATGAGCAGCGAAATGGTGTTCGTCACGGCGTCGATCTCGATGATGTCACCATTCTTCACAATGCCGATCGGGCCGCCTTTCGCGGCCTCGGGCGTGATATGGCCCACGTCAAAACCGTGCGAGCCGCCAGAGAAGCGACCGTCGGTGATGAGCGCGACGTCCTTGATGAGACCGCGCCCGGCTACGGCCGAAGTCGGGGACAACATCTCACGCATGCCAGGACCGCCGACGGGACCTTCGTTGCGGATTACAACGACGTCACCTTTCACGATGTCGCCGCGCAGGATGCCTTGGAGCGCGTCTTCTTCGCCTTCGTAAACCTTGGCGGTGCCTTTGAAATAGAGGCCTTCTTTGCCAGTGATTTTACCGACGGCACCTTCGGGGGCGAGGTTGCCGTGGAGCACGCGGAGGTGGGTGGTGGCCTTGATGGGATTATCGAAGGGACGGATGATGTCCTGCTCCGTCGGATACGCGCCGTAGGGCTGAACATCCTTGAGCGTTTCGGCGATGGTCTCGCCGGAGACGGTCAAGCAGTCGCCGTGGAGCATACCGCGGTCGAGGAGCATCTTCATCATCGGACGGATGCCACCGATGCGAATGAGGTGCGCCATGCCGTATTTACCGAACGGCTTTACGTCGGCGAGGAGCGGAACCTTTTCGCCGATGACCTTGAAGTCCTCGAGCGTGAGCGGAACGCCGGCGCTGTGGGCGATAGCGAGGAGGTGAAGGATGAGGTTCGTTGAACCGCCGAGGGCGAGACACACGACGATGGCATTTTCAAAGGCCTTTCGTGTGAGAATGTCGCGCGGCTTGACGCCTTTTTTCAGCATGGCCATGACGGCGGCGCCGGCGCGTTCGCAGTCTTCGCGCTTCTCTTTGCCGACAGCGGTTTGGGCGGAGCTGTTCGGCAGACTCATGCCGAGCGCCTCGATGGCGGAAGCCATGGTGTTGGCGGTATACATGCCGCCGCACGAGCCGGGGCCGGGGATGGCGGAGGACTCGATTTCGTGCAGGCCCTTGTCGTTGAGTTCGCCCTTGGCGTGTTTGCCGACGGCTTCAAAAACGGAAACGATATCGAGCGGTTTCTTCTTGTCGCAGTCACCGGGAGTGAAGCCGGGGAGGATGGTGCCGCCGTAGATGAAGACCGCAGGGCGATTAAGGCGCGCGATGGCGATCATCATGCCGGGCATGTTCTTGTCGCAGCCGCCGATGGCGACGAGACCGTCAAAGCCTTCGGCCGCGACAGCGGTTTCAACCGAGTCGGCGATCACTTCGCGGGACACGAGCGAGTAACGCATACCCTGCGTGCCCATGCTGATGCCGTCGGTCACCGTGATGGTGTTAAAATAGATCGGCTTGCCGCCAGCGGCCGCGATGCCTTTTTGCGCGTGCTCGCTGAGCTCGCCCAAGTGCACGTTGCAAGGCGTCATGTTGCTCGCGGCGGAGGCGACGGCGATCTGGGGCTTCTGAAAGTCCTCGTCGGTAAAACCAACAGCGCGAAGCATCGCGCGGGCGGCGGCACGGTCGTTACCGTCAACCACGACGGAAGAATGGCGGCGGGAAGTGTCGTTTGTTGAACAGCTCATGGATAATCACCGCGACTCAACCAGAGTGAATTGGCGCGGGCAAGCCGCATGTCCCGGATATGACAGGCGCCCCTGTGCTTTTCATGGTTGCTTCACCAGCCGTGAACCGCATTCACTGGCCGCCTCATTGCATGGCTTTTAATCTGAAAAAAGTGCTCCGGGCGTTGTTATTTTCTTCGAATCAACCGCTCGCCATCAAGGACATCCAGGCGGCCTTCACGCGCTTTCACGAGAATGCGACCGCATCCGCTGCGCCGGAAGCTGAAGAAGGTGCGGAAGCCGCTCCGGTTACAACGGAAGAAAACGCCGCAACTGAAGTCGAAACGCAGCCACCGGAAGCAGAGGAACTTTACACCGATGTTCCGTCGTTGGTGACAGCCGCGCAAATTCGCGAAGCCATAGACGAGCTCGCCGCTGAGCTGCGCGCTGCTGATGACAGTCTGCTCTTGGTCGAAGGTTCGACCGGCTATCGTTTGGTCACGCATCCGAACTATGCGCGCTGGATTCGCGCGCTGCGCAATGAGCCGCCGCCGGTGAAATTGAGCCGGTCCGCGTTGGAGACTCTGGCGATTGTGGCTTACCGTCAGCCGGTCACGCGCGGTGAAATTGAAACCATTCGCGGCGTTTCCGCCGACGCCGGCATCAACAAGCTGATCGAGCGGGAACTGATTTACATCGTGGGTCGCGCCGATCTGCCGGGCCGGCCGATTCAATACGGCACCACGGATCAATTCCTGGAGTTTGCCGGCATCAAGTCCCTGGATGAGCTGCCTGCTTCCGACGTGCTTTCTGCGCGCCAGATTGATGAATGGCTGCAAACCGCGATGAATCCCGGCAAGCCGCCGGCTGACGCGGAAATGGGGCTGCCTTTGGAAGAAGGCGAGGGCGATTCGCCCAACCTTGAACCCGTGTCGATTGAGCATCACGAAGCTTCGGAACCCGAGACGTCCGACGAAAACCAGACCGCCTGATGGACCTGAATCCGATTAGAGAAAAGATCGACGAGTTGGATCGCCAACTTGTTGAGATCATCAACCGCCGCTTGGAGCTCGCGGCTGAAATCGGCCGCATCAAGCGCAGCACTGGCGGCGAGATTTACGTGCCGGAGCGCGAAGACGCCGTGTTGCGCAAGGTCACCGAGAATAACAAAGGTCCGGTGCGCAACGAGGCATTGCGCGCGATCTATCGCGAACTCATGTCGGCGGCCATCGCGCTTGAGAAGCCGCTGATGATTGCTTATCTCGGTCCCGAGGCCAGCAACACGCATGCGGCCGCGATGAAGAAATTCGGCGCGAGTGTGGATTACCACGCGATGGCGACGGTCAGCGACATCTTCACTGCAGTGGAGAAAGGTGAATCTGATTACGCGGTGATCCCGATCGAAAACTCGACCGAAGGTTCGGTGCGTGAAGCTTTGGACAGTTTTGTTGAGAGCGATCTCAAGATCGTGGCGCAGATCTATCTCGAAGTGACGCACGCGCTGATCTCGAACGAGCCGTTGGAAAAAATCACCAAGGTCTATTCCAAGGATCAGGCGCTCGCGCAATGCCGCCACTGGCTGCAACGCCATCTGCCGCACGCCCAATTGGTCGAGGCTTCGAGCACGTCGCGGGCGGTGCAGATCGCACGCGAGGAACCAGGCGCCGCCGCGGTGGCCGGCGAACTGGCCGCGCAACATTATGGCGTGCCGGTGGTGATTCGAAACATTCAGGACAAAGCTGACAACACCACGCGATTCTTCGTGATTGGTCGCAAGCCGTCCGGTCCGGTGGGCAATGGCAAAGACGTTAGCAGCTTCTTGATCTCGCTCGGCGATGAAGCCGCTTCGCATTCCGGCTCGCTGTTGAAAATGCTGATGCCGATGGCTGAGCGCGGTATCAACCTGAGTAAGATTGAATCCCGACCGAGCAAGAAACGCCCGTGGGACTATTATTTCTTCATCGATGTCACCGGGCATTACGAGGACGCGGCCATGAAGGAAGCCTTGGCGGATCTCAAAAAAATCTGCCCGCTGGTAAAGTGGCTCGGCAGCTATCCTGCGGTTAATTGATGGCACGACCCCTGCGCATCGGAATCATTGGAGCCGGCGCGAATACACGCGACCGGCACATCCCGGGATTTCGAGCGATTGAAGGCGTGGAGCTGGCAGTTGTCGCCAACCGATCCGAGGAGTCGTCGCGCAAAGTGGCGGCTGATTTTGGCATTCCTCGCATCGCGCCGAGTTGGCAGGCGATCGTGGCGGACGATAACGTGGATGCGATTTGCATCGGCACTTGGCCGTATCTGCATGCCGAGATTTCCTGCGCTGCGCTTAAAGCGGGTAAACATGTGCTGACCGAGGCGCGCATGGCAAGAAATGCAGCGGAAGCGGAGCAGATGCTCGCCGCCTCGCAGGCGCGCCCGGATTTAGTGGCGCAAATCGTGCCGTCGCCAATGACGCTGCCGGTGGACGCGACGATTCGCCGGATGATTTCCGCAGGCGATTTAGGCGAGGTGCGTGAAATCTGCGTCACGCACACGACGGGCATTTATGCCGACGCCCAAGCGCCGATGACCTGGCGACTGGATTATGCGTTGAGCGGGCACAATACGCTTACGCTAGGCATCTACTACGAAGCGGTTTTGCGCTGGATGCAGGAAGATGTGCGAGTGGATTCAGCCAGCGCTTTGATTGCGACGCCTCAGCGCAAACGTGCAGACGGAACGTTGGCCGAGGTTCAAATTCCCGAAAGTCTGACCGCGCTTGGGCATTATGCGAACGGCGCGCGGCTGGTGATGCATCTGAGCGGATTAGAAGCATCCGCACCGCGAAACGAGATTCGCATAAATGGCTCCAAGGGTTCGCTCCGGTTGGAAGTGGCTGGCTCGCGATTGTATTGGTGTCCGCTTGGCGGCAATGAATCGCTCGTGACTATTCCTGAGAGCGAACGTCGCGATTGGAATGTTGAGGCGGATTTTGTGAATTCGATTCGCACTGGCACGCCGGTGCGCCTGACGGATTTTTCTACAGGTTTGCGCACGATGAAGTTCACCGATGCCGTGTGGCGCGCGTGGAATGCAGTGAAGCAATAAAAAGCGGAGAGCTTTGTAGGCTCTCCGCTTGGCTCGGAATGGGCGCGTGGCTGACGCGCAAAATTAATCGAGTAATACCTGCCACTGATTGTCTCGCGCGGCGCGGGCGGCTTTCAGCGCACCAATGGCGACGTAGCGTTTGTAATCATGACCGGCGAGGCGGACTTTGGGAGACTCAAAACCGTCCTCAATCAGTATGTTTTGGAGCAGTGTATCGATCCCGCGAATTTGAGATCCACCCCCGGTGACGATGATGTTCTGCAGCAAGGTCACGACTGAATCGGAAGAGGCGCGCGAGATCAATGTGGTGAGGGCGGGATAAAGTCTGTCGATGAGGCGATTGCACGCATTGCCGATAACGTCGCCCAGTTCGAGCGTGTGGGCTTTGCCGCCCAACACGACCTTGACGTCAATTGGTTTGCGCGACGGGCCGACGTAGGAGTGCGCCTCTTTGATTTCACGCACTTTGTGCCGAGAGAGTCCGTTATTGGGGTAGGTGCGATTGAGATCTTGATGCATGAGCAAGTCCACCGCGTCGCCGGCAAACGGAATGCTGATTTGATCGTCGCTGGTTGGAAAATATCCCTGCACCAAGCACAGATCACTGGTGCCGCCACCGATGTCGATGAACAGCGAATTTACGACCGGGTCGATGTATCCAGGCTGACCGAGGCGAGCGTCGTCGCGATAACCGAGAGCGGCGAGAAATGGTTCAGGGATTAGCAAGACACGCGAGAAAACGCCATGCACGCATTTGCGGATGATTTCACGCGCATTTTCGTCGGCATTGGCCGGAACGCCGATGACAGCGCGCAATTCCGCCTGACCGGACGGATCGGCGAGTTTACCGATATGCTGAATGAAATCGTGGGCAGCCTGTTGATCGGCAATGATGCCCTCTTCAAGCGGCGCCACGAGGCGGACATGAAGCATGTTCTGGATGGCATCTTCACCAAACAGCACCGGGGCGTTGTTGGTGATGATGCCGTTGACGATGCCTTCTTTTACATAGCCGACCGCCGTCGGCACGACTTTGCTGACGGTAATGTCATTGGTTTCGGCGGGCCCGGCCAACAAACATGATTTGTTTGTGCCGAAGTCCAAACCGACGACCACGGTCTTGTTCTTTTTCGCCATCGTGCGCGGCGAAGCCGTGGGATTTGGAGGAGCCGACGAAGCGGGTGCGGCTCCTTTTTCAGCGAGAGCTGTGCTCATGAGTATCCTTGGTTTTTGGTTATGGGATCAGCTGAGCTGGAAAACTCATTCAATGCCGTGTGCCCGAAGTAGATTGGGCGAGCATGTCGTCGATAAACGCCGCGACATTATCGGCCGGCGGTTTGATTTTGGCAGTGGCGGTTGAATTTCCGCCGAGCGGTTTGAGCGGTGCTAATGAAGCGACGCTGGTTGCACTGGTGAGAAAAGGCAGGAGCAGTTCGGCCATCAATGCGGCGTCTTCCACTCGGCGTTCTTCTTGTTCAAAGGCGAGCTGGATTTGTGTGTCGTCGGCTTCTCCGTTGAGTCGCAGTGCCGCGAGAGTCGGCTGGATCAATTCTTGGTGTAGGGTGTCAGCTTCTGCGTGTCGATTTTGGCGGCGAAGCACACACACCCGACGATAGGCGGCTAGCATATCATGCCAGCGACGGGATTGCGTTTGGTCTGTGGAGATTGACGTCTGACTCAACTTAGCCGGATAGACCGAGCCGACGTCAGGTAGTTCGCGAAAACCCCATTAATGTGGGAAATTCCTTAGACGGTCTGGGTGATTGCCGCAGTGCGAGCGGCGTCATTTCCCGACGAGAAAAGCAGCGGGTGATCGCGATAGCGCCAAAAGTAAATCGCGGTGATTAAGGCGAATCCGAGTAGAAGGAATGCGAAGACCCAAACGAGACAGCCTTTGCGGGCATTGGCTGCGGCGGAAACCGGATCGGGTTCATAATCTAGCCGCAGCGGAACCTCAGTCTGCGGTCGAGCTGGTGCAGGCTGGGGCGCGGTGTTAGCTACCGCCTTGGTCGCTGATGCTTCGCGAGCAATTTCAGCGTCGAGCCAGTTCAAGTGCGCCTGCACGGCGTCGCGTTGGCGACGAAGCTCGTTGAGGCGATCAGATGACATGGCGCGAGGGAGACTGAAGCGGACAATAAAAAACGCAGCCTAAAACAGGCTGCGTTTGAAATGTTAATATGCGTTTTACGCTCAGACGATCGAGACGCTGCGCTTGGACTTGTCGAATTCGACGACGCCGTCCTTGAGCGCGAAGAGAGTCCAATCGCGACCGGTGCCGACATTGCGGCCGGCATGGATCTTGGTGCCGCGCTGACGCACGATGATGCTGCCGGCGAGCACGGATTGGCCGCCGAAGCGCTTCACGCCGAGTCGCTTTGAGTGACTCTCGCGACCGTTGCTGGATGTTCCCTGACCTTTTTTATGCGCCATGACTTAAATCTCCTCAGACTTTGATGGATTCAATTTTGATGACCGAAAGCTCTTGGCGATGGCCGCGCTTGCGCTCCATGCCCTTGCGCTTCTTCTTCTTGAAAACAACGACCTTCTGGCCGCGTTTGTTTTCGAGCACTTTGGCCGAAACGGAGGCACCCGAAAGGAGGGGAGTGCCAACCTTGAAATTCTCGCCTTCACCCGCCGCAAGGACGTCGCTAATTTCCACGGTAGCACCAGCTTCCGTGTTAGGATAACGGTTTACGATCAGGATGTCGCCCTCGGAAACAGTGAACTGCTGACCTTGGGTTTTGATAGTCGCTTTCATAAATAAAACCGGAGATAGAGCGGTTTTACGGAGGTGAAAGCAAGGATTTATTTTACCAAATCCGCTTCTGTTTCGGACGGAAGGCCGGTCGTAATGGACTCTTCGATGGATTCACGCTCCCGGTGGTATGCTTCCCATTCCATGATAGAGCGTAAATTTCGGTGATCTCGCGGCTTGTAATCAGCCGGGCGGATGAGGCGGGGCGGAGGCGGCGTGAGGCTGGCCAAACGCGCTTCGCGCTCACGTTGGGCCTCAAGGGCGGCGAGACGGGCAGCAGCCCGATCTGCTTCATCGCGCTTTTGTTGTTCGAGTTGACGTAATTTCTCCAAGGCGGCTTCGCGTGCCCGGGCGGCTTCGGCGGCTTCCTGTTCGCGGAGTTGGGCCAAGCGGCGGGCTTCGCCTTGGGCGATTTCCTTTTCGCGCCGCAAACGCTCGGCCTCGGCTTTCATCCGGGCGTCTTCCGCTTCAGCTTGGCGGAGGGCTCGTTCTGCTTCGGCCTGCTGAGCTTGTAAACGGGCTAGTTCTCGTGCGGCTTCTTCTGCGGCTTGGCGGGCTTGCAGCTCGGCCAGTCGCTGCGCTTCCAATTCCGCAGCCGCGCGACGAGCGTCTTCTTCGAGCCGTTGCTTTTCAGCAGACAAGCGCTGCTGTTCGATTTCGGCTGCGAGTGTGCTCTGATAATTGCGATAGCCGCGGTAGCCGAAAAAAGCGCCCAGCCCAAGCAGGAGAAGAACAAGAATTGTCAGTGCGCGTTTCATGGCAGGAGAATTGGACCAGACACAGGGGGAAAGGTTCGTATAATCCTTTAGGGAAAGCTCGGCAGATCAAAGTCAGCCACGCCTTTGTGCGCAGCGTTGGCTGAAGCATAGGGCAATGCAAGGCGAACAGCCTCGACCAGCGGGTGTCGGTTCACGAGCAAGTGCTGCAGCACGCAGGCAAACAGCACGTCGCCGGAACCGGTGGGCGAAACTTCTTGGATGCGCGGCGGCGTCAATTGCACCGCCGGTTGGCCTTCGGCCAGAACCCAAACGATGCCGGGACCGTCGGAAATTACCCAATTTTTGACGGCAAATCGCGCGCGCGTTTGTGTCAATGCCTCGCCGATTTCGATATCGGGCTGGTCGGGTGCGACGAGTTGGGTGAATTCTTGCCGGTTGATTTTGACGAGTTCCAACGGGTGTTGGGCCAAGCTTTGCAACGGCGGACCATAAACATCCGCGTAAATTTGCCCGCGCTTTGTCCAATTCTGAATGGCCTCGCGCAGCGCTGCATAATCGTCGCTTTCCCAACCGGGAAAACTTCCGCACAGCGCGAGCACTTCGCCATCCGGGCGTTGGTTCAACCAATCGGCGCAGGCCTGCACCGCAGCACGATCAGGCGGCACGTCGGGACCGAGGAACGTCGTTTCAGGTTGTTCGTCACTCCAGATCACAGTGCCGGTGCGTGACGGAGCGATCGTGCGAAACGCGTGATAGGTTATTCCACGTGCTTGCAACCACGCTTCGGCCTCAGCGCCGGGCGCGCCGCCGGCAAAAATAAGCGCGGTGCTGCGCGTGCCGAGCCGCGCGAGCATGTTGGAAACGTTCACGCCTTTGCCACGCGTGTTGAATTCCTCGCGAGTGGCGCGCTGTGTGCGTCCGATCGACCACGTGCGAAAATCCAGCGTGCGTTCACACAGCAGATTGCCGGTCAAAGTGTGAATGACGGGGGCAGCGCTCATGACTCAAACGGAAGAACGACGGCGGCGACTGCTGCTGCGCGTGAACACTTGGTTGACCAAGAACGAGAGGCCGAACAGCGAGGCGACGGTGCGAACGTTACGCATGGCGTCGACTACCTCGGTGAGCTTTGCGGCCTGGGCTTCGTGCACATGGCGCAGCACCAGACAGCTCAACATACTAAACACCGGCGCGAAGGCGAAGGCCACATGGTAAACCGTAAGCGGATTGTAGCCTTGGTTTTTCGCCCAGCCGATTAAGTAACCTCCCAGTGGCGGCCCCATCGCCGCAGCCAAGCAGGAGAGTGAAACAAACAGGGCAATGCCCATCGTGCGCGAATTCGGCGGCGTCAGCTTGAGCATGAGATTGAATACGCCGATACCGTAACCCGCGCTGAAGAGACCGCCGGTGGTGGCAACCACGTAAAGCAGCCAGGTGTTTTCCAACGTGATGAAACACCAGATCAAGTTGAACAACTGCCACAGTGCGAGCGCGACAATCATCACCGGGATATTGCCGTAACGATCAAGCAGGCGGCCCCAAGCCGGGAAGGACACCGCCGCGCCAAGCGGGCCGAAAAGTAAAATCCAGTTCGCCTTGGCCACGGTGATGTGGAGCTGCTCATACATGAACACCGGGAAAAACGGGCCGAACAAATTGATGGTAAAACCCATAAGCGCGGCGAAACCGATGAAGCGCACGAGCATGCGGTCTTTGCGCACATTGCGCACTTGTTCCTGCCACGGCAGCTGCGGGCCGGAGTGATGGTGCGAAACCGGTGTGACCATGCGCTGTTGCGAAAGCACGGAGTAAACGCGCAACAGGATCGCGATGCCGAACAGCACCAAGTAGGCGACCAACGAGCCGTTCATCAACGCGAGCAGACCGGAGACCGACAGCAGGAACGCGATCATCGACACGTAAAGCAGCCGATTGCGCGTGCCGAAATATTTTCCGCGCAAACGCGCCGGAACGACTTCCTGCATCCAACTGTTCCACGCCACGCCGGTGATGGCGCTGGAAAGCGAGATGATGCTGAAGCCGCCGATGAATACCCAAATCGTCAGCGGCGTGTCGGCCTTGGGGATAAATGGCAACGCGGCCGTGAGCAGAACCCATCCGACGCAATGCATCCATGCGCTGGTGATGGACAGTTTTCGCGCATCGAGTCGTTGCGCGAGCAACGGCGTGACGAGCACTTGCAGGAAGTTGAACCAGAACGGCAGCGAAACAATCAGACCATAGTTGCGCGCGGAAAGGGAGAAGATGCCGGTCAGTAGGGCCGCCAACACGATGTTGCCCGGCTGGCTGAGCAAGGTGAGAGGCATGGCTGCGATGCCATCAAGGAGGCAGTAGCGCAGATTTTTGCGCAAAAGCGTGTGTGCCCGACCGCCAGAATTTGCATCATTCATTCCGTTGCGCAGGGTAATGCACCCTCACGGGTAAAAGTCATGCCTGAATTTGTTGAGAATATGTGTGACAGTATGAATTGGGCTCGTCGCGGAACGCTGCGACATGCGCGTGATTTGCTCGGTAAATATCTGGTGCGAACCGATGAAGGCCGGCAATCGGCGTGGATGATTACCGAAGTCGAGGCCTACGACGGTGAGTGCGATCAAGCCTGCCACGCGCGATTTGGCCGCACGCCGCGCAGTGAGGTGCTTTATCGTGCGGGCGGCATTTGGTATGTCTATCTGTGCTATGGCGTGCACGAGATGCTCAATTTAGTGGTCGGGCCGGAAGGTTGGCCAGCCGCGGTGCTGATTCGCGGTGTGGATGGCATCACGGGACCGGGGCGGCTTACAAAAGCGCTGGGCATTGACCGCAAACTGAATGGGAAAGCAGCGAATGCGGACACCGGACTCCATCTGGAAGATCGTGGCATGTGCGTTCCGGCGGGCTTGATCAAACGCACACCTCGAATCGGCATCGATTACGCGGGTGAAGTCTGGGCGGCTAAGCCGTGGCGCTTCACGTTTGACCCGCGAGCATTGAGGTGAGCTTGGCGATAACCTGATCCACGCTGATCGCGTCGAGGGTATCGCCTTCGCTCAGCACGAGAAATTGCGGATTAGGCGGAGCCCAGACAGACGGATTGGTCGGGCCAAAGAGAACTAAACCGGCCCGACAACAGGCTCCGGCGAGATGGCTTACGCCCGTGTCGTGGCCCAGATAAAGACGACTGCGTGACAATCGCGTGGTCAATTCGGTGAGCGGAAGATTACGCCAAGTTTCTACGTCGTGAATCGTGGCGATTGAATCTTCGACTTCGCCGAGAATGAACACCGGGCGAAGTCTGGCTGTGTCGCGCAGCCAATTCGTGACCTTTAACCAGCGATCAAATGGCCAGTTTTTTCGCGGCGACCCGCTGCCGGGGTGAATCGCGACCACATCGGATTGCGGATTGGGTTCGTGCAATCGCACCCAATCGGAAATCGCAAGACCCGTGAGTTTGCCGACCACCGAATTAAAGTGGCGCGCGGCCGGCGTTGTCTGCGGAGTGGCATCGGCGAAGACGAAATGCTGGTGTTCAGTTAACGGAAATAACCGCGTCAATTCGCCGTCGGGATCCGGCCAGAACGAGATCACCAAATTGTAGCGTGCGAGCCGCTCGCGAAAATTGGCGGAGAGTTCGCCGCTGTAAAGTTGATGCCACGGCGCAGCATGTTGCGATTCGACGCGGTCAACGGTGCCACGATCACGAGCAAGTGCGGCGGCTGTGGCGTTGCCAACAAAATCAATCTGTGCCGTCGGCCACATTTGCCGAAGCGCCTGAAGCGCGGGCAGTGTGATGATAAAATCGCCGAGCGCGCCGCCTCTAAGAACGAGTATCCGCTGCATGGGTCGCTTGCGCGATGGAACCTGTCTGCGGCACCGCTGCATCGGCCGGTGCCTGATAATGGATCAATGTCGCCACGCCGGCGCCGAATTTGAAATCGACTTGGAAGCGCACGGGCAGGCGACGTTCGTCTTGGGATATCCACACTTTTACCGTGGAGCCGCGCTTGAACATGCCCTTCGGCTCGGTCTTTTCCATGCGCGGCACGAGAACGAGTGTCTTAAATTCACCCATGGGAGTTCTCAACGTCTCGTAGCCTTCGGCGTAAATTGTCAGTTCGTAAAAATCGTCGTCGAAGATGACCAGCGCGTCTTGCATCTCGCCCGGCTGCAGGTGCCAGGCGCGCGTTTGAATTAACGCGGTGATCAAGTCCATCGGTTGGCCCGGAGGAACATCCAGCTGAGTCGATTTCCCAGGATCGACTTCATTGCGGTAGTCAGCCCTGCGGGACACATAATCGAAGCTCAACTCCTGTCGCGTCTGCTTTTTCTTCGAAGTGCTGATTTCCTCGGTGTTAAGAAGCAATCCCGTGCTGGTTTGAAAAAGCGCGGTGCTGCGGGCTTCGAAGGGAAAGAAGTTTTTCAGAAACCCGCGCGTGCCGGTGGTCGTGGTAACGAGCATTTCGTCACTGGCGGAGCCGTCGGTTGCAGAGACGACAATTTCACCTGCGGATGGGAAAATGCCCCAAGCGACCCGAAAGGTCATCTGCTCACCGGGTGCAAGCGCGAGCGACGAACTCGCGACCATCCATGGCGCGGTGGAAAACAAGATAACCGACAGTCCGGCGATACGGCGTAACGTGCTCATGGCGTTTTCGACAACGGTCGGTGGAAAAGGTGCATAACAATGACGAGTTGTTACGATGACGAGGAGTGGGCGAGTGGCAATTCGAGTTGATTCTCGCGACCCAAGGCCAAGGCGTCCCAACCGCGTTCGCGCAGCGTGCTGGCGAATTCCTTGGCAAAACCGTGAACGGTCAGGACGCGTTTGGGATTCACGAGTTCGACCAGCTTTAGCAGGTCCGGGAAGTCGGCGTGGTCAGAGAGTGGGAACGCTGCGTCGCAGCGATAACGGTATGTCGAGCCTGAATCGAGCGCCCAGCCTGAAACCATGGCGGTGCGGCGTGCGGGCAGATGACGCAGCATGCCTTCGCCATGTTGCAGCGGTGGACTGATGACGACGTGGCCGTTCGCGCTGCGCGGTTCGAATTCCCGGTAAGCCCGAAACTGATAACCGCACTGTTCGTAAATCCGCGTCAAACGCATGGCCGACGGATGTAGCATTACCGGCAGGCCGACAGACTTGAGTGCGGCGAGCACTTCCTGCGTTTTCCCCAATGCATAACAGAACAGCACTGGGACGCGGCCGCCGGCGATCGCATCATGGCAAAACGCGATGATCGCCGCGCGGATTTCTTCCTCTGGCGGCAATTCATACTTTGGCAACCCGAACGTGGTTTCCATGATGAGCACGTCTGCCTTCGGCGGTTCGCAAGCCTCGGCGGCCAATCCGCGGCGCAGTTTGAAATCGCCCGTATAAAGCAAGGTGCCGGATTCGTTTCTCAATCTCACCATGCTCGATCCGAGAATATGACCCGCGGGATGGAGTGAAATGGAAGTGTCGAACGTGAGCGCTTCCTCTTGACCAAATGGCAACGCATGGATCGTGCGCTTGCCGGGTAGGCGGCAATGCAGCAGGCGCGCGGTCGGTCTGGAACAAATGGTCTCTTTGTGTCGGCCAGTGTGATCGGAATGGGCGTGCGTAATCACACCGCGGGCGACCGAGTGTTGCGCGTCCAGCCAGATTCCGGCCTGAGGCAATGACAGGCCTTTGCGCCAGTGAACTTCCCAGGGCATCAGGAAACCACTTTCGCGGCCGGCCCTGTCGCGTCTTCAAAATATTTTCGGCGCACCAAACGCCAGAGCGTGACGAAAAACGCGGTCAGTGGAATGGCGAATAGCATGCCGAGCACTCCGCCAAAGGCCGTGCCCCAGAAGAAAATCGCGACGATAATCGTGACGGGATGCAGGCCGGTGCGGTCGCCCATGATCTTTGGTGTGAGGAACCAACCTTCGATGTTTTGCACCACGACGTAAACCACCAGAACAAGACCGACCAATTGCCAGCCACCGGTGGGTTGGAAAAACGCCAAGGGCACGGTGATTACCAACCCGATGATCGTGCCGAGATAGGGCACAATGTTGAGGACACCCAGCGTCAGACCGAGAATAAGGCCAAAACGCAATCCGACCACCGAGAAGCCGATGGCCAGCAACACGCCCATGATGAGTCCAATGAGCAACTGACCACGGAAAAAGGAGACCACAATGGCAATGAATTCGTCGATGAGGAAGACGACGTCGTCGCGCACGGAATCACTCAGAAAGGTAAGATGGTCGGGCAGGTGTCGGGTGGGACTGCTGCGCGAAAGCAGGAAGAAAAACAAATAGATCGGCACGATGGCCAGATGCGCGGCGAAGCCGAACACGCCGAGCACGCCGATGCCGGCGGCCTTGAGCGAAGGCAGAGTTTGAGCGAGCAGGGTGTTGAACTCGCCGGAAAGATTTTTGACGATCGTGCTGATCGTTGGGTTCTCCATTTGCCGCTGCGCGAGCGCGATCCATTCCGGATACTCGCGCTCAAAGTAAGTCGTGGCGCTGGCCCAAAGCGTCGGCGTGTAGGCGATGAAGTTGAGCACTTGATCAACCAGTGGCGGGACGAGCAGCACCAGCACGCCAGCTACGACGAGAATAAACAGTCCGTAAAGCACGATTACCGCCACGAGCCGGCGTAGGCCTAAGCGGTGCTCCACGATTTCCACGATTGGTCGCAAAATGAGTGCCAGCACGCCGGCGAGTGCGAGCGGCCAAAGCACACCGGAAAAATGCGCGGCGAGTTTTCCCAACGCGCCAAACGAAATGACCGTCAAACCGATGATCCCGAGCACGCAGGCGAAGGTGATGGCGACACCGACGACCCGGCGTTGGGCCGGCGTGAGAAATCGCTTGTCGGAGGCTTCGGACATAACGTCGGGGATGACAGGCGCGACCTGTAAAATTTACGAGCCTATAGTTATCCGAGCAGCCGAGTGAGGAAAACCAACTTGCGGCTTTGCTCTGCCGATTTTTCGCATACGTTGCCGTTTCCACTCATGCAGGCAGCCACCCACATTCACATCAAAGGCGCGCGGGAGCACAACCTGCGGAATTTGGAGCTGCGCATTCCGCGAGGGAAGCTGGTTGTGATCACCGGCCCCAGCGGTTCGGGCAAATCGTCGCTCGCTTTCGATACGCTCTATGCGGAGGGCTACCGCAAATACATGGAGTCGCTTTCGACGCAGGCGCGCCAGGTGCTGGATCAACTCAAGCGGCCCGATGTCGATTTTATTCACGGCTTGTCGCCGGTGCTCGCAATCGAGCAGCGCACGGGTGGCTCCTCGCCGCGCAGCACGATCGCGAGCGTGACCGAGATCGCGGATTACGCGCGTCTGTTGTGGGCGTTGAGCGGCGAACAGCTTTGTCCGAAGGATGGCGGCCGCGTGCTGCGACGTTCCTTGGACGACAATATTCAACACGTTCTGACAACGTGCGCCGGCGAACGCGTCATGCTGCTTGCGCCGTTCATGAAAGCCAAGCCGAGCGTGCTGCGCGATGAATTGCCGCGCCTGCGTCAGCGCGGCTTTCAGCGCGTTAGACTCAACGGCGAGGTGCGCAATCTGGATGATGGCGACCTAATTCCCAAGGGAACGCAGGAAGTGCCGGTGGAATTGGTCGTGGATCGGTTGGTCGCGAGCGCGGATCAGCGTTCGCGCTTGGCGGATTCACTCGAACTGGCGTTTCGCGAAGGCAATGATCGTGCGATCGTGCTCGCGCAAAAGAGCGCGTCGGATCCGTGGCGCGAAATCAATTTGAGCCAGCATCTCGCCTGCGAAATCTGTGGCGACACGTTCGACAAGCTGACGCCGAAGCATTTTTCACCGAATCATGCCGAAGGCGCCTGCCAGACTTGCGGCGGGTTGGGGCGAAAACTGCGGTTTGTGCCAGAGCTGATCGTGCCGGATCAGACGAAGAGTGTGCGCGGTGGCGCGATCAAGCCGTGGCGCATCGGCGGGAAAAATCTCATCATCAAACACAATGCCGTGCTCAAACAACTGGCCGAGCAACTGCCGTATGATGCCGACAAACCGTGGAACGAATTACCCGAGGAAACGCGGCACGCGATTCTGTTTGGCGCGGGCACGCGCGAGTTTGCATTCAAGCTGAAACGCATGCGCGAAGCGCGCGCGATGACCTTCCCGGGCGTCATTGCGGATTTGGAAGAAAGCTTTCGCGAAACGGACAGCGACGGATTCCGCGCACGGCTTACGACGTTCATGATCAGCGGCGATTGTCCGGAATGCCGCGGCCGACGATTGAATGCACGCAGTGCGGCGGTGCGTCTCGCGGGCATCACGTTCCCCGACTTCATGGCGCTGGACGTGGCGGCGGCCCGCGAATTCGTCGCTATGTTGGATCGCGCTTTGGGCGAGGGAAGCGCGCTGCAAGAAGTGGTCACCGGTATCGCGCAGCGGCTTGGGTTTTTGCTAGATACGGGTTTGGGTTATCTGACCTTGGATCGCGATTATGCGACACTGTCGGGCGGTGAGGCGCAGCGCGTGCGTTTGGCCACACAACTTGGTATGGGACTGATGGGCGTCGTTTATGTGCTCGATGAACCGAGCGTCGGTTTGCATCCCTGCGACAACGAACGACTGCTCCGTCAACTGCAGGAACTGCGTGATCGCGGTAACACCGTAATCGTGGTTGAGCATGACGAAGACACGATGCGTCTGGCCGACGAATTGATCGAGCTCGGTCCCGGCGCCGGCACGGAAGGCGGCGAGGTGCTGTTTCAAGGCACGCCCGCGGAATGCCAAAAACTTCCGATCAAAGCATCGCAGACCGGCGCCTATTTGTCGGGAAAACTTCGCGTGGAAAACGACGCCGGCAACAAACAGCCGACTGGGGCGTGGTTAACCGTGCGGGAAGCGCGCGAACACAATCTGAAGGGCATCGACGTGAAATTCCCCGTCGGCTTGCTGACTTGCGTGACGGGTCCGAGCGGTTCGGGAAAGAGCACGCTCGTCAACGACATCCTCGCGGCTGCTGCTGCGCGAAAATTGAACGGCGCCAAGGCGCTGCCGGGCGCACACCGGTCCATCGAGAACTTGGACTTTTTCGAAAAGCTCGTGCTCGTGGACCAGAGCCCGATTGGCCGCAGTCCGCGTTCGAATCCCGCGACATTCGTGGGACTGCTCGATTTGCTGCGCGCGCTGTTTGCACAGGTGCCGTTGGCGAAGGTGCGTGGTTACAAAGCGAATCGATTTTCTTTCAACGTGCGCGGCGGACGATGCGAGCGCTGCCAAGGCGACGGCGTCATCAAACTCGACATGCAGTTTATGGCGGACGCGTATGCGCCATGTCCGAGTTGCGGCGGCAAGCGGTTTAATCGCGAGACGCTTGAAGTGAAGTTTCACGGGCATTCGATTTCCGATGTGCTCGATTTGACGGTGCGCGAAGCAATCAAGCTGTTTCGCAACATCCCGCGCGTGCTCGACAAACTGGAAACGCTCGATGCCGTCGGCTTGGGATATCTGCACCTAGGCCAGCCTGCACCGACGTTGTCAGGCGGCGAGGCGCAGCGTTTGAAATTATCGTTGGAATTGAGCAAGCGCCAGCAGGGTGAGACGCTCTACATTCTCGACGAGCCGACGACCGGTTTGCACTGGGTGGATATCCAGCGGTTGATGGATCTGCTCTTTAAGCTGCGCGATGCGGGTAACACCGTCATCATCATCGAGCACAATCTCGATGTGATGAATCTGGCAGACTGGCTCATTGATCTTGGTCCCAGTGGCGGCAAAGCTGGCGGCGAATTGATTTACGCCGGTCCGCGCGATGGGATTGAGGCCGAGCCGCGTTCGTTGACCGGGCAGGCGCTGGCGCGGTGGGCCGCCGGAAAAAGAAAACGCTAAAGATTTCTGCAACTCCGGCGCACATGGCGGTGTTGTTGAGGCATAACCTCAAACCCATCTCACCATGAAAAATACATCCATCCGCAGTCTGTTCGCTGTCGTTGCCTTGGGTATCACTTTCACCGTCACCGCTCATGCCAAGAAAGCAGGCGCGGTTGATTTCGGTTCCTTTGTTCCGGCAGCCGGCAAGGAATACGTCGAAGTAAACATCAAACCTGGGTTGATCAAATTTGCCGCCAAAATTGTGGCGATTGACGATCCCGAAGCCGCCAAACTGCTGCGCAGCGTTGAAGGCATCCGCGTCCATGTCATGGGTTTGGATAATACCAATCGCGGTGCTACGACTGAACGCATGAACAACATCCGAGCCAGCCTATCTGATGCCGGATGGGAGAAGATAGTCGCAGTAATGGAAGCCGATGACGAGGAAGGGGACGATGTTGCGATCTTCGTGAAAACCGAGCCTGAGGACACCATCGCGGGCATAGTCGTGACGGTCTTGAGCAAAGACGGTGAAGCGGTGTTTGTGAATGTCGTCGGCAACATCAAAGCCGAGGAAGTCGCTACGATCGCGAATAAACTCGATATCAAGCCACTCCGCGACCTGAAGGTCAAAGAGGGCGAACCGGACGAAGCCGTTTAATTTAATCTCAACGGAAACGCGTCATGGAAACTTCCTCCAAACCTCGTCGCCGTCGCATCTGGCCATGGGTAGTGGCCGGATGCCTTGCGCCATGCTTGCTGCTTGCCGTGGTGGCCTGGTCAATCGTTACGCCCATGCGCGAGCTGGCGAATCTGCGCGATAAGATTGTGACCAAGGAAACGGGTGATTGGGAGACGCAGGTTCAACTCGATCTCGGCCCCGGATCGCTGGCCTTGGTTCGCATGATTTTGCGCTTCGTTGAACACGAAGAAATCGACAAAGCGCGGTTAGCGTTGGCGGCAGTGCGCCGCGCCAGTGTCGGAGTTTATTCCCGCACTAGTCGCACGGATCGTCCCGTGGGTGACTTACTGGCAGCGGCGCAATTAACCCTCGAGTCGCGTGGTTGGACGAAAGTAGCTAAAATTGTCGAATCCGATAGCTTGGTGTTGGTCTATCACCTCGAAACGAAGGGCGCCGGCGAGTTCTGCGTGGCTGTAGTGGACGATGATGAGTGCGTGCTCGTTTACGCCAAGCTAGCTGAGGATGAATTGGCTGAATTGGTGAAGCTGGCCAGCTCATCTGCTCCGGAATTGCAGCGATTTTAAGCGGCCCGCGGTTGTCGGGCGGCCGGAATTGTGTATCGCTCCACGGCATGTCCGGAGCGACCACAACCAGACCTCGGTTGCCGACCATCGTGCACCTTGACGCCGACGCGTTTTTCGTGTCGTGCGAACTGGCGTTGCGACCGGATTTGCGCGGCACGAAGTGCGCGGTGGGCGGGCGTGAACGCGGTATTATTTCTTCGGCCAGCTATGAAGCACGGGCCTGTGGCGTTTATACACCGATGCCGACGCAGCGGGCACTGAAGGTTTGTCCGGACCTCATCTTATTGAAGCACACCTCGGGTTTATACAGTCGTGTGTCGCGGCAAATGTTTGACCTGTGCGAAACCGTCACGCCGCTGGTGCAACGCAACTCGGTGGACGAAGGTTATCTGGATCTGACACCTTGCGGTTTTCATAGCGTGGCCGAGATCGAGGCGCGTATGCGCGAACTGCAGGCGACGATCTGGCGTGAGCTGCAAATTCCGGTTTCCATCGGCATCGCGACGAATCGTTTGGTGTCGCAAATCGCTTCAAAGCTTAAAAAGCCGCGCGGCTTTGTGACGGTCAAAGCAGGCGAGGAAGCAGGCTTTCTGGCGCCGTTGTCGATTGGTAAGTTGCCGGGTGTCGGGGCGAAATCCGAAAAGACGCTCAACGAGCGCGGGCTGTTTCTCGTAAAAGATATTCTGGCGAAGAGCGAACGCGAGTTGGAGTCCATTTTCGGACGCGATTGGCGCGCGATGGTCGCGACGGCACAAGGTGAAGATGATCGTCCGGTGGAGGTTGAGCGCGATGACGCCAAGAGCTACTCACAGCAGGAAACTTTTGGGCAGGACATTTCGGATCAGGCGGAAATCGAGCGCGTTTTGAAGCGCATGATCGATGAACTGTTGGTTAAAGTGCGCGCTGACGGGAAACGTGTGCGCACGATGACGATCAAGGTGCGCTATCCTGATTTCACGCAAGAGTCGCATGGTCGCAGCTTGGCGGAATCGTCGGACATCGAGGCGCCATTTTATCCATTGGTGCGGCCACTCCTGAAGGCGGCGTGGAACAAACCCAAGCCGCTGCGCTTGGTTAGCGTGCGTTTTTCGCAGGTTGATGATGGCGGCGAGCAACTCGAAATGTTTTCCGTTGCCAACGACAAGCGCCGCAAACTCGCGCAGGTGATGGATCAACTGAATCTCGGCGACAAGGCCGGCATGGTTACGCATGGACATCAGCTTGCCATGCGCCGCAAGCGCTCTTAATTCCGCTCCGCTATGCCAATCTACGAGTATTATTGCCCGCAGAATCACACCATTTATCAGTTCTACGCCAAGACACTCGCCCAAGGAAAACTCACGCCGAAGTGTCCGGACAATCCGCGCTATACGATGACCAAAATGGTCTCCACTTTCGCCATTACTTCGGGCGGAAAGAAGGAAGAGCCCACAGTGGATTCACCGGCAGGCGGAGATGAAGCCGATGATCCGCGCATGGAAGCGGCGATGCAGGAAATGGAGCGCGAGTTTGCGCACGTTGACGAAAACGACCCGAAGGCGATGGCACGCATGATGCGCCGCATGGCCGAACTCACCGGCGAAAAAATCGACGGCGAGATGGAAGAAGTCGTGCGCAAATTGGAGGAAGGCGCCGATCCCGATTCCTTAGAGGAACAATTAGGGGCCGGCGATAATCCCGACGATCCTTATGGCGAAGGTCCGACTGCAGGGGAGCCTCCGGCTGATCCGAAAGAACGGCGCCACCGCTGGAGAGCCTTAACCAAGCCTCCGCGGCGTGATCCGCAGCTTTACGATTACGAATAACAGAAAATTGTAGGGCGGGATCACTGATCCCGCCTTCGAAAACCGATCATTATTCGTTTTGGCGGAATCAGGCGATCCTGCCCTACAAGTGCGACGTTGTTTTGACAGCAGGCTAAGGGATCGGAACAAGTGAAAGCATGTCCGATTCCGAGCTTTCTTCTCGAATTGCCGCAGGCCGCGCGGCGGTTTTAGCCCAAACCGAACTGCTGCATCGCGAGTTCGGGCAGGCCCGTAGCGATTGGAAGGCGGATGGCACGCGTGTGACGCCGGTGGATATTGCGATCTCCGAAGGATTGTTTGCCGAACTGGCACGGCAGTTTCCGGATGATCAGTATTTCAGCGAAGAACTGGCGCACGATGGGCCACCCATTCCGGTGAGTGCACGTTACAGTTGGATGCTCGATCCGATAGACGGCACCAACAACTTTGCGCTGGGTATACCGCATTGCGCGATCGCACTCGCGCTCATGCGCGACGGTGATCCGATTTACGGTTTCGTTTATGATTTCGCGCGCCGGCAACTCATCCACGGCGGGCCGGGATATGGTGTTTTCGACGGCGAGCGCCGCACGCAGTTGAAATCAACTGAGCTCAACGGGCAAAGCGTGATTGGTTTTCACAGTCCTTACGACAAGCACTACGCGCCACATGCCGCGATATTGGCGGATAGATTTAAGATTCGGGGACTCGGCACGAGCACCATGCATCTGGCCTACGTCGGCGCCGGATTGTTCGACGGCGTGGTGGATCACAACGTCAAGGCATGGGACATTGCTGCGGCGGTGCCGTTGGTGAAAGCAGTCGGCGGTGTGGTGGATTACGTGACGCCTGCGCCATTCCCGATGCGGGAATTCGATCTGCACATGTCGCGCATTTTCTACGTGGCGGGTTCGCCGGCCGCAGTGGCGACGTTGAAAACGGCGCTCGGTGTTAAGTAGGCGAGGCGGGATCAGCGATCCCGCCCTACAATCGCGAAGTGCGGTGTCAGACTTGGTATTCTTTTCCGGGCACTGGATCGATGACTTTTGTCGTCGGCAGTTTTCCGGCGAATTGTTGGGCAAACCACTCGCGAGCGGCTGGATCGCCGTGAGTCAGCACGATGGCGCGCGGTTCGGCCTGAACGCCGAACTCCAGCAAGTCTTCGCGATTGGCATGGCCGCTGAGATCGAAGCGTTCGATGCGCGCCTTCACCTTGGCTTTCACGCCGGCTTTATCGAATAAGAACGTATCGCCGGGTTTGCTGGCGAGCAACTGACCGCCGGGAGTATCGGGATCGCAATAGCCAACAAATCCAATCGTGTTGCGAGCGTGGCTCACAAGGCCGGAGGCGAGAATGTAACTAGGCGTGTTTTCCACCATCATGCCCGAACTGACGATGTAGAGCGCGTTCTGCTCCGGATCTTCGCCGCCCTTGAGTTTGCGGGGCAGGGGATTGATGCGGAGATCCTTGATGACGTTTCGATTGAATTGGATGTGGTGGGTCTTGCGCGAAATCTCGTCGAAGTAATCGGCCAAATCCATGCCGAGGCCGGATGCGTAAATGGGGCAATCCACCAGTTTGCCGAACTTCCGCGCGTCGTGCATGACGGTGAGAATTTCCTGCATGCGACCGAGGGCGAAAATCGGGATGAGAAATGATCCGCCGCGTTGAATCGTGTCGTTGATCGAGGTGACGAGGCGATTGAGTTCGTCGCCGCGATTGGATTCGGAGCTCTCCGTGATGCCACGCGTGGTTTCGGTGATGAGCGTATCGAAGTGTCCTGCCGGAAATTTCGCGCCGGGCAAGGTGCGCTGGTCTTCAAACTGCACGTCACCGGTGATGAAAATGTGACGGTGCTTGTGCACGATCTCTACGCCGGCGGCACCAGCAACGTGGCCCGCGTGGTGGAAAATTACGTCGATCTCATCGCGGTTGCCGCGAAAATGTTTGGCGTGGCCGAAGGCCAGACCGGTCATGCGCCCGGCGCAGCGTTCGATTTCCGCATGCGTGAAAAGTGGATATTCGGGAATGTTTTCCTCTTCCTTCTGGCGCTTCATCACGCTGGCGGAATTGCGCAGCATACGTTCGATCAGCATCCGGCTCGAAGTGGTCATGATGACCGGTGTGTCGGGATGCTCGCGCATGACGATGGGCAGGCTGCCGATGTGGTCGAGGTGGCAGTGCGTTACGATGATCAAATCGAGCGGTTTGTCGCGCAGCAGACCCAAGTCGGGCGTGGCTTTGCGACCGGTTAGCTTGGGGTGCAGGCCGCAATCTACGAGAATTCGCAAATCCCCGAATTGAAGCAGCATGGAATTTGCCCCGATGCCGCCCTCACGATTAAGATCAATCAACTTCATCAAAGGCCACAGGAACAGAATCCGACCGGCGCGGAAACTGTTTTATTCATTAGGCACGCGCATTGCAAATGGCGGAAGCACGACATGGATTTTTTCACCGTATTCATCGACGCCGTGAAATGAGCCGAGCGCAACCGCGCTACCAGCCGAGACGTGATAGCTATTGTAGGTAAATTCTTCGCCGGGGGAGAGGCGCGGGGTTTCGCCCACGATCTTATCGCCCTCGATCACCGAGCGCGTGCCGTTTTCCTCTTCGAGCACCCATTTGCGCCCCAATAACGTGATGGTGCGGTCGGAGGCGTTGTGGATCGTGATGAAATAAACAAACGCGTGCGGCTTGTCCGCAGGCAGGCTGCAGCCGCCATGATGATGGCAGAGCCGTTCGAGACGGGCGGTTAGACCGGGAAGTTCACGCGAGCGGGACACGTTGTAAAGGAGAGCCGGGATTTGATTCTGTGCAAGTCCGCGTGTGATCTCCAGGGGTTTCACACTTGCCGCGCTTGGGTCGGAGTCCACAAATTGGCGCATGGCTAAACTGGCTCTACTTTCCGTTAGCGATAAACGCGGCCTGGCAGACTTTGCCACGGCGCTCGTGAAACAGCATGGCTACAAGCTGCTGTCCACCGGTGGCACAGCCAAGATGCTGGCTGATCACGGCCTGCCGGTCACCGAGGTGAGCGCGCACACGGGTTTTCCGGAAATCATGGAAGGCCGCGTCAAGACGCTGCACCCGAAGATTCACGGTGGTCTGCTCTGCCGTCGCGACAGCGAACATCATCTGCAGCAAGCAAAGGACAACCAGATCGATCTAATCGATATGGTTGTCGTGAACCTTTATCCGTTCGAAGAGACCGTGGCCAAGCCGGACGTCACGTTCGAGGAAGCGATTGAAAACATCGACATTGGCGGTCCTTCGATGCTGCGCAGCGCTGCGAAAAATCACGCGAGCGTGACCGTGGTGTGCGATCCGGCGGACTACGACAGCGTGCTCGCGTCGCTGAATGACGAATCCTCGTTGAGCGATTTGCGCCGCAAGCTTGCGCTGAAGGTTTTCCAACGCACCGGCCGTTACGATACGGCGATCTCCCAGTATCTCGAAAGCCAACTGGCAGAGCCCGATCTCGCGGCATTGAGCGGTTTTCCGGACACGCTCAGCCTGCAATACAAAAAGGCACAGACGCTGCGCTACGGCGAGAATCCGCACCAGCAAGCCGCGCTTTACGGCACGTTCCACGAGCATTTCGAACAGCTGCAGGGCAAGGAGCTCTCGTATAATAACATTCTCGATATCACCGCTGCGACTTACCTGATCGGCGAATTCGAAAAGCCGACCGTCGCGATTCTTAAGCACACGAATCCTTGCGGCGTGGCCAGTGCCGCCACGCTCGAAGAAGCGTGGGAATTGGCCTACGCGACGGACCGCCAAGCTCCATTCGGCGGCATCATCATCGTCAATCACACGCTAGGCGAAGCATTGGCCAAGACGATCGCGGAAATTTTTACCGAGGTGATTATTGCGCCGCGCTTCACCGACGAAGCGCTGGCGATTTTCCGCAAAAAGAAAAACCTGCGCCTGATGATTGCGAAGGCCGGCATCGGTGCTGGATCGTTGCAAGAAGTGCGCTCCGTGATCGGCGGCGTATTGTTGCAGGATCGCGACAAGGTTCTGGGCAATCCCGCCGAATTTAAAGTCGTGACCAAGCGTCAACCGACTGCGGAGGAATGGGCTTCGATGCTGTTTGCGTGGAAGATCTGCAAGCACGTCAAATCGAACGCCATCGTCTATTGCCGCGGCGAACAGACGCTTGGCGTGGGCGCCGGACAAATGGCGCGCGTGGACAGTTCGCGCATCGCGGTGTGGAAAGCCGGCGAGGCCGGGCTTGATCTCAAGGGCTCGGTGGTCGCGAGTGAAGCGTTGTTCCCGTTTGCCGACGGATTGATCGCGGCGGCGGATGCGGGTGCGACTTGCGCTATCCAACCCGGCGGCGCGATTCGCGACGAGGAAGTCATCAAGGCCGCCGACGAGCGCGGCATGGCGATGGTCTTCACCGGCATCCGGCACTTTAAACACTAAACCCCAATCCCCATGAAACTGCAGCTCCGCTCCTTCGTTCGTCCGATTCTTGTTGGTCTGATTCTGTCGGTGGTCGGTTGCTATACGAATCCGGTAACTGGCCGGCAGTATGCAGTGATGACGTCGATGGGGGAGGAGTTGCAGTTGGGCGCGCAAGCGTTCGCCGAGGTGAAACGCACGGAACCGATTAGTCGTGATCCTGCGGCGAATGCGCGTGTGCAACGCGTGGGCAAGCGTATCGCTGATGCGGTGGGTAATCAATTACCCGGCGCGGAGTGGGAGTTCGTGGTCTTTCAATCGAATGAGCTCAACGCGTTCGCATTGCCCGGCGGCAAGGTCGGTGTTTACAGCGGATTGCTTGAACTGCTCGATGTGGATGATGAACTCGCTGCGGTTATCGGTCACGAAATCGGTCACGTGGTGGCGCGCCACGGCGGCAAACGTATGACTGAGGCTACAATCGTCGGCCTCGTTGGCACAGCGGGTGCGATTGCGGTAGATCGCAAATACGGCTCCGAGAAGAGCGAATTGTTTATGTTGGCCTATGGAGGCATCTCCACGGTCGGTTATGTGCTGCCGCATTCGCGCGGCGATGAGAGCGAGGCCGACTTGATGGGACTGCAATACGCAGCGGCAGCGGGCTACGATCCTGCGGCGGCAGTAACGGTCTGGCAGAAGATGGAACAGGCCTCGGGAGCGAGTAAAACTCCGGTGTGGCTGTCGACTCATCCATCGAACAGCCAGCGCATCGCAACTCTGCGCGAAGCGGCGCCGCGCTATCAGCAGCTCTATTTGGCTAATAAAGCGCGCTACGAGTGATCTTTCCGATTGGCGCAGGCGGAGGATTTGCGCAGCGTGGCTGCCATGTTTGATCCGATTGCCAAATTAAAAGAATACGTCAGTCACGCCAGCGTCTCGGCTGATCCGGCGTTTGCGAAACACATGACGGGTGCCCGTGAGTTTGTCGGCGGGTTGCTGCGCGAGATCGGTTTCGCCGTCGAGTATGTGCCGACGGCGCTGCACGCGGTGATTGTCGCGAAGCGCGAAGGCAAGCCGGAGTGGCCGCACGTCATCATTTACGGGCACTACGATGTGCAGCCGGCTGATCCGGTGGAGCTGTGGGACAGCCCGCCGTTTGAGGCAGTCGAACGCAATGGCCGACTGTATGGTCGCGGCACTGCGGATAACAAAGGCCCGCTTATGGCGCATATCACGGGAGTGGCGCGTTTGTTGAAACAGGAACCCGACTTGCCGCTGCGCATCACATTTGTCGTCGAAGGCGAAGAGGAAATCGGTAGCGCCAACTTCAAAACATTTCTGAAAGACCATAAGTCGAAACTCGCCGGTGCGGATTTCGTTTTCCTTTCGGACACGGGAATTCCGCGCGCCGATCAAATGGTCATCACCGTGGGCCTGCGCGGTATGGCGGCTTTCGAAGTGGAATTAAGCAATGCGCGAACCGATCTGCACTCTGGCATGCACGGCGGTGTGCTGCTGAATCCGATTCAGGCGCTGATGGAATTGTGCGCCACGCTGCATACGCCAGACGGTCGCGTAAATATCCCTGGTTTTTACGACGACGTGCGCGACGTCGAACCATGGGAGCGCGAGGAACTGAAAAAACTTAACCTCAGTGAAGAGGAATATGCGAAGTTCCTCGGTATCTCGCAGTATTATGTGCCGACGGGCTACACGCCGTTCGAGGCGATTCGTTTCCTTCCGACGCTTGAATTCAACGGCATTAGCGGTGGCTACCAAGGCGAGGGACCGAAGACCGTGATTCCGACTAAGGCGCGCGTTAAAATCAGCTGTCGCTTGGTGCCGAATCAGGAGCCCGAAAAAATCAAAGAGTGCGTTTTCACCGCACTGCGCGAGCGCACGCCGAAAGGTTTGAAGCTAAAGATCACGCCGCAGCACGACGCCACGCCTTACTTGGTTGTGCCGCCGGATCGCAGCAACACGCCGGCCGATCAATCTCCGATCTTGGCCAAAGCGTTTCGCGCGACGGATGCCGCAGTCGAAAAGGTGTGGGGTAGTCGGCCGTATTATCTGCGCGAGGGCGGCTCGGTTGGTTTAATTGCCGACCTTAAACAAGAGTTGAATCTTGATGCGATTCTGCTCGGGCTGTGTTTGCCGGAGGACAATCTGCACGCGCCGAACGAGAGCTTTGATCTTTCGGTGATGCGCAAGGGTATCGATACCGTTGAAGAGGTGCTGCGGCGCATCGCGCACGGTTGAGGCGCTGCGATACTTCACGTCGCAAACATTGTAGTGTAGGGCGGGATCGCTGATCCCGCCTTCGGGCATCGCAACGTTTTCGTGGCGGGATCGGCGATCCTGCCCTACAAGCGCACAAAAAAGCCCCGGGAAAATTCCCGGGGCTTTGCGCATGGCAAAAAAGAGTGGTTATTGAACGACGACGAGCTCGACGCGGCGATCTTTCGCGGCGGTGGCTTTGTCAGCGTCTTTCACAGCTTCAAGGCTGCCCTTGGAAAGCGTCTCGAGGCGATCGGCGGAAATGCCGAGCGTGCCGAGGTATTGTTTTGCGGCGGCAGCGCGACGATCACCGAGGCCGAGGTTGTATTCGGCGGTGCCGCGCCAGTCGCAATGACCTTCGAGCAACAGACGATAGGTCGGATTGCTGCGGAGGTAATCAGCGGCGGCTTGGAGCTTGGCGCGTTCGCTGGGCTTGATGCTGGATTGATCGAAATCGAAATAGACGGATTCGAGAACGCCGCGCATTTGACCATCGATACCGAAGCCGGCATCGCGACCTTCGAGACCGGTGCCGGGAGCGGCAGTGCCGATGTCGATGGGATTGAGGGCACCATCAAAACCGCCTCCGGTGCCTTGACCGATCATCGTGGCGCTGGGGTCGGGACGCTTCGGTTTCTTGGTGCAGCCGGCGAGCAGCACGGTCGCGCTGATCAGAATGAAGAAAATTTTCTTGGAGGCGATATTCATGAGAGGGCGTGTCGAAATTCCTAGAGAAGCTAATGAGAGCGCGGAGGCGGGCCGCAAGGCTTAAAGGGATTTCTTGTTTTCGATGAGGCCGATCTCGAGCGCGTAGCGCGTCAAACTGGCTACGTCGTGGAGATTGAGCTTCCGCATCATGTTCGTGCGATGGTTGTCCACGGTCTTGATGCTGATGCCGAGCTTGGCGGCGATTTCCTTCGTGCTGTGGCTCTCGGCCACGAGTTGCAGAACTTCGCGTTCGCGATCGGTCAGGAAATCCGCGGCGCTGCTGGCGGCGGGATTGGCCACGACATTGCGGAGCAGGGCGGCCACGGCCGGGCCGAAATAAGTGCCGCCGTTGGCAACGGTTTCGAGACCTTTCTTAAACTCGAAAAGGCCGGCGGTTTTTTCCACAAACCCATGAGCACCAGCCTCTAACATCTCGCGAACGAGAACAGGATTTTCGTGTCCGGAGAACACGAGCACGCGAATATTGGGCAGTTTCTTCGAGAGGCGGCGGAGAATATCTACACCGTTGAGACCGGGAAGCTTGGCGTCCAAGACGATGACGTCGGGCTTGATTTCAAGACACAGGTTGAGCGCGTCTTGGCCATCGCCGCTTTCGCCGACGAGTTGGTAGTTGCTGTCGTGGCGAAGGATTTCCACCAGCATTTCCCGAATAGCGGTCTGGTCCTCGATAATAACGAGACGTTTCATAGAATAAGCGAGTAAGGGGTGGTGGGTTGACAGGGATTCGAACCCTGAACCAATTGATTAAAAGTCAACTGCTCTACCGTTGAGCTATCAACCCAAGCTGCTGGAAGGGTGCGAACTAGATTTTCGTAACCGAGCTATGGCAAGAATTTTCTCCTACGTAAAGTCGGCCTTTCATTTGACCGGGCTATGACCCCTAAGTAATTCTTAGGCTTCTACAAAACTTGGGAACCATACAGAAACATACCGGTCAGGTTCAGGCAGAACGTATGTCATCCAAAGCACAGGAAGTGGCCCTGGACCGTTTACTCGTGGACCGTTTCAAAAATGGCGATCAAACCGCCTTTGATGAAATGGTATCCCGGTATTGGGACCGTATCTACTCGATGGTAAATCAGCTCCTGCGCAATACGCAGGACGCGGAGGAGGTTACACAGGACGCCTTTATCCGCGCGCATCGCGGACTCGCAAACTTTCGCGGCGATTCCGCTTTTTCCACCTGGCTCTATCAAATCGCGACCAATCTGGCCCGCAACCGCTACTGGTATTGGTGGCGCCGCAAGCGCGATAAGAGCATCTCCTTTGAACAACCCATCGGCCCGGATGGCGATATGACTCTTGCAGACGTAATTCCAGCGCACGTCGAAACACCTGACGATATTACCGTAACCCAAGAATTCGTGGACCGCATCGGTCTTGCGATGGAAAAGCTCGGCGCCAAGCACCGGGAAATCTTGGTTTTGCGCAACGTAAAGAACATGTCCTACGAAGAGATTGCCGAAGTGCTCGGTATCTCCGTCGGCACTGTAAAAAGCCGCATCGCGCGCGCTCGTGAGAGCCTGCGCGAAAAACTCGGCGAGGATTTCCAAGCAAAATGACCCACACCAAGTTCATCGAACTCCTGAATCTCTATCTTGATCATGAGATCAGTATGGAGGACGCCGCGGCGTTGGAGGCTGAAATCCAACGCGATCCCAAGCGACGCGACATCTATCGGCAGTATTGTCAGATGCAACGCGGCTGTCTGGAGCTAGCCGCTGCCTTTGCAACCGAGGGCGTGCCATCGCCGGAGCGGCGAAGCATCGTGCCGCCGGCCAGCAAGCCCGCTCGCAGCGTGTTCAATAGCTGGACCTACGGTGCGGCTGCGATGGCTGCCTGTGCGGCATTCGCTGTGGTAACATTTATTCGTCAGCCAGCGCCTAGCGCCGAGGAAACTTTGGCATCGTCAACTCCTTCGGCTCCGCAACAAACCGTCGCGGCCGCGGCTCCACAACCTGCGCCGGCCACATCTTCGGTTTATTCATTATCTGAATTCAGCGCGCCGCGTTCTGAGCTGCATTCGGTTTTCACTCCGACCTTGGTCAATCTTACGACCGTTCCGCGTGAAAAATCCTCGCTGTATGCGACTGCGTCCGGCGCTCGCTTTGATTGGATGGACGACGTGAAACTGGCCCCGGTGGAAGGCGACGAATTTTCGTTCCGCGTTCGTCCGGTGGTGGTCGAAGGCGATCGGACCTACCGCAGCCAGCGTCCGTTTGAAGGCAACGTCGAGATGACCGCCTTTCAATTCCAGCGCTAATCAGCCCAGCGCTTTTTTGATCAAGGCCTCGGTGCTAGCATTCGCACCCAAGGCCAAAGCCGCGGCGCGCACGGCCTTGTCCGCATCGGCGGGCTTATAACCAAGTGCAGTGAGCGCGAGAATTGCATCATGATGCGGCGAAGGCTCAGTCGCATCGATCGATTGACCGGCGGCAGCCAAACTGGCGTGCGGTGCGAGCACGCCGACTTTGCCCTTTAATTCTACGACGAGACGTTCGGCCGTTTTTTTGCCGATGCCCGGACATTTCGAAAGGGTGGCAACATCGCCCGAACCAATCGCGCCTTGCAGGGCAGGGAGCGAAAGTTTGCTCATAATCGTGAGCGCGACCTTTGGGCCAACGCCGCTGACTTGCTCGATCATCATGCGGAAGAAATCGCGTTCCGTGGCGCTCGCGAAACCATAGAGCGTCTGTGAGTCCTCGCGATAAATCACGAGAGTATGCAGTTTAACTTTTTCGCCAGTGGCGGGGAGTTTTTCCGCGGTGGTGACGGGAATGTTTACCTCGTAACCAAAGCCGCCGATTTCAATCACCGCGCGCAACGGCGTGGCTGCGGTCAAAACGCCTTCGATCGATGTGATCATTTGTTCAGGCCCAACACATCCTGCATGTCGTAAACGCCGGGAGCTTTGCCGTGAACCCATGCGGCGGCGCGCAGGGCACCGCGCGCGAAAATGGCGCGGTCGCTGGCTTTGTGCGTGAGTTCAATGCGTTCGCCCGGAGCGGCAAACATAACGGTGTGATCGCCGACGACATCGCCGCCGCGCAAAGCATGAATACCTACCTCGGTCTTGGTGCGTTCACCGGTGATGCCTTGGCGACCGTGGCGCAGCGCCTCGGGAGTAAGCTTGCGGGCTTCGAGAATGATTTCCAAAAGACGCGCCGCGGTGCCGCTGGGGGCGTCTTTCTTGAAGCGGTGGTGCATCTCGATCACCTCGGCGTCGTAATCATCGGAGAGGACGCGCGCGGCCTGTTGGGTGAGTGCGTTGAGCAGATTGACGCCGACCGAATAATTGCCTGCCCAAACGCAAGGAACCTTGGCGGCTTCCTTGAGCAGCGCGGCGCGTTTTTCGATCGAGTGGCCGGTGGTGCCGATGATCAGCGGCTTGCCGTGCTTGATCGCGAGCTCGATGACGTGCGCGGTTGTTTCGTGAAAGCTGAAGTCGATGATGACATCGCCTTTGACGATGCCGGCGGCGAGATCGTCGCCCATGTCAACTTCGGCGGCGATGGAGAGCCCGGCTTCGGCAGCAAGACCGGCAATGGTGCGGCCCATGCGGCCGCGGGCGCCCACTAATGCGATGGAGAGCGACATGAGATTACTTGGCTAGCGCCGACATGGCGCGGAACAAGATCTGACGATTGGTCTCGCTGGCCGCGCAAAGCGGCAAGCGAACTTCCGGCGTGCTGATGATACCAGCCTTGTTCAAGGCGAGTTTGATCGGCACGGGATTGGGCTCATTGAAGAGCGCCTTGAAAACCGGATACATCTTGCGGTGCAGCTTGGCGGCTTGCTTGAGCTCGCCCTTGCGCGCGAGTGCGGTGAGCTTGCAGACTTCTTTGACGTAAAGATTGGATGCGACGCTGATGACGCCTTCCGCGCCGGCGCTGATGAAGGGCAGGGTGAGGGCATCGTCGCCGCTCAACACGGTGATGTCATCGCCGAGCGCTTGCTTGAGCTGGTCAACGCGATCAACGGAGCCGCCTGCTTCCTTGATGTAGGAAACGTGCGAATACTTTTTGCGCAGACGTTCGACGACGCCGACGCTGATCTCGATGCCGCAGCGGCCGGGAATCGAATAGAGAATGATGGGGCGGTCGGTCGCTTCGGCGATCGCGCTGAAATGCAGGAAGAGTCCTTCCTGGCTGGGCTTGTTGTAATACGGCGCGACCACGAGCATACCGTCCACTTTGGCTTCGTGCGCCAAGCGGGTGAGTTCAACCGCTTCGTGAGTGGAGTTCGAACCAGTGCCGGCGACAACCGGAACGCGACTGCGCGTGGCCTCAACCGTGGCGCGCACGACATCCATGTGTTCGTCGTGCGAAAGCGTGGGCGATTCACCGGTGGTGCCGACGGGGACGAGGCCGTTGATGCCGCCTTTGATTTGAAACTCCACGAGCTTTTTGAGGTCGTCGAAAGCGACCTGCTGCTTCTTGAACGGCGTAACAAGCGCCGTCAGGGTGCCGGTAAGCGGTGAGTTCTTCATGGGTAATTAATGCTGGCAATGTGGCCTTGCTGAACAAAGCAGGCTCATTTATGGAATCCGCAACGCTTTTTTACCGCCAAACTTATCATGACACCTCACACGGAAATCATCAACGACCTGCTGAAACTGGCGGTCGACAGTGGCGTCAGCGACATCGTCATCAAGGCGAACAAGCCCGGCTACGTGCGCTTGTCCGGCAAATTGAAGCCGGTGGATATGGATCCGATCACGAGCCAGGAAGCGCAGGCGTTCATTGAGGAGCATTGCCCCAAAGTGTTTCTGCCGAAGTGGGAGGAAGAAGGACAAGTGGACTACGCGTATGCCGCCGAGGGCATCGGCCGATTCCGTGTTAATGGTTTTCACCAACGCGGTTTGGTCAGCATCGTGATGCGCCACATCAAAAGCAAAGTCCCGGTGTTTGAGGAGCTCGGCCTGCGCGGCGAACCCTTGCTGAATCTGGCCAAGGCCAAGGACGGTATTCTGCTCGTGTGCGGCGCCACCGGCTCGGGCAAAAGCTCTACGATGGCGGCCATGTTGAACTGGATAAACCAGAACATGGATAAGCACATTATCACGATCGAAGACCCGATCGAATACACGTTTCAGGACGACAAATCGCTTTTTCAACAACGCGAAATCGGTCTCGACGTGCCGAACTTCGAATTGGCGATCAAATCCGTGCTGCGCCAAAACCCCGACATCATCCTCATCGGTGAGATGCGCGATAAAGAGACCTTCGAGACCGCGATCTCGGCGGCCGAAACTGGTCACTTGGTTTTCTCCACGATGCACGCCGCGACAGTGGCGCAAGCTCTGACGCGTCTCTTTGAATTCTTCCCGCCTGAACAACAAATCCAAGCGCGTCGTCAGATCGCCGGTTCGATTCGCGGCTTCATCTGCCAAAAACTGATTCCCGCGCTCGAAGGCGGTGGTCGTGTGCCCGCGAACGAGATTCTGAATGCCGACGCCACGGTCAAAAACCTGATTCTCGAAGGTCAATTCGATAAATTGCAGGGCATCATGGAAGGCTCTGGCGACAGCAGCAGCTTCTCGTTCAACAAGGATATCTATCGCCTCATCAAAGAGGGCAAAGTCAGCAAAGCCGATGGTCTGCGTTTCTCGCCGAATCCGCAGGCGCTCGAGATGAATCTCAAGGGTATCTTTATCAAATCCTGAGCGTTGATGATCCGTCGTGCCGCCATTCGCGTTTGCTGGTCTTGCGGACTGTTTTCCGCGGCGGCAACGGCGTTGGTTGCGACTGATGAAAAGGCGGAAGTCAGCGCGATTCAGGAGGTGAAGCGCGAGTTCGACACGATCAAGGATACCGTCAAACCGCTGGGCGTTCCCGATTCGCGTAAGGCGCTGCCGAGCATCAATGGCATTGATACGCCGACGATCATGCTGCTGCCGGAAACTCCCGCCGGGCGAGCAGGCAATCCGTTCGATGAAAAAAAAGCGCGGCGCAGTCAGAACTGGCTGGTTGAGGCGATGATGAAAGACCCGGAGAAAGGGCGCGATTCAAACAAACTGAAGAGCGGTAAAGATGAATTAGGCGGTGACGAGGATGGCCTGAATCCGATGGAGCGGTTGATTGTGCAACAGTTGCGCGGTGATGACGTGAAGAAGCCTCAGGATGCCGCACAGGAATTGCGCGTTCAAGATGAGCTCAAAAATTCAGTGGTGAATCCGCTCAACGACTTCATGGCGACGTGGATCAGCTCGCGCGATCGCGATTTGCTCTTGGGCGATCAATTGGCGGGCAAGGCGGATTCTTCGTTTAAAGACATTCGCTTATTGAACGCGCAGACTTCGAATAACAGCGCACTGGCAGGACTCAATCTGGCTGGGGCCGAAACCACGCGGAAGGAGAATCCGTATCTTAATCTTCCTGATCTCAATTCGCGGCAGGACGCTCCGGTTGCTTCGACTCCAGATTCAGCCCGATATCGACCGATTACGCAGCCGGCTGCGACAGCACCGACGTTTACGGAACAGCCGGCGGAGCCGCGGCGCAGCAAAGATACAATGCCCGCACCTTTGGCGAAACCCGAGGAAGACGCCCGCTATTTCCCGCAATTGAAGCGGTTTTAGGGCTTGGTTTTTGGCCGTGCGGGCCATTGTCTAGCCGGTTTCAACATGGCATTGGCACTTTTATTTTCCGGTCAGGGCGCCCAGAAAGTCGGTATGGGGCGTTCGCTTTACGAGAATTCCGCGGCGGCGCGTCAGCGCTTTGACGAGGCGGATCAGGTTCTCGGCTGGTCGCTGACCAAGGTTTGTTTTGAGGGGCCGGAAGCCGATCTCACGCAGACGAAAGTCTGTCAGCCCGCGCTGTATGTGCATGGTTTGGCTTTGGTGGCGGCGCTGCAAGAGCAGGGCAAGCTGCCGCAAATCGATTTCGCCTTGGGTCTGAGCTTGGGTGAAGTGACCGCGTGCGCCGCGGCCGGCGTGTTCGATTTCGCGACCGGTTTGAAAATCGTCGCCGAGCGCGGCCGCTTGATGCAGGTCGCGTGCGAGCAAACCGTCGGCGGCATGGCCGCAATCATGGGCGAGGAACGCGAAGCGGTTGCAAAGCTTTGCGCGGAATTCGACATCGAGGCCGCTAATTTCAACGCGCCCGGACAGATCATCGTTTCAGGTGAAAAGGAAAAGGTCGCGGCGGCGGTGTCTGCGGCGAAAGAGCGCGGCATCAAAAAGGTGATTCCACTCAACGTCGCCGGCGCTTACCACAGTCGATTGATGCAGCCGGCGCGTGATGCGTTTGCGGCTTATCTTGCGGGCATCGAATTTTCCGCGCCGAAGTTTACCATTTTCACGAACACGACAGGCCAGACCGTGCAATCGCCGGACGACATTCGCGCGGCCTTGGTCAAACAGGTCGTCTCGTCGGTTCTGTGGGAAGATTGCATGCGCAACGCCGCCGCAGCTGGTGCCACGGAGTTTTGGGAACTCGGGCCGGGCGGAGTGCTCGCCGGTTTGGCGCGTCGCACGGAAAAATCGTGGGGCGTGAAGAGCTACGCCGAATTTGCCGATCTGGCGAACTGATTGCCCATGGACGTCGCGCATACTCGCAATTTTTGCATCATCGCTCACGTTGACCACGGGAAGACCACGTTGTCGGACCGTTTGTTGGAACACACCAACACGGTCGCGCAGCGCGTGCTCACGGACCAGCACTTGGACTCGATGGATCTCGAGAAAGAGCGCGGGATCACGATCAAGTCGCATCCGGTTACGATGCTTTATCCGTCCAAGAACGGCACGGTCTATAAGCTCAACCTGATGGATACGCCGGGGCACGTGGACTTCTCGTATGAAGTCTCGCGCAGTCTGGCCGCGTGCGAAGGCGCGTTGCTGCTCATCGATGCGGCGCAAGGCGTGGAAGCGCAGACCGTAGCCAACGCGCATCTCGCGTTCGGGCAAAAGCTGAGGATCATTCCGGTCATCAATAAAATCGATCTGCCCGGCGCGAATCTCGAACTGTGTATGAAACAGCTCGAAGACATTCTCACGATTCCGGCGGAAGAAGCGATTCTCGCCAGTGGCAAGGCCGGCATCGGCATCGAGGATATTTTGGAAGCCGTGGTTGAGCGTGTGCCGCCGCCGCGTTGGACCGAATACGGCCAGGCGCGCGCCTTGGTGTTCGATTCGCTGTATGACGCTTACCGTGGCGTGATCGCTTACGTCCGCGTGTTTTCCGGCGAAATCAAACCCGGCGACCAGATGCTGCTCATGAGCAACGGCATCAAATCCGAGGTGAAGGAAGTCGGCATCTTCACGCCGAAGATGCATAAGACTGAAAGCCTACGTGCTGGCGATGTGGGCTATCTTGTTTCCAACATCAAGGAGACGTCGGAAATCAACACCGGCGACACGATCACGCTCGCGCAAAAACCCGCGACCGAGATGTTGCCCGGTTACCAAGAAGTGCGACCGATGGTGTTCTGTGGACTCTATCCGGTGGACACTTCCGATTACGAAAAACTCAAGGCTGCGATGGGGCGCCTCCGTCTCAACGACGCGGCGTTTGTGTTCTCTTCAGAGAGCTCCGTCGCGCTGGGCTTTGGTTTCCGCTGTGGTTTTCTCGGATTGCTCCACATGGAAATCATTCAGGAGCGCATTCGCCGCGAATACGACGTGGACATCATTTCGACGTATCCGAGCGTGATCTACCAAGTCGTCTTGCATGGCGGCGAAGTGCGCGAAGTGGATAATCCCGTCAATCTGCCGGACCCCGGCACGATCGAGGAGATTCGTGAACCCACGATTCAGGCTTCCATTCACATTCCCAATGAAGCCATGGGTGACATTTTCGCGCTCATCATGGAGAAGCGTGGCACGATCGATCATACCGACACCTTGGACGCCAACCGCGTCATGCTCACATGCACGCTGCCGTTGAACGAAATCCTCGTCGATTTTAACGACCGATTGAAGAGCATCACGCGCGGTTACGGCTCGATGGATTATGAGTTGGGCGAGTATCGCGCGGCCGATTTGGTAAAGATGGAAATCCTCATCAACGGCGATCCGATCGATGCGTTCGCGTCCATCGTGCACCGCGACAAAGCGGAAGGCAAAGGCCGCGAATTGTGCGCGAAGTTGGCCGATATTATTCCGCCGCAGATGTTCAAGGTCGCGATTCAAGCTGCCATCGGCGGCAAGATCATCGCCCGCGACAATGTGAAGGAAATGCGCAAGGACGTGACCGCAAAGTGCTACGGCGGTGACATCTCCCGTAAGCGCAAGCTCCTCGATAAACAGAAAGAGGGCAAAAAGAAGATGAAACAATTCGGCCGCGTTTCCATCCCATCTGATGCCTTCATCAAGGTGCTGAAGACCAATTAACCAACCCAATCCGCCCGTGTTTGGATTTTTCGCTTCTCCCGATCGCAAGATGCGAGCCACTGCCACCGAATGGCTGGAACTCGCTGACAAGGTTTATCATTACCGTCGCGATCGGCTGGATGCGGAAGATTTGCGCAATCTCCAAACGCACACCGCGAAACTCCGCGGCTTGCTGCACGAGAAGGCTGATCGGATGAAGCTCAAGCTGGGCGTGGAAGCATTGGAGAGCGTCCTGCGCCAAGTCGGCGGCACGCATTACCCGAAAAGTTCACTCGTGGAGAACGTGGAGTTCTTTCTCGTCGCGGCGATTGTGATTCTCGGTTTCCGCGCGTTTTTCATCCAGCCGTTCAAGATTCCGACGAATTCGATGTGGCCGAGCTATTATGGCATGACGGCCGAGACGTTTAAACCGAACGAGGAAACTCCTGGCGCAATCGCGCGCGCGTTTCGGTTTGTGGCGTTTGGCGCGCAACGTCGCGAAGTGATCGCGCCGACCAGCGGCACTGTCAGCACCGACTTCTTGGAAAACGGTGATCTGGCATACACATTGAAACCCGGCCGCAGCTGGATGGTTTTCCCGACCACCGTTCGCGAATACACGTTCTACGTGAACGACGAGCCGGTCAGCATCACCGTGCCGCAGGATTTTCAAGGCGTTGATCAGTCCGTGCGCGAAACTTTCTTTGGCGGCGACGATGGCTTTGCTGATCATCTGGCTCAACTGTCGCGATCTGGCGGCAAATTTGAGCGCCATGTGAAAGAAGTAATTGCCGGTTCCGGCCGTGGTGTTCGGGTTACGCGGTTGCCGCTTGCGCAAAAAGCCGCCCAAGGCGACCGATTGCTGAGTTTCGACATTCTCACGGGCGACCAGCTCTTCGTTGATCGCATGAGCTATCATTTTATGCGCCCGAAGGTCGGGCAGGGGTTCGTTTTCCGCACTGGCGCGATCGACAGCATTTACATGCGGGACCGCATTTCTGGTCAGCCAATCGACCAATATTACATCAAGCGTCTGGTCGGCGTGCCCGGCGATACGTTGGAAATCAAAGATTCCCGGCTGTATCGCAACGGCCAGCCGATTACTGGTTCGGCCGCGTTTGAGAAAAACGCGAATCAGGAAGACGGCTACGTCGGTTATCGCAATGAACTCGGTTTGGATGTCGCCAAAACCATGACCGTGCCAGCCGGTCATTTCATGGCGCTCGGCGATAATTCTGCGAATAGCCAAGACAGCCGTTATTGGGGTTATGTGCCGCAGTCCGAAGTCGTCGGTCGGCCGTTACTCATTTATTATCCATTTACAAAGCGCTGGGGCCCAACGCGTTGATTACACGCGTTACGCACAATAAACATGTCGAGGTGACTCGACATAGTTATTGCATGGCATAGCGCAGCAAGGCCGCGCCCATTCAATACGGGTTACCTCCCAAACATAAAAAAAGGTAACCCAATGATACAACTACCCAAAACTAAGGTTCAAATCGTCTCACGTATTCGAAATGAGACAATTCAACCGCTAAGCGAACTGGCAAAAGCCCAAGGATTGAAGGTCGGACCTTTCCTTGCGCATGTCGCCGAGATCGTTGCAAAATGTCCGCACGATAAGTTTCACGCGGCCACCGCCGAATTCTTGCGCGAAGCTCAACGACGCTAACCCCATGAACGAACGAAAGGCCTTATTAGCGAAGGTCCGAAATGAAATGCGGATTTCGCATTCCGCGCACCGGCTTCAAGAGGCAATCCCGGATCTGAAAGCCATTATCAATGAAGTGGTCCCAGATTCGTTCAGTTGGTGGCTGGAAATTGATGCCGTTGTCGGAATTTCAATTCGTTGGATTTGGCTGGGGCATCCAGGCGTTTCTCATATCGGACGGTTTTCGGATGCCGATGCGACAATCCTGATTTCGTGCCTCCGGAAGATAAATTGGGATGACGAAATCAATGCAGCGATCGCATCGGTTGAATCCTTCGAACAGGAGGCACTACGAATCGCACAGGCCAATCGTAAGGCATTGATGACGGCATCCCAAAGCAACTTGGAGCCGGTAAAGATGCCGGAACCGGCCCCGATAACCATCGAGGGGAAGCGGGCGCTTGTTCAGAAGTCCATTGCCGACGAATTGAAAAACAATCACCGGCAAAAACTCATAAAGCGCCAGCTGCAGAAGAACGCGCGACCAGTCATCAAGTGCGATGGCATCCGGCGGATTCTTTTGAAGTCTCCGAAAGACAAACCAGCGGCTCAATTACTGCCGCCGACACTGAGGGACGAGCTTCCGGAGTTCGGTTTGAGCCGCTCAAGACACACTAATCCAAGGGCTTGCGTATGGTCGGCATACGACACAGCCGCCGAGCTGTATCACCAAGTTTATATCAATCCTCCCGGCACTTTCCAACGCTTGGTCATGCTAGGTTGCCAATGGCGGACTCCCGAGGTGATCGAGTTTATCACCCAAGGCAAAGTCCTTGAAAATCATCTGACTAGGAAAGACGCCGCCGAAATGACGCCGGAAGCGTTTCAGGCCAAAAGGATTGAAATCCTGAAGAACGTGGAAATCATCTACGAATAATTGGAGATTCCGCCTTTGTGCCCTTCGACGTTCCCGCGTCGGAGGGTTTTTTTTCGTCTTCTTCATCAGGGGATTTTTGCCCCGGAATTGGTGGAACTGAGGCCCGCGAGAGGATGAGCAGCCGAGGCCCAGAATAGAGGCCCATAGCGCGTATGTCACCCCCCGGCCCCAAGGAGCGTGTGAGATTATGGCGCATAAGACTAAAGCGCGAGACCCTTAATCGGCCACGCCGCGCGAACGCGCGAACACGGCCACGGCGCACCGGCCGCGAGGGCCGGGCATCCGTGGCCGCATCCGCCGCAACGAACGGACGGCTTAGAAAAGGGCGGGTGCGCCTAGTCGAACGCGCCAACGCGTGCCCGATCTTGAACCCGCGGCCGCATTGCGGCCGGCCAATCCTTCGATGGCCACGGCCCGTCGTGGCCCGTTTCCGGGCCATTGGCGGGCCTAACTGGGGTTGATTCAACCCCAGACCCCATCGCGTCAGCGAATTTCGCTGGCGCAAAGGAAAGTGACCCCGCAGCCTCCGGAATCCCATGAATTCACTGAACGATACGGAATGCGATTTATTGCCACTTTTTCATACTTGCGCCCCTGTGGCGATTCGCACAATAAACATTATGTTTAATTAATAAGTGGTGGAAATCTGGTGCCTAGGCTCAGGTCCTGCTCTGGCCATTAAAAGTCGCTTCAACTCATGGCCCGAAACCCGTCCGTCCCTCTTTTTGATTGGTTGAATCAGCGCTCCGCTGGTGTGTTGGTTCATCCGACTTGCCTGCCGAGTAATCAAGGCATCGGCGTGCTCGACGAATCGGTCGACGCTCTACTGCGGTTTCTGAAAGACGCCGGGACTCGTTATTGGCAGATCTGTCCGCTGGGCCCGACCGGCTACGGTGATTCGCCTTACCAGTGCTTTTCTGTTTTCGCCGGAAATCCTTACCTGATCGACCTGCACCCGCTGCAACGCGCCGGATTGCTGGACGACGACGATTTAAGCGTTCTGCGCGCCCTGCCGCCTTCCGGCGTAGATTTTGGATGGCTTTACACGACCAAATGGCCGGTGCTGTTCAAAGCGTGGGAAAATTTCCGCCAAAGCACGCGCGAGCTGCCCTACGGCAATTTTAAGGTGTTTTGCGATGAACAGTCTGCTTGGCTTGAGCCCTATGCGCTGTTCATGGCGCTCAAAGATCACTTTAAAGGCCAACCATGGTGGCAATGGCCGAAAGCTGTCCGCTTTTATCGCGACGCGCTGAAATCCAAATACGCCGCTGCAGTTGCGCCGGCCGTCGCAGCGCAACGTTTCTTCCAATACGTTTTCTTTGGCCAATGGCGTCGCGTGCGCGAACTCTCGACGAGCTTGGGCATTCAGATCATCGGCGACGCCCCGATTTTCGTTTCGCGCGATAGCGCCGACGTTTGGACTGCGCCGGAGCTTTTTCAGCTCGATGCGAAAACCGGCGATCCGCTCGCCGTGGCTGGCGTGCCGCCCGATTATTTCTCCGCCGACGGTCAACTTTGGGGCAACCCGCTCTACGATTGGAAACGTCACGCCGCCGATGGCTACGCGTGGTGGCTCGATCGTCTGCGCGCCAATTTCGCGCTCTACGACGTCGTGCGTATCGATCACTTCCGCGCCTTCGATACCTATTGGTCGATTCCGGCCGATGCAAAAACTGCTCGCGATGGTGCTTGGAAGCTGGGCCCCGGCTTGGAGTTTTTCGAGGCCGTAAAACACGCGCTGCCCGACTGCCGATTGATTGCTGAGGATCTTGGTGAATTGTCGCCGTCTGTGCACGCCCTGCGTCACGCGACGGGCCTGCCCGGCATGTCGATTCTGCAATTCGCCTTCGGCGGCGGTCCGGACAACACCTACCTGCCGCACAATCTCACCGCCAACAACGTCGTGTATCCAGGCACGCACGACAACGACACGACGCTCGGTTGGTATGCGTCGGCGGAGGAAAAGACGCGCGATCACGTGCGGCGTTACCTCCGCGTGGATGGCCGCGAAATTAACTGGGACTTCGTGCGCACGGCCTACGCCAGCGTGAGCCGGTTGTGCATTATTCCGCTGCAGGATTTGTTTAATCTCGGCTCGTCCGCCCGCCTGAATACGCCGGGCCAGCCTGCGGGCAACTGGCAGTGGCGCTATTCCGCCGCGCAGTTGGAAAGCCTGCATCACGACAGCGCCAACTACCTGCGCGATCTCGGCGCGCTTTACGGCCGCATTTAATCCTTGGCGGTTAAAAACGCGGCGATTTGCGGCACGATTTCCGTATCGGCGTCGAATAGCACGTAGTGCCCGGCGTCCTTTAGATACACCTTTTTCGCCTGCGGCAGACGCTGCGTCCACTCGGCGTAAAAATGATCGTTGAAACAGAAATCGCGTCCGCCCCAAACGATCAGCGCGGGACGATTCGTGAACTGCGCGATCCCCTGTTCTACTTGCTGCAGAGTCTGCCAACTCGGATGATCCACACTCATCGGAATATCCTGCACGAACGCGCTCACGGCCACGCGATGTGCCCATGAATCATACGGCAGCAACAGCCCGCGCTTTTCGGCCGGCGTCAATTTGCGTCGGTGCATCGACATCGTAATCGCCGGTCCTGCGAAGCCGTTGGCGCCGCGCACGATCAGTGGGCCGATCAACGGCCATTTGCACACGGCGATGCGCCCCGGAATGTGTGGTGACGGAAACGCCGCGGTGTTGAGCACGACGATTCGTCCGATCAATTCGAGATGGCGCGCGGCAAAGCCAAAGCCGATGGCCCCGCCCCAATCGTGCACGACGAGATGCACGCGCTTGAGCGCCAGCTTGGCAACGAGCGCTTCGACATCCGCTATGCGCGTTTCGAGCCGGTAATCGTAATCCTGCGGTTTATCCGACAAACCCATGCCGATGTGATCCGGCGCGATGCAGCGCAATTGCGGCGCTACCGCCTTGATCAACGCGGCATAATAAAATGACCACGTAGGGTTGCCGTGCAGCATGAGCACGGCCTCGTCTCCCTGCCCTTCGTCCACATAATTCATCCGCTCGCAGCCGGGCGTCACGAATGTGTGCGTTGCGAAAGGATACAGTTCGCGCAACTCGGCGGGAAACTCGTTGGCGGTTACCATTCGAGCGCGAGCATCAAAGAATTGAGACCGCTGCCGATCCCCAGCAGCGCGACCTTGTCGCCGGTTTTCACCGCGCCATGCTCGATTGCGAGGGACAGCGTTATCGGCAGTGCGACGGAACCGGTGTTGCCGAGCGTGGGGAAAGTCGAGAAGTCCTTCGCCAGATCGATCCCCAAGGCTCCGTATAAGTTGCGCCGGTGCGTGCTGCTGACTTGGTGGCAGATGAAACGGTCGGGTGTCTCCGTGTTCCAGCCGGTCGTCTTGCAAAATTCCATCCATGTTTCCCGCGCGAGATCCACGCCGGCGATGAGCAACGCTTCCGAATCCGTCTGCATCGCCTGGGCATCGGCGCCGTGCGTATCACCCTGACACAACTCGCTGAATCGCGTGGCGGCACGGGCGACGCCGCCGATCAAGCGATGTTTTTCGCCGCTCACTAAATCCTCGTGGCACACCACGGCGGCGATCGCGCCGGAGCCGATGGTGAGATTGGCGAAATACGGTTTGATGCCATTGCGCGTGAGCGGTTGCTCGTTGAGCGTGCGCAACGTCTGCTCGACCAGCGGACGGCTGTCTTCGCCGCAACTGATCAACGCCGTGCGAATTTGTCCGGACTCGATCATGCTGGCGGCAATCGTCAGCGAGTTGAGAAAGCCCAGGCATGCGTTGGACACGTCGAAAATCTGGCAGTTCTGCGGCAGACCAATCTTGCGATGAGCGAAGGCGGCCGTGGCGGGTTCCAGCATGTCGCGGGAAACTGCGCCGTGGATGTAGAGTTCGATTTGCTCGGCCTTGATACCTGACTTGGCCAGCGCGGCGCGGCCCGCGGCGGCGCTCGCATCGGACGCGCGCGTTCCCATTGGCCACACGCGTCGTTCTTTAATGCCGGTCATCATCTCGAGGCGGCCTTCGGGCAATCCGAGGCGTTCATAAAGCGGTCGCAGGCGGCGTTCGATTTCCACCGAGCTCAACACTTCATCCGGCAAAGCGCTGGCAATCGACTCAATGCAAGTTTTCGAAAATTTCATTTTTCAATAAATCCTAAACCTGGTGCGCAGGATTGGATCGATGGGCTTTAGTCGTCAGGGTTTAGGATTTCCAGAGGCGCCAGTCTCCGGACGCATCGCGAGCCGCACGATTTCCTTGTCGTAAAAATTCGAGCCCAGCCCTGCGTCCACCACGATCGTGCCGCCGTTGATTCCGCTGCTGCGCGGGCTCAGCAAAAACAGCGCAGTATTGGCAACTTCCTCGGTCGAAAGATTTTTTCGACGGAACGTGAGTTTCTCCGTGTAAAGATAGCTTTCGAGATAGCCGGGAATTCCCGCAGAGGCGCTGGTTTTGAGCGGACCCGCACCGACGACATTGAAACGCACGGCTGTGTCCGCGCTAAACGATTTCGCGAGGAAACGCGTGGCCGATTCGAGCGCGGCTTTAATTGGTCCCATGTAGCCGTAATTGTCCGGTGTCACGTGGAGCGACGAAATGCCGATCGTCACCACCGAAGCGTCGGACGCGAGGTGCGGTTTGAACGCGTTGGCAACTTCTACCAACGAAAACGCCGAGATCGCGGTCGCCTGTAAAAAGTCGACGCGCTTGGTTTCGTGAAACGGCTTAAAACCTTCGCTGTAGTTCGCAAACGCGATCGAGTGCACGATGCCGTGCAGCGGCGCATGGCCGGCTGAGGCGATCTCGCTGGCGAGCCGCGCGGCGGCACCTTCTTCTTCCACGTCGCAAATGAAAGTGGGTTTACCGGCGAGCAGGGTTTCGAGCGATTTTTTGCGCGCTTCCGAGCGCACGCTGTAAATCACTTTCGCGCCCTGCTCCTCCAATCCCTTTGCGATGAACCATGCGACGCTCTTGCGATTGGCGACGCCAAACACGACGAAGGTTTTGCCCGAAAGTTGAAGAAAGTCGGCCATGTTTATTTTGCTTCGGGCGTCTTCCACGCGACGACGAAACTGACGTTCAACACGCGGGTGCCGTCGAGCTTTTTGATGCTGCCTTCCATCATGAAAAACCCAGCCTTCTCCTCGGTTTGCTTCGCTTCGATATGCACGGTGTCACCGGGGAAAACTGGATTCCGGAATCGCACGTCGCTGATCTTTGTGAGCAGCGGCACGCCCTCGCCGGGCATTGCTCCCGCGGCCTTGGCCTTCTTGGCCATGAATAGTGCGCCGGTTTGAAAAACCGCCTCGCACAACAGCACGCCGGGCGTGATCGGCGCGTTGGGATAATGTCCGCGGTAAAAATCCTCGTCCCCGCGCCAGGTGCGCTCGGCAATCAAGCTGCGCTCATTTTCACTGACGATACGGTCAACGAAGAGAAACGGCGGGCGGTGCGGGATGAGATCGGTGACGGACGACATGCAGGAAAGTAGAAATTAAGAAGGAGGAATGAGGAAGCCGGAATGAATAAAGGCAGAAAATTACAGGTTTTGCCGGGAGGGTTGGAGGATACTAACAAAATCGCCGTCAGTGGTCATTCCTCGCAAATCCTGTCCGCCATTTTGTATGATTAACGCGGGGTGTTTTGGCGTTTCTTCCTTCTTAACTCTTCCTTTGCGCGAACAGCGCCTTGTCGATCTTGTTGGCGGTGATGACGCCGTAATTGATCGTGCCGAGCCAGCCTGACATAATGATGCCAACGCTGCCGGAGTGATACAGGCCGGGTAGTTTCTCGGAGAGATCCATCGAAACCTTGAGGCCTTCGAACTTGGTGCCGAACGAGGTGCCGTTCCAATGCGTCGTGTAGCGCTCGATCGTGCGCGGCGTGGCCGCTTCCATCCAATCGATCTTCTCGCGCACACCGGGAATAAACTTTTCCAGCGACGCGATGGATTCGTCGATCAGGCGTTGCTTGTGCTTGGCGTATTCCTCGTCGGAAAGATTTTTCCAGTCCGGATATTTACCGTTGAGCGAGGCTACGATCGTGTAGCGATACGAACCCGGACGCGTTTCTGGATAATAAACCGAGAACGTGCGGCTCGTGGTGTGGAAATCGACAAGCTCGGCGCTGCTGTAAGTCGGCGCGTCAGATGTGAACACGAGATCGCCGATGTGCGGGATGGAGTCGCCCTTGCGAATGCCGAGATAGACTTGGCAGCTGCTCGTGTTGATGCGCACGGCCTCGGCTGCGGCGATATAATCGGCGTCGAAGTTCTCTTTCCCGGCGAGGCGGAAAATCGTGTTCTTGATGTTCGCGTTGGA
>Ga0207868_1000303_pt1 | contig 59378 bp, 54 predicted proteins | sample Passage237B_FD_187370 | JGI IMG/M metagenome (GOLD analysis project Ga0207868, IMG submission 187370) | Cellulose adapted compost microbial communities from Newby Island Compost Facility, Milpitas, CA, USA - Passage2 37B (SPAdes) (version 3) ... | reverse complement strand
GCTTCTCTGGGGTACGCTTTACATTTCCTTTGTGGCACTTCTCGTTGCCGTTCCCATCGGCCTCTTTGCCGCAATTTATATGGCGGAATATGCGAGTGCCCGCGTGCGTGCGGTGGTGAAGCCGCTGCTTGAAATCCTCGCTGGCATCCCGACCATTGTGTACGGCTTTTTCGCGCTGGTGACGTTCGGTCCGCTGCTGCATCAGCTTGGCATACTCGTGAATTACGAGATTTCCGCGTCGAGCGTTCTCACCGCGGGTATTGTCATGGGAATCATGATCATCCCCTTCGTGTCATCACTTTCAGATGACATCATCACTGCCGTGCCGCAGTCACTGCGTGAGGGATCTTACGGGCTTGGGGCTACGCAATCGGAAACCATCAAGCAGGTTGTCATGCCGGCGGCGCTTCCCGGGGTCGTGGGTGCCGTGCTTCTCGCTGCCTCCCGCGCCATTGGCGAGACGATGATCGTGGTGCTAGCAGCGGGCATTGCTGCCAACATCACGCTCAATCCGGGTGAACCTGTCACCACCATCACCGTAAAGATCGTGAGCCAACTCACAGGTGACCTTGAGTTCAACAGCCCGCAAACGTTGGTTGCTTTCGCACTTGGCCTCACGCTTTTCGTCATCACGCTCGGCCTCAACGTCTTCGCGCTCTATGTCGTGCGCAAATACAGGGAACAATACGAATGAGCGACGACGCTTCCATTGCAGCTCATCGTGCTGCGCGGAATGCGCGGACGAAAAAGCGCTATGCGGCAGAAAAGCGGTTCCGCCTTTATGGCGTTCTGGCGATCCTGAGCGCGCTCGGCTTTCTCGCATTCCTGTTCACATCGATCATTGGCAATGGCTGGTCTGCCTTCCTTCAGACGAGCATCCGCCTCGACATCCATTTTGATGAGCAGGTGATCGATCCTTCCGGCGCGCGGGCTGACATGCAGCTTCGCACCGCGAACTACCAGCGTCTCGCCCGCGAGGCGCTCGCGGCGCGCCTCGGCATTGATGCGGATGATCGCACCGCCGCGCGCGACATGAATGCGCTTCTTTCGCGCGGTGTCGTCGTGCAGCTTCGCGATATGGTACTCGATGATGCTGCGATCATTGGCCAGACAGCGTCTGTCTGGCTTCTCGCAAGCGGTAATGTCGATTCCCTGATGAAAGGGTCGATTGACCGCGAGACGCCGGAAGCACGCCGCCAGTTGAATGACAGGCAAGTCGGCTGGATCGACCAACTCGCTGCCGATGGTGACCTCAAGAAACGCTTCAATACCGGCCTTTTCGTCAACGGTGCATCGAGCCAGCCCGAAACAGCCGGTGTCGGCGTCGCGCTGATCGGCTCCTTCTTCATGATGTTGACGGTGGTTGTGCTTGCCGTGCCGCTCGGCGTGGCAGCCGCACTTTACCTGGAAGAATTCGCGCCGAAGAACCGCCTGACCGATCTAATTGAAGTGAACATCAACAATCTGGCAGCCGTGCCATCGATTGTGTTCGGCCTGCTCGGCCTCGCCGTCTTTATCAACTTCTTCGGCCTGCCGCGCTCTGCCGCGCTGGTTGGCGGCCTTGTGCTGACGTTGATGACGCTTCCCACCGTCATCATCGCAACGCGGGCAGCAATTCGGGCCGTGCCACCCTCAATCCGCGAGGCGGCGCTCGGTGTTGGCGCATCGAGGATGCAGACTGTTTTCCATCACGTCCTGCCGCTTGCCATGCCGGGCATCATGACGGGTACGATCATCGGTCTTGTGCAGGCGCTTGGGGAAACAGCACCGCTTCTGATGATCGGCCTCGTTGCTTTCGTGGTGGATTACCCGACCACGCCGCTTGAGCCTTCGACGGCGCTGCCTGTGCAAATCTATATGTGGGCGACCGCTGCCGAGCGCGGCTTTGTCGAGCGCACGGCAGGTGCCACGATCATCCTTCTCGGTTTTCTTATTGTCATGAATGCGACTGCCGTAATCCTGCGCAGGAGGTTTGAGAGAAAATGGTAGATATTGCCTTGCAAGAAGGAGCGACAGCGCTTGCCGGAGCACCGGCCCTGACCGCACACCTGCCAGCAGAGGGGCAGGTGAAGATCGCGGGCGAGAATGTGCGCGTCTTCTATGGCGCCAAGCAGGCCCTTTTCGATGTGAACCTCAATGTGGGCGCACGTCAGATAACGGCGCTGATCGGCCCTTCCGGCTGCGGCAAATCCACTTTCCTGCGTTGCCTCAACCGCATGAATGATGTGATCCCTTCCTGCCGGGTGGAGGGGAAGATCACGCTGGATGGAGAGGATGTTTACTCCCCCCATATCGACGTGGTGGAGCTTCGCGCCCGTGTCGGCATGGTGTTCCAGAAGCCGAACCCGTTTCCGAAGTCGATCTATGACAACATTGCCTATGGACCGCGCATTCACGGCTTCGCCACGCGCCGCTCCGACCTCGATGAGATCGTGGAGACGGCTTTGCAGAAGGCGAGCCTCTGGAACGAGGTAAAGGATCGCCTGCGCGAACCCGGTACTGGTCTTTCAGGGGGGCAGCAGCAGCGGCTCTGCATTGCGCGCGCCATTGCCGTGAAGCCGGAAGTGATCCTGATGGACGAGCCCTGCTCGGCGCTTGATCCCATCGCGACGGCGAAAATCGAAGAGCTGATGGACGAGCTGCGGCGCGATTACACCATCGTCATCGTGACACATTCGATGCAGCAGGCAGCGCGTGTCTCGCAGCGCACGGCTTTCTTCCATCTTGGCAAGCTTGTCGAGGAAGGCGAGACGGAACGCATCTTCACCAATCCGCGTGACAAGCGCACGCAGGACTACATCACCGGCCGCTTCGGTTGAACGAACAGGAGAACAGGCTGTGACACAGCATATTGTGAGATCATTCCAGGAGGAGCTTGACGGGCTCGCCGCGCGCATCGCCCAGATGGGCGGGCTGACGGAAGCGCAGCTCGCAGCCGCCATCGAAGCGGTCGGCCGCCGGGATGGCGAGCTTGCCGAGCGCACCGTGCGTGAAGACAAGCGCATTGACCAGATGGAAAGAGAGATCGAGGAACACGCGGTGCGTCTCATCGCGCTGCGCCAGCCTGTTGCAACCGATCTTCGTGAAGCCATTTCCGCGATCAAGATTTCAACCGACCTTGAGCGTATCGGCGATCTGGCAAAGAACATCGCGAAGCGCGCCATCGTGCTGCAGGATTTTGATGGCTCGGCCAAGCTCATTCAGGGCATTTCGCGGATGGGACATCTCGCCCAGACGCAGCTCAAGCATGTGCTGGACGCCTATTCAAACCGTGAAGCAAGTGTGGCGATGGAAGTGTGGCGCGAAGATGAAGAAATCGATGCCATGTACAATTCCGTCTTCCGCGAATTGCTGACTTATATGATGGAAGACCCGCGCACCATCGGCATCTCCACCCATCTTCTGTTCGTGGCAAAGAACATCGAACGCATCGGTGACCACGCAACGAATATTGCGGAGACTGTGAGCTACCTCGTCACTGGTGAATGGGTGAACGACACACGCCCGAAAAGCGACACGACCAGCACTACGGCTGTGAAGAGGGAAGGCTGAGGAACGCGGCATGAAACCGACCGTCATGATCGTCGAGGACGAAGACGCGCTCTCAACGTTGCTTCAATATAATCTCGACAAGGAAGGCTACACCGTCGTCGCCGCGGGCGATGGCGAAGAAGCATCTCTTCTCGCCCGGGAAGTGACGCCCGACCTCATACTGCTTGACTGGATGCTGCCGAGTATTTCCGGTATCGAGCTTTGCCGCCGTCTGCGCGGGCGTCCTGAAACGCGGAACGTGCCGATCATCATGATCACCGCGCGCGGCGAGGAAGCGGATCGCATCCGCGGCCTTGATACGGGTGCGGATGATTATGTGACAAAGCCCTTTTCCATGACGGAGCTGCTCGCCCGCATCCGCGCGGTCATGCGCCGCATCCGCCCCGCGCTGACAGATGACCTCGTAACCTTTGGCGACATCGTGATCGACCGCGCCGCGCATCGCGTGCGTCGTGGCGAGCGGGAAGTGCATCTTGGCCCTACCGAGTATCGCCTGCTCGATCATCTGATCCAGCATCCGGGCCGCGTCTTCAGCCGCGAGCAGCTTCTCGATGCTGTCTGGGGGTCGGATGTCTATGTGGAAGCTCGCACGGTGGATGTGCATGTCGGACGGTTGCGCAAAGCGCTGAACCAGAAGGGCGAGCGTGACCCGATCCGCACCGTCCGCTCCGCGGGCTACTCGCTGGATGAACAGTTCAATAGCTGAGGCGCTCGGCCAGGGCCTTTGCTTCCCCCAAATGCGGAACCGGCACCCGCTGAAGCGGATGCCGGTTCTTTCTTCCCCTCATGTCCCCCGGCAGGCCTTCCGGCCTGCAAAGCGCTAATCAGCTGACGAGACGATTGTTCCGCAGCGTGGCGCGGTCCCGGTTCCGCCTTGCCTGTGCCGGCTGATAGGCCATCCGCGCATGGTCGGTGCAATAGGGCGAGCCGTGATCGGCACCGCGACCGCAGAAATGGAAGCCCGGGCGGCCCGGATCACCGATCGGCCATTTGCAGGTGTGTTCCGTCAGCGTCAGCACGGTGGCGCGCTCGACCGGCTCCAGCCCGCGCTCTTCCGCGCGTTCCGCCTCAACGCGCTCGGCCTCGGCTTCACGCACACGCTCGGCGGTACGGGTTTCGGTGGTCAGCGGATCGGGGCGGCTGCGCACCAGTGTGCGGGGCGCCTGCGGCCGGGTGCGGGCAGGGCGGCTCGGCGTTGCCCGGCCAGAAAGGCCCAGACGATGGACCTTGCCAATTACCGCATTGCGGGTAACGCCACCAAGCTGCTTGGCGACCTGGCTGGCGCTCAGGCCTTCGGCCCAGAGCTTCTTCAGCATTTCCACGCGTTCATCGGTCCACATGATTATTGCCCTTCCCCTGGGAGCCCCTGAAGGCCCGGTTGGATGCGCGAGTCGGTTCCCTCCCGGCCCGCCTCGCTTAACCCTTTCAGAGCCTGACGAGTGGTCCGAGGCCCTGAAGCATCGCACTAGATTTCGTGGTCGTTAAAAGAATATATACAATATGGGGGGGCGAAATCGCAACCGGCCCCCGCCGTTAACAAGGCCTTATCCACAGAAAAGAGCGGATTTGCGGGCTTTTTTGTGCATTTGCGCGCGCACTCGCCTTGCGGGCGCACATTCCGCGCCCATATCGGCCTGTGAACTGCCGCATTGCCTGTGATCCGGCCTTCGCCTATGCCTGCTGCAGTCGGCAGGAAAATGAGAAGAAACGGGAAGGAAACGCCATGAGCATGGGTTATCCGCAGCAAGGCAGCCGCCGCTTTGGCGCGGTGAACTGGCTCGGCGTCTGGACGCTCTATCTGAAAGAGGTTCGCCGCTTCTGGAAGGTGATGACCCAGACGGTCGCGGCCCCCGTTGTCACCACGCTTCTCTATCTTGCGATCTTTGCCCTCGCCATCGGCAAGTTCCGGCCCGACGTGCATGGCGTGCCTTTTGTAGAGTTTCTGGCACCTGGCCTCGTGATGATGACGATGATCCAGAACGCCTTTGCGAATACGTCCTCCTCCATCCTGATCTCGAAAATTCAGGGCAATATTGTCGATGTGCTGATGCCGCCCCTCTCTGCGGGCGAGCTCAATGTCGGCATCGCGCTGGCCGGCGTCACGCGCGGGCTCGTCTGCGGGGGCGCGACCGCGCTTGCCATGCTGCCTTTCGTGGATATGGGGATCGCCCATCTCTGGGCCGTGCTCTTTTTCTCGGTGGGGGCTTCGCTGATGCTTGCCCTGATCGGCATTCTGGGCGGCATCTGGTCTGAGAAGTTCGACCACCTTCAGGCCGTCACCAATTTCGTGATCCTGCCGCTCACTTTCCTGTCCGGCACCTTCTATTCGGTGACGCAGCTTCCCGATTTCGCCCGGGAACTGACGACATGGAACCCGGTCTTCTACCTGATCGACGGTTTCCGCTATGGCGTCACAGGCCATGCAGATGGCGCGCTTTCCATAGGTATCGCGATAGTGGTGGGGGTGAACCTCGTTCTCTGGGCGGTCTGCCACCTTGCTTTCCGCACGGGCTACCGTCTGAAGGCGTGAGAGGGGCGGCGGCCAAAAGGTTAACGGGGCGAGATTGACAGGCCACCGTACTCGCCCTAATACTTGGACGCTTCTCGGACTGCCGCCCAAAACAGGCGGCTTTTTCTATTGGCGGCCCTGAGGGGGCGCCGCGGGGAGCCCCCGGCAAGGGGAAAAAGGGTGTGATCGGCATGATCCTGTACGGGAAACGACGAGGCTGACAGCGAGAAGAGGCCGGGCGCGGAAAGTGCCTCAAGGCCTCGCAGGAAACTGCTGTCTCGCCGGATCGCCCGGAGCCCGACAACGCCAGAACCCGAAGGCACTCTCCCGGCATACCGCGAACGGCGTCGTTCAAAAGGATTTATGAGAAGGACCGACTTCCGTGATTACGCCTGTTTTGCCGACCTATGCGCGGGCTGACCTTGAATTTGAACGGGGCGAAGGCCCCTGGCTGATAACCGCGAAGGGCGAGCGCTATCTCGACTTCGGCGCGGGCATCGCCGTCAATGCTTTCGGCCATAGCCATCCCCACCTCATCAAGGCTCTGACGGAGCAGGCGGGGAAGGTGTGGCACACCTCGAACATCTATCGCATCCCCGGTCAGGAAAAGCTGGCGCGGCGTCTCGTCGAGGTGACTTTTGCCGATACGGTGTTCTTCACCAATTCAGGCGCTGAGGCGCTTGAATGCGCAATCAAGATGGCGCGGAAGTATCACGCCGCCAAAGGCGCACCGGAACGCTATGAACTCATCACCATGGAAGGCGCGTTCCATGGCCGCACCCTCGCAACCATCGCGGCGGGCGGACAGAAAAAATATCTCGAAGGATTCGGGCCGGTCATGCCGGGTTTCCCGCAGGTGCCTTTCGGTGATTTGAAGGCGCTCGAAGCGGCGATCGGCCCTGCCACGGCGGGTATTCTGATCGAGCCGGTGCAGGGCGAGGGCGGCATCCGTGTCATCTCCAATGAAGACCTCCGGCACATCCGCGCGCTTTGCGACGAAAAGGGCATCCTGCTCGTGCTCGATGAAGTGCAGACCGGCGTCGGCCGCACGGGCAAGCTCTTTGCGCATGAACATGCGGGCATCACGCCGGACATCATGGCCGTTGCAAAGGCGCTGGGCGGCGGTTTCCCCGTTGGTGCCTGCCTTGCAAGCGAAGAGGCCGCAGCCGGCATGACGGCGGGCACACATGGCTCCACCTTTGGCGGCAACCCGCTTGCCATGGCGGTTGCCAATGCAGTGATGGATCTCGCGCTTGATGAAACCTTCCTGCCGCATGTGCGGATGCTTGGTCTGAAATTCCGGCAGAAGCTTGCCATGCTCGCGGATCGCTTCCCGCGCATCGTGGAAGAAATTCGCGGCGAAGGGCTGATGCTCGGTATTCGCTGCCATGTGCCCAACACGGATCTCGTGGCGGCGCTGCGCGATGAAAAAATGTTGACCGTCGGTGCGGGCGACAATGTGGTGCGGCTGCTGCCGCCGCTCAACATTGAGGAAGCCCATCTCGATGAGGCGATGGAAAAGCTGATGGTCGCCTGCGCAAGGCTTGATGCGGCGCTTGGTGCCGAAGCAAAGGCAGCAGGAGCGACATCATGAAGGCGACAGCAACGCCCCGACATTTTCTTGATCTCGATGTGGTCGCGGCAGGCGAACTCCGCGCGATCCTCGAAAATGCAGCATCCCGCAAGAAGGCCCGCGCAGGACTCGGCCAGGCGGAACCCGATGCCGACAAGCCGCTCAAGGGCAAACTTCTCGCCATGCTGTTCGAGAAACCCTCGACACGGACACGCGTTTCCTTCGATGTGGCCATGCGCCAGCTCGGCGGCGAGACGCTGCTGCTGAACGGGCAGGACACGCAGCTTGGCCGCGGTGAAACCATCGCCGATACGGCACGCGTTCTCTCGCGCTATGTGGACGCCATCATGATCCGCACCACGGATCACGAAAAGCTGCTGGAGCTTTCCGAATATGCAACCGTGCCCGTCATCAACGGGCTGACGGATCGCTCCCATCCCTGCCAGATCATGGCGGATGTGATGACATTCGAAGAACATCGCGGCCCCATCAAGGGACGGCGCATTGCATGGGTCGGAGATGGCAACAATGTCTCGACCTCATGGATTCATGCGGCAGCCCAGCTTGAGTTTGAACTTCGTCTTGCCTGCCCGCCCGAACTTGCGCCTTGCGAAAAGACGCTCGACTGGGCGCGGAAGAAAGGCGCGAAGATCACCGTGACCGCTGATCCCTTCGAGGCGGTGGATGGTGTCGATGCCATCAACACCGACACATGGGTCTCGATGGGCGACAGCATTGAAACCGCCGCGCGCCGCCACAATTTGCTGGCACCCTATCAGGTGAATGAGCGCCTGATGGCGGCGGCGGGCAAGGACGCGCTTTTCATGCACTGCCTGCCCGCGCATCGCGGCGAAGAAATGACGGCGGATGTGATCGACGGGCCAGCTTCCGTTGTTTTTGATGAAGCTGAAAATCGGCTCCATGCACAAAAGGGCGTGCTCGCCTGGTGCTTCCGTTAAACCGCAAGGCAGGCAGAGTTCTTGGGTAGCAAAGACGGTATCCCGACAGACGACCTCGTCCAGCCCTTCCTGATCGAGGAACTGGGAATCCGCGGGCGCATCGTGCGGCTTGGGCCGCTGGTGGACCGTGTGCTGACGGCGCATGCCTATCCCGAACCCGTGTCGCGCCTGCTTGGCGAGGCGATGGCGCTCACCGCCATGATCGGCTCCGCGCTCAAGTTTGACGGGCGCTTCATCCTGCAGACCCAAAGCAAAGGGCCGGTCGGCATGCTCGTAGCCGACTTCGAAACGCCCGGCATGATGCGCGGCTATGCGCAGATGGATGAAGAGCGCGTGGCCGCTGCTTTGGCGGAAGGGCGCACCTCACCTGCCGAGTTAATGGGCGATGGCTATCTCGCCCTTACCATCGATCAGGGGCGCGATATGGAGCGCTATCAGGGCATCGTTTCGATTCACCCGGACGGTCTCAGCCACTCCGCGCATGAATATTTCGCAAGCTCCGAGCAGGTCGCAACGCGCATCCATCTTGCGGCCGGGCCCTATTATCACCGCGCGGAAGGAACGCCGGAGAAGAACTGGCGCGCTGGCGCCATCATGATCCAGCACATCGCGCGCGAGGGCGGGCTCACCTCTTTCCGCGAGGAAAATGATGATCGTCCCTTCACGGATGAGGAAGAGAACTGGAACCGCGCCTCGATCCTTCTCGATACGGTGGAGGATCATGAGTTGCTTGATCCTTCCCTCGAGTCGAACCGGCTGCTCTATCGCCTCTTTCACGAGGATGGCGTTCGTGCCTACGATCCCGTATCGCTCGAATTTGCGTGCCATTGCTCGCGTGACCGGATGACCAGCATCCTGCGCTCCTTCGGCAGCCATGAAATCGACGAAATGGTGCAGGAAGGTGTCATCACCACAACCTGCGAATTCTGCAGCGAAGTTTATGTCTTTGAGCCGGACCAGCTAAAGGAAGGGCTCGACTGAAAAAGGGGCTCGAAGTGAAGAACACTTCCGACACGGTCTTTTCCCGCCTGCGGCCGCTGCCTGTTCTTGCCGCGCTGCTCTCGACATTGCTTCTTGCCGCCTGTGCGGATGCGCCACCCCCGCCTGCAGGACCGCGCGCCGTGAGCTTTGAGGCGCAGACGCCTCTTCGTCTCGATGTTGCAAGCATCACCATCGAGCCGCGCTATCGCGCTCCGGGCCGCGCCCCCAATGTGGAGCACCTTCATCCGGTGACACCGGAAAGCGTTGCCCGGTCATGGGCAGCCGCGCGCATCATCGCCACCGGCAGTCGCGGCCGCGCGGTGCTGACTGTGCTTGACGGCAGCGTGATTTCGGAAGACCTGCCGAAAAAGGGTGGTCTCACCGGCGTATTCGGTGACCAGCTTGATACGCGCCTCACCGCGCGGCTGAAGGCTCGCCTTGTGGTCGAGCGGGCGGGGGCCGAGGCCGGCAATTTCGAGGAATGGAGCGCCGATGTGGATGCATCCGCAACACGCACAATTCTGGAAAGTGCAAGCCTCAACGAGCGTGACGCTGCCTATGCGGCGCTGATCCAGTCGCTTGCGAAGAATTTTGACGATGCGCTGACGGCGGAAGTCCGCCGCAGCATGGGCCCGGTATTGCGATAGAAGAACTTTCTTTCACTCTCCCCTTGAGGGAGGGTGACGTGTAGGCGCGCTCAATTGGCTAGATCGCCTTGCCCGAAACGTGATCCGCAAGGCGCTGCATGAAGGCCTCGCATTCCTTCACCTGCGAGAGCGAGATGAACTCATCAGGCTTGTGTGCCTGGGCAATGTCGCCCGGCCCGCAGACAACGGTGGGAATATCCGCAAGCTGAAAAAGTCCGGCTTCAGTGTTGTAGGAAACCGCTTCCGCCGCGTTGCAGCGGGCAAGTTTCATCACCAGCGTCTCGCCCGGCTCGCCATCGCGCGGGGCAAGTCCCGGTGACTGCGCGCGCGTAACCGTTTCGATCCGCGCCTCGGGGAAAATCGCCCGCATCTGCGGCAGCACATTGCTTTCCGCAAACTCATTGAAGCGCGTGATGATCTCGGACGGGTCCGCATCCGGCAGCGAGCGATACTCCCACAGGAAAGAACATTTCCGTGGAATGATGTTGAGCGCCGTGCCGCCGCGTATCGTGCCGACATTGATGGTGGTGAAGGGCGGGCTGAAGCGGCCCGATGGGTCGCCGCGCTCGCGCATTTCTTCTGCGAGGCGCATCAGGAAGGAAATCAGTTCCGCCGCATACTGGATAGCGCTGACGCCGAGATGGGTCTGGCTTGAATGGAACTCAAGCCCCGTCACGGTGGTCTGATAGGACTGGATGCCCTTGTGCGCATTCACGACCTTCATGGAAGAAGGCTCGCCAACAATCACGATTTGCGGGCGCGGCAGGGTGCGGATGATGCTGTCGATCATGGGGCGCACGCCAAGGCAGCCCACTTCCTCATCATAGGAAAGTGCGAAATGGACGGGGATCTTGGGCCCACCTTTCAGGAAGGCCGGAACAAAGGCGAGCGCAATGGCGATGAAGCTTTTCATGTCGCTCGTGCCGCGACCGAAGAGCTTGCCGTCCGCCTCTCTCACGCGGAAGGGATCGCTCGACCAGTCCTGCCCCTCGACGGGCACTACATCGGTGTGGCCGGAAAGTACGATGCCGCCCGGCTGCGTTTCATCGCCCAGCGTTGCGAAGAGATTTGCCTTGGTGCCGTCGTCATTCATCACGCGCCGCGAGGTAACGCCGTGGCTCGCGAGATAGTTCTCCACGAACTCGACAAGGGCGAGATTGGAGAGATAGCTCGTCGTGTCGAAGGAGATGAGCTTTTCGATCATCTCCCGGGGCGTAAATATTTGCGGCGCGGTCATGAGGTCGGCTTCCGGCAGGCACGATGAAGGGTGTGATGTTTCACACCATCCTAGTCCGGGCCGATGAGGGAAGCGAGTGCGGGATGGTCCTAGTGGAACATCCGCTTGGCATAGGGGCTGTCGAGCGAAAAGGCAGGAATATCGACCTCGAAAGTCTCGCCTGTTTCCGTTTCCATCTCGTAATTGCCGAACATCACGCCGGAAGGGGCGGCAAGCGGAGTGCCGCTCGTATATTCGAACTTTTCGCCGGGGCGCAGAAGCGGCTGCTCGCCGACAACACCGGGGCCGCGCACTTCATGCATGTAGCCCGTCGCATCCGTGATCTTCCAGTAGCGCGAGCGCAGGCGCACCGTTTCCTGACCACGGTTCTCGATGGTCACATGATAGGCCCACACATAGTAATCCTGGTCGGGCTCCGACTGATCTTCCAGATAGGTCGGCTCGACATGAATTTTGATGGAGCGGGTGATGGCGCTGTACATCGGCGATCCTTGCACGAATGCGTCTTTTGGGAGCAGGGCGGAAACGGTCGAGGTCGCAGCCCTGCAAAAGATATGTGCCGCGAGAGGTCTGGCGGCAAGCCTGTGGACCTCACTCCCCTCAGTCCTTACAGCTTAGGGAAGATCTTCTAAATTGCTGTTAACGGCGGCATTTTTGAGGCGGAAAATCAGCCTTTTTTAGCCAGCGCACGCTGCATGTCTTCAATGAGATCGCCAGCGTCTTCAAGGCCCACAGAAAGCCGGAGCAGCCCGTCCCGAATGCCCATCTCCTCGCGCGTCTCTTTCGGCAGGCGCTGATGGGTCGTGGTGGCGGGGTGGGTGATGAGGCTCTTCGCATCGCCCAGATTGTTCGAGATTTTCACGACCTGAAGATTATTGGCGAAGCGGAATGCCCCTTCCTTGCCGCCCTTCACCTCGAAGGCAACGATGTTGCCGCCCGCTTCCATCTGGCTCATGGCGACATTGTGCTGCGGGTGGCTGGGCAGGCCGGGATAGAGTACGCGCTCAATGCCCTCATGCCCCTCAAGGAAGCGGGCGACCGCATCCGCATTGCGGGCATGTTCGCGCACGCGCAGGTCAAGCGTCTCAAGGCTTTTCAGCATCACCCAGGCATTGAAGGGGCTGATGCTCGGGCCGGTCTGGCGAAGGAAGTTCGACAGATAGTCGGTGACGAATTGCTGGTCGGCAAGCACCATGCCGCCGAGACAGCGGCCCTGACCGTCAATATGCTTGGTCGCCGAATAGATGACGACATCGGCACCCAGTTCCATCGGACGTTGCAACACGGGTGTAGCGAACACATTGTCCACAAAAAGCCGCGCGCCCGCCGCATGGGCCACCTCGGCCACGGCGCGCACGTCGATGATCTCGAGCGTCGGGTTGGACGGCGTCTCGAGGAAGAAGGCTTTGGTGTTGGGCCGAACGGCGTTTTTCCACGCATCAATGTCGCGCCCGTCAACCAGCGTGAAGGCGACGCCAAAGCGCGGCAGCAGGTCTTCCACGATGTAGCGGCAGGAGCCGAACAGCGCGCGGGAGGAAACGATGTGGTCGCCCGCACTCAGATAACAGAGCAGGGCAGAGGTGACAGCGGCCATGCCCGTCGCGGTGGCGCGGCCATCTTCCGCCCCTTCCAGCGCGATCATCCGCTCTTCAAACATACGGATGGTGGGGTTTGAAAAGCGGCTATAGACGAAGCCCGGCTCTTCATTCTTGAAGCGGCGCTCGGCTGCCTCCATCGTTTCATAGACATAGCCCGAGGTAAGAAACATCGCCTCGCTTGTCTCGCCAAAAGGCGTGCGGTTCGTGCCGCCGTGAATGGCTTCTGTGCGGGCGCTGAGTTTCCGTCCGTCGCGTGTCGTCTTGCTCATCGGGCTACCCCAAATAAAAAACCCCGACCATGGCGGATCGGGGCTCGCGTCCCGACCTTTTTAGCGAGTTGTTTAACGTGGCCGCAAGCCGGTCGGCTCAAATCACCACGGAATGGCGCGCATTCAATGGCAATCAGATGCCCCCGTCAAGCGCGACAAATAACAAAGTTTTTGCGTGATTAGCGGGGCGCAACACGCAATTCCTTGTAGCGATCGGGGCGTTTCGGGTCTTTCACCGGATGCTCCGTGAGGAGCCTCATATCCGGCCACCGGTCAAGCACGGCCTCTATCGCAAGCCGGGTTTCGAAGCGGACCAGTGCCGCCCCGATGCAGAAATGCGGGCCCGCGCCAAAGGAGAGGAGCGGGGCAGGCATCTTGCGGTGAATGTCGAAACGGTCCGGGTCCGGGAAGACTTCCGGGTCGCGGTTCGCCGCCCCAAGCCCCACCCGCACCGTGTCGCCCGCGCGAATGATCTTGCCGCCAATCTCCGTATCCACCGTGCAGCGCCTGTTGGTGGAAGTGGACTGGAGCGGATGATGAAAGCGCAGCATTTCCTCAAGCGCGGAGTCGATCAGCTTGCGGTCGGCCTTCACCGCCTCCCATTGGGCTGGATGGGTGAGAAGCAGCATGATCCCGCTTGAGATAAGGCGCTCCGTCGTCGTGCCGGCCGCCGTGTAGATCGTGCTGATGGCAGAAGAAAGCTCTTGTTCGGTGAGGCGGTTTCCGTCTTCTTCCGCCTCGATCAGCGCACTGATGAGATCGCCTGTGGGGGCTGCGCGCCGCTCCGCAATGAGCGCGCGGATATAGCGGCCAATCCAGCGCCCGGCCTCAAGCCCCTGCGCCCAGCTTTCTTCCGATTGCTTCGGCGCCATCAGCACCGCTGTTCGTTCGAATGCCTGGCGGAACTGATCCCGGTCGCTTGAGGGGATGCCGATAATCTCGCTCGCCACGATGATCGGAATGTGAAAGGCGAAATCTTCCACAAGGTCGAAGCTCTCGCGCTGGTCCAGCGCATCGACCAGTTCGCGGATCACACCTTCAATGCGCCCCTGCCGCTCCTCGACGCTGCGGCGGGAAAAGGCGCGCTGCACCAGCGCGCGGATGCGCGTGTGGTCGGGCGGGTCCATCTGGTTGAAGGAAGTGGCAAAGGAGCGGCTGAGGCTTTTCTCCGCGCCGGTATTGCCTTCGCTGTCCTTGCGGGCAAGCGGGTTGCTGGTGCCCCAGCCCGCCGCCGCGCTCGAAAAGCGGGCCGGGTCTTTCAGCACCGCCGATACATCGTGATAGCGGGTCAGAAACCAGAAGCCATGCCGCGACCAGTGAACAGGGTCTTCCGCCCGGAGCCGGTTGAGAATGGGCAGCGGGTCGTTTTCAAAGGCATAATCATAGAGGTCAGGCCGAAACGGCTGGGCTTCGCCCGCAGCTTGTGGGGGCATGGCATTCCTCCCGATTGAATTCTGTTTTTCCGGCTTCTGGCCCGCCGCTTTATCGTGTGGTCCGACTTAAGCACAGGATTCCGCTTCCTGAAACCCTGGGGCTTCCCCCCCTCCGCCCGCGGACCTATAACGGGCGGGACGACAGGAGCAGGCAAGAAGCGATGACCAAGGCGGCGGACGATCTTTTCCCCAACCATAATGATGAACCCCGCCGCATGGGGCCGGGCCAGCTTCATATGACGGGCATTCTCCCCTCGCATGGCATTGCCACGCTGATCCGGGAGAAGGAAATCTGGGGCGGTCACGAGATCGACAAGAGCCAGATCCAGCCCGCAAGCCTCGACCTGCGGCTCGGCAACACGGCCTATCGCCTGCGCGCCTCCTTTCTGCCGGGGCCGGAGCGCGGCGTGATGGAGCGGGTCGAAGAGCTGATGCTTCACAAGATCGACCTCACCGACGGGGCGGTGCTGGAAACGGGCTGCGTCTATCTCGTGCCGCTGGTGGAAGCACTGGCGCTATCCGAAAAAACTTCGGCTTCCGCAAATCCGAAAAGCTCGACCGGCCGCCTCGATGTGTTCACGCGGCTCATCACCGATTTCTCGACCGAGTTCGATCAGGTGGTGGCGGGCTATAAGGGCCACCTCTTCCTTGAGATCAGCCCGCGCACTTTCCCCATTCTCGTGCGTCCCGGTTCACGCCTCGCGCAAATCCGGTTCCGGCGCGGCACGCATAGCTGCACCGACGCAGAGATGATGCGCCTTCACGAAGAGCTGCGTCTGGTGGACGGTGAAGCGGATATTGATGGTGGCATCGCGCTCACCGTCAACCTTGCGGCGGACAGCGAGGATGAAATTGTCGGCTACCGCGCGAAGCGCCACTCCGGTGTCATCGATGTGGACAAGGTGAACGCTTACGAAGTGCGCGACTTCTGGGACCCGGTGCATGTGCGCCCCGGCAAGGGACTTATTCTCGACCCGGATGAATTCTACATTCTTGCCTCAGCCGAGTCGCTGCACATCCCGGCAACACATGCTGCCGAGATGGTGCCCTACAATCCGCTGGTAGGTGAGTTCCGCGTCCATTATGCAGGCTTTTTCGATCCCGGTTTCGGCGCGCGCGAGGCGGGCGGGGCGGGCAGCCGCATCGTACTCGAAGTGCGCTCCCATGAAGTCCCCTTCATTCTCGAACATGGCCAGATCATAGGCCGCTTCGTGCTCGAGCGCCTGACAGATCGCCCCGCCGTGCTTTACGGCGCAGGGCTTGGCTCGAACTACCAGCGGCAGGGCCTCAAGCTCTCCAAACATTTCCGGGTCAAATAACCGGCAGCAAAACGGGATTGCGTCATGCGCCTTGCGGGCCGGCTCTGCCTCGCCTTTCTTCTTCTGGTCGCCTGCGACAGCGCGGGCCGCCTTCTCTCATGGGCATTTGGCCTGCCTGTGCCCGGCACGGTGATCGGTATTCTGATCCTGCTTGCGCTGCTGCTCTCGCTCCGGCGCATTCCTGAGCCGGTGGCGCGCGTGTCGGATTTCCTGGTCACCCATCTCAATTTTTTCTACATACCGGCGGGCGTCGGCGTGATGGGCTATGGGGCGCTTCTCACCAGGGATCTCTGGCCGGTCATCATCGCGCTTGTTGTCAGCACTTTTCTCGCCATGCTTGCCGCAGGCTTTGCCTTCCAATGGACCGCACGGCTGACCGAGAAGAGGGAAGAGCAATGAGCGCTTTTAGCGCAGGTGACCTGATGACGGCGGTGCTGTGGATCGCCGTCACGCTTGCCTTCTATCTGCTCGCACGCCGCATTCAGGGCGCAGCGGGCGGCACGCCGCTCGCAAACCTCGTGCTCCTTGGGGCCGCGCCAATCATAGCGCTGATCTATGTCGCGGATATTGAGTTGAATGCCTATATGCAGGGCGGCAAGGTGCTGCTCTGGCTCGTCGGGCCTGCAACGGTTGCGATTGCGGTGCCGCTCTATCGCAATTTCGCGCGTGTGCGCTCGGCGCTTCTGCCCATGAGCGTGTCGCTTGTTGTCGGTTCGAGCGTTGCCGTTCTCTCCGCATTGCTGATCGGGGAGGCGATGGGTGCAAGTGTAGAGACGATCCGCGCGCTTGCGCCGAAATCTGTCTCGACGCCGATTGCGATGGGCATTGCCGAGGAGATCGGCGGCTATCCTTCCCTCGCCGCCGCTTTCGTGATCTTCACCGGCATTGTCGGTGCCGTTTTTGGGGCGGGCTTCTTCACGCTGGTGCGCATACGCGATGCTCGCGCGCGCGGCTTCGCCATGGGCATTGCCGCACATGGCATAGGCACGGCAAGCATCTTTCGGGAAGGGGAAGTGCAGGGTACTTTCTCAGGCGTCGCCATGGCGTTGAACGGGATTATCACCGCGCTGGTGTTGCCGCTGCTATGGCTCGCTTTTGCCTGAGCATCATTGCAAGCGAAGCAACGAAGCAACAGTCTCTAGGCCGAACAGCTCGCACCACCCAGCACGCAGAACTTCGCGCAATGGCGGTGATTGAGTTTGACCGTGCCAAGGCTCTCTTCAAGCGTCACGCCCATCTCAAACTGCGGATCATCGGGCAGAAGTGTGCAGGCAATGACGACCGGCGAAGATGCCCCCTTCCGCTTCACCACCATGCGGCTCGTCGCGCACATCATGCTGGCGGGATCGACATGCAATATGCCCCAGCAGGCCGTAGTGATTTCGGGCACCTCAGCGGCTTCGTCCATCTCCGGGAAAAGCACAAGTGATGAGGGATTGAACGCATCAAGCGGCAGCGCCTCGCGGGCGAACAAATCCGCATAGCCGCGTCGCTCATCCTCTTCCATCTCGCCGGATGTCGTGCGCCCCGCTACCGCAAGCGCAAAGCCGTGCGATGCCAGCCAGCGCAACCCTTCCATTGTTTTCACGAAACTGCCTGCGCCACGTTCCCTGTCATGCAGGGCTTCCGTGTGATGGTCGAGGCTCACGCGAAGTTTGAGCGCATTGCCATATTTTTTGCGGAGCGCAAGCAAGCCCTCCTGAATGCGCGGGCGCTGCATGGGCTGCATCGCATTGGTGAGGACGAGGGCGGAATGACCGTGTGACAGGGCTTCTTCCAGCATGAGAAGCGTGTCGGGGTTCATAAAGGGTTCGCCGCCCGTAAAGCCGATTTCGGGAAGCGGTGTTCCCTCACGGGCGGCAATGTCGCGTGCGTCCGCCATATAGCGCGCGGCCTCTGCGGCGGAGATATAGACAAGGCGGTCATCTGTCGGGCTTGAATGGATATAGCAATGCGCGCATTCGATGTTGCAGAGCGTACCCGTATTGATCCAGAGCGTTTCTAGCCGCGCAAACGTCACCGAGGCGCGGACCTCGCCCCGCGCAGTGATGTCAGGATCGCTGAATTTTTCGATCACGGTCTGGTTCATGGGAGTAAGGCTATCATTGTGCTGTGCCTTCGCCATTCACAAATCGCTGAGGCTTGATAATCTGCGGCTCCAATCAGGTGGGGTAGATGATGAAGCGACAGGTGCAGCGGGAACTGACGGCGGGTGATCTTCTGGACGCGAAGGGGCGGCTTGTCGAGCCGGGCTGGGCGCGGCAGGAGATGAAACGCTACAGCCGCGCGGCCATTCGCGCGCCCTGGCACCGCATCAAGGAATGGGACTATTACTGCGTCCTGAATGATCGCTATGGCTTTGCCTGCGTCGTGGCGGACAATTCCTATATGGGCCTGCTGAACGCGGTCTGGCTCGATTTCGAGAAGCCGGGTTTCATCGAGGATGGCGTCATCATTCCTTTGCCGCGCGGCAGGATGAACCTGCCCGCGAGCGCCGATCAGGGCGACATTGTTCAGCATCACCCGAAAATGGATATTGCCTTCCGACATGAAGCGGGCGGGCGACGCCTTACCCTTTCTGCGCCGGGCTTCGGGCGGGGCAGGGGGATCACGGCTGATCTTTTCCTGCATCAGCCCGAGATGGACCGCATGGTCATCGCAACGCCCTTTCCGAATGCGCCGCGCGCCTTCTATTACAATCAGAAGATCAACTGCCTGCCTGCAGAAGGCAGCGTGACAATGGGCGGCGAGACTTTCGCCTTCGAACCGGCCACCTCCTTCGGCGTCCTCGATTGGGGGCGCGGCGTCTGGACCTATGACAATGTCTGGTATTGGGGCTCGGCTTCCGGCGTGGCAGAGGGAAAGCCCTTCGGCTTCAATATCGGATATGGCTTCGGCGATACGTCTGCTGCGTCGGAGAACATGATCTTTTTCGATGGCAAGGCGCACAAGTTTGACGAGGTGGTGTTTCACCTGCCCGAAGGCACATTTGATGGCGCACCCTGGCGCTTCACCAGCAATGATGGCCGCTTCGAAATGGATTTCGAGCCGATCATCGACCGCAATAGCGCCGTCGATCTGAAAATCCTGCGCTCGATCCAGCATCAGGTCTTCGGGCGCTTCACCGGTGTGGCCGTGCTTGATGACGGGCGACGCATCGAGGTGAAAGACCTGATCGGCTTTGCCGAGGAGGTGCAGAACCGCTGGTAGGCACTTGCGTAAAACACGCCAAAACCTTAACTAGAGGGCGCGGCGCGGGTGTAGCTCAATGGTAGAGCAGAAGCTTCCCAAGCTTACGACGAGGGTTCGATTCCCTTCACCCGCTCCAATCCGTTTTCTCATGAAATCTCCTGGTTTCCCGCCGCCCTTCCGCGAAGGGTTTTGCCTGCGCGGGCTTTATATTGACATTCACTGTGTCATTATAATATCCGGGATGCCGGATTGGGCCGTCAGGGAGAGAAGGTGATGTTGAAGGCGATGATCAGCCGGCGGGTGACACGCTTTCTCACCAGCCGCTTTCTGCGGGATCGCCGCCGTGCCTTCCATGCGCTTCGCCGCAAGCTCTCAGGCGGGAAGCCGACGGTTCACTTCTTCTATCAGGTTGATGATCCTTACAGCCATGTCGCAGCGCAGCTTCTGGCACCGCTCGCCGGGCGCTATGGCGTCGAGGTGAAATGCTGGCTCGTACCTGCGCCGGATGCGGCCGCCGCCCCCGAATATGAATTGCTCCTTGCCTATGCCCGCCGCGATGCGGCGCGCGTCGCGCGGGAATACGGGCTAGAGTTTCCTGAAAGTGCGGCAGCGCCTGATGCAACACTTGTCGCGCGCGCCACGGCATTGCTCGCAAAGGCGGTCGGGCGCGGCAACTTCGTGGATCTTGCCGTACCCGCAGGGCACGCGCTCTGGACCGGCGACAAGAACGCACTTGGCCGGTTGCAGGAAGAATATGGCGTCGCCTCGGGCGCAGAAACGGAAAGCGCCCTCCGCGCGGGGGCGGCAAAGCGCCTCAAGCTCGGCCATTATCTGAGCGGCATGTTCTGCTTCGAGGGCGAGTGGTATTGGGGTGTTGACCGCCTCAACCATCTGGAGGAGCGGCTTGCGGAAGCAGGCTTCGACCGCGCCCCCGGCACGCCCATGCTCGCCCCCTGGCGCGACCTCACCCTTGCGCCACCGCCGCCCTCAAGCCGCCGCCCCGTGATTGATTACTGGTTCTCCTTCCGCAGCCCCTATTCATGGATATCGGTGCCGCGCATGCGAAAGCTCGCCCGGCACTACAACGCCGAGCTTCGGCTGCGCTTCGTCTTGCCTATGGTTATGCGCGGCTTGCCGGTGCCGCTGGTGAAGCGCCTCTATATCGTCCGCGACACGAAGCGCGAAGCGGAGCGGGCGGGGCTGCCCTTCGGCACGGTGGTTGATTCCGTCGGCGCAGGTGCGGCCCGTGCGCTCGCTGTGCTCCATCATGCCATTCCGCTCGGCAAGGGTGAGGAGTTTGCCGAGCTTGCCGGCAAGGCCGTCTTTGCCGATGGCATCGACATCGCCACGGATAGCGGCCTCATGGATATCGCCCGCCGCGCGGGGCTTGCGCCGGAAACGGTGAAGAAGGCGCTGGCCGATCCGGGCTGGGAAGCGGAGGTGGAACGGAACCGGCAGGCGCTGTTCGAAGCGGGGCTATGGGGTGTGCCCTCTTTCCGCGTTGAGGGCATGCCCGCCCATTGGGGGCAGGACCGTTTCTGGGCGCTGGAACAGGATATTCGGGACTGGCTCAAGGCAAATCCCTGATTCTCCCCGTTAATGGTCCATATGGGTCATGCGCTGCATGATGCCCGCGGGGCATTCTCGCCTCGCAGTATCGCCATAACCGGATTCGGGAGGCAGGAATGGGCATTGTTCGGCATGTTGCGGCCGGGGCGCTCGGAGTGCTTATCGGCCTGACGCTGTTCGTCATGATTGCGGCGCTGACGCTGATCGTCTGACGCGGCATATCAGTTCAGAAGGGCGAGGCCATGCCTGGCATGGCCCCCGAGCGCGGATTTCGGCTATAAACACCGCGCCGGACGCAGCCGGCTCTTGCAGCGGGAGCACCATGAGCCATTCCCTTTTTACGCTGATCGAAAACTCTCTCCCGAAGGATCGCTCGCGGATCATTCTCGAAGCGCCGGATCGGACGCATGGTCTGCGCGACTGGAGCGCGGACTATCTCCTTTCCTTCGCCGCGCGGCTCGCGTCTCTTTTTGCGCAGCGCGGGCTCGAGTCCGGGGATCGCGTGGCGCTGCAGGTGGAGAAATCCCCGGAAGCGCTTGGCGTTTATCTTGCCTGTTTGCGCGGCGGCTTTGTCTTTCTGCCCATGAACACGGCCTATCGCTTTGACGAGGTGGATTATCTCGTCGGCAATGCCGAGCCGTCGCTCATCATCTGCGACCCTTCCGCCGAAAAGCCCATTCTCGAAATCGCAGAGCGCAACGCCACCCCCCATGTGCTGACGCTTGATGCAGAAGCGCGCGGCAGTCTGATGGATGAGGCAGCGCAGGTGACAGAGATAGTGCCGCCTGTTGCGGTGGAGGCAGATGATCTCGCTGCCATCCTTTACACGTCAGGCACGACCGGAAAGCCCAAAGGCGCGATGCTGAGCCACCGTAATCTCGCTTCCAACGGACTTGCGCTGCGCGATGGTTGGCGCTTCACGGAAAAGGATGTGCTTCTCCACGCGCTGCCGATCTTCCATGCGCATGGGCTCTTCGTGGCCTGTCACTGTGCGTTGCTCGCAGGCGCCCGCATGATCTGGCTCGGCAAGTTTGATCGCGACACGGTGATCCGCGAATTGCCGCGCGCGACAAGCTTCATGGGCGTGCCGACCTTCTATACGCGGCTTCTTGCGGGTGACGACTTCAACCGCGATCTCGTCGCCCATATGCGGCTTTTCACATCAGGCTCGGCCCCGCTTCTCGCTGAAACCTTCGAGGAGTTCCGCGCGCGCACGGGGCAAGCCATTCTTGAACGCTATGGCATGACCGAGACCGGCATGAATACATCGAACCCTTATGATGGCGAGCGCCGGGCCGGCACGGTCGGCTTTCCGCTGCCCGGCACGGAAGTGCGCGTCATGTCGGATGAAGGTGTGGAACTTGGCGTGGGCGAGGTCGGCGGTCTTCAGGTACGCGGGCCGAATGTTTTCAGCGGCTATTGGCGCATGCCGGAAAAGTCAGCCGAGGAGTTTGCGGAAGGCGGCTGGTTCAAGACCGGTGATGTCGCGATGATTGATGCGGATGGCTATGTCCATCTCGTCGGGCGCGCAAAGGATCTCATCATTTCGGGCGGCTTCAACGTCTATCCGAAAGAGATCGAGGAACTGGTGGATGACATGCCGGAAGTGCTCGAATCCGCCATTGTCGGTGTCCCTCATGCGGATTTCGGTGAAGCGGGTGTGGCCGTCATCGTGCTGCGCCCCGGCGCAAGCCTTGACGAAAAGACGGTCATCGCGCGGCTGAAAGAGAAGCTCGCAAACTACAAGGTGCCAAAGCGGGCCTTCTTCGTGGAAAACCTGCCGCGCAACACAATGGGCAAGGTGCAGAAAAACCTGCTGCGTGATGAATATCGCGACGCCTGCAAGAACTAGCGGCGCTGATCGCTTTCGCGGCGGCGCACAGGCGTCTTGCCATCACGGCGGCGGCGATCCGGGCCGGTGAAGACAGGCGTGCGGATAATGGCGCGCGGCCGGGTCAGCACCACTTCGATGCGGTCGATAAGCTGTTGCGCAGAAAAGGGCTTGGAGAGAATTTCCGTCACGCCCGCATCCCGCGCTTCAATGATCGCGCTGCGCTCCCGCTTCGTCGTAAGATAGATTACGGGAATGCTTGCGAGATTGTCTTCGTCCGCATTGCGGATCGCGCGCACGACGGAAAGCCCGTCAAGCGGCGGCTCCAGATCATCCATGATCGCCAGATCAACCTTGCCACGGATCAATGCGCTCAGCGCATCTTCGCCGGAGCGGGCGCTTGAAATATTGCGCACGCCAAGCCCGGTCAGAATGCCGCGCAGCATATTGGCCATGAACACCGTGTCTTCGACGATCAGCACACCGAGCTGTGCATAGGTTTCAGGGCTGACGGTCAGGCGGTTTGTGGCAGGCTCTTGTGACATGTCTCTTTCTCGGCGACTGATGGTAGCGCGCAGGCAATATGCTCCTTGCAGTCTTAGCGATTGGTTAGCGTCACCCCTTTCAGCGCCGGTTTTCGCGGTTTTTCAGGCGGGGCAGCATCCGGCTCAACCCGTGGTCGGTCTTCTCCCAATGAAAGGGCCGCGTCATGAGTTGCCAGAGCGCCTTGTAGGCGGCGATTGAGATGAGAAGCCAATAGGCGGGCATCATCAGCGGGTGGGCGATCAGGGATGAAAGTCCCCGCGCGGAGACGGCGGCAAGCCCGGCCAGGATCGCAAACCCATATCCGGTAATCAAAACCAGAAGATTGAAGATGGCGAGCGCGTGGCCCTCAGCCGGGTCAGCGGCGGAGAAGGCAAGGGACAGCAGCGCCGATCCATAAAAGAGCGGATGGACCAGATTTGAAAGCGTGAAGCCGCCGACAAGAATCTGAAAGCCGAGAAAACCCTTGGACCCGAGTGTTCTGTAGAGCCGTAGCGGGTGGCGCATCCGCACGAGATAGGTCTGGAGCCAGCCCTTGACCCATCGGGAGCGTTGCCGGATCCAGTTGGGCAGGCGGCAATTCGCTTCCTCCTGCGTGGTGGAGTGGATGATGCCGCAGCGATAGCCCATCAGCGCGAAGCGAATGCCGAGATCGGCGTCCTCCGTCACATTATTGGGATCCCATGCACCTGCCTTGCGCAAGGCAGAGAGGCGGAAATGGGTGGACGTGCCACCTAGCGGAATGGGCAGGCCGAGCCGCACCATGGTTGGCAGCAACAAGTCGAAAAAGGCGGCGTATTCGATGGCGAATTGCCGGGTCAGCCAGTTTTCGTTCCAGTTGTAATAATTGAGCTGAGCCTGAACGCAGGCAAGCCGTTCATCCCCGAGCGCAAAGGCGGCAATGGCTTTCTTCAGTTGCTGCGGCTCGGGCAGGTCTTCCGCATCATAGATGACGAGATAGTCACCGCGCGCAAAGGGCAGGGCGAAGTTGCAGGCCTTGGGCTTTGTCCGGGGAAGGCTTTTCGGGATGATGATGAAGCTGAAATGATCGTGCAGGTCGAGCGCCTTGGCAGCCGCGATTGTTTCGGCGTCGTCTTCCTCAAAGAGCAGCAGGATTTCCAGCTTCGATGCCGGATAGTCGAGGTCGCGCAAGGCATCGACAAGGAAGGGCAGCACCCGCGCCTCACGAAAGAGCGGCACCATGACCGTATAGACAGGCAAATCGGTGTCGGGTGGTGCGCCGTGATTGGCGAAAGCGCGCTCCTCCTTCGTGCGGGGTGCGAGCAGCCCGACAAAGATCGAGGCATAGCGAAGCGCCGCCCCGGCCAGAAAGACCATGCCGACAGCGATGTTTGCGGCTTTGAAGAGGCCTGACGGATTTGCCAGCGCGAGGCAGAAAAGCGCGAGCAGGCCGATGGTGAGCCAGTGTATCTGTGGCGCGGAGAGTCGCGTGGCGGCGGAGCTTTCGGGCATTTGCTTCAGAAGCCCGAAAACGGCGCGCTCCGTCAGCACTTCCGAAAAACCGGATTGCAGCGCCCGCCTTATGTCGCGCTGTGTGGCAATGAATACCGGCTGCGAGCGGCCTTCCTGTTCGGCAATGGCGGCATGCGCAATGTCAGGGTCGGCTGCCACCCAGACCGTTTCAGTGCCCTGCCGCCGCCACGGAAGGCAAAGCTCCCGCAGGTAAAAATCAAGTATCTCGGCCTTCGCAAGCTCGGGGTCCGGTGGCTCGGCGGCAAGATCGATGAAAGGGATGCCACGCTGTTCGCCATAGAGCCGGGCAACATCCGCATCCCGCATCGCGCCGGTGCTGACCAGCACCCGGCCGAGCGACCCGCCCCATTGCCGCTGCCGCTCCAGTGCCTTTGCGAGCATGTCGGGCAGGAGAAGGTCCGCCTCGAGCGCGAGTTCCCCGAGAAGGGGGCGAGAGCGATCTCGCCGCGCCGCCTTGCGGTCGCGTGAGGCAACACCCTCCCGGACAGGCCCGATCTGGCCTGCTTTATTCGCCGACTTCTCTTCCAATGGTCCTCCCCCCGGAATCCCGTCTGGATTTGAATTCATTAAGGCATCATTTGTTTTTGAGCGTAATCGTATAATAAAGATTATGTTAACAAAATCGAATATTTCAGACGTGGGTTCAGCCCGAATCCGGGCACGGTGCTTGCTGGTGCATGACCAGAGCGCCCGTCGTGATCCGGCGGGCAAGGCTCTTTTGTGTCATAGTGAAACGCCTCCCGCGGACGGAGGCGCGAAGGATCATCGGGCGGGCTGATGCGGTTTATTCTCTATCTGAACATGCTGGCGATTGTCTGGCTGGCGGGCTCGCTCGCCCAGTTCTATCAGGGCGCGCCGCTTCCCTGGGGAGACGGGGAAAAGCCCGTTGCCATTGCCGGGCCGGAGCCTCTCTCATCCGCGGACGCCGCGAACGCGCAGACAACGCCGCCCGTGCCCTCTCTCACGGTTGCGCAATTGACGGCGCTAGGCCTTCCCCTTCCGAACCCGGAAAGAGTGGTGGCCGCGCCGGAAGCGGCGAGTCCCGAACCTCTCCGCCTCGTTGTCCTGACGGAAGGCGACTACCCGCCTTTCAACTTTCAGAAAAATGGCGAGCTTTCAGGCTTTGATGTGGAGCTGGCGGGCGCCCTTTGCGAAAGGCTGGCAGCGGAGTGTCGTTTCGAACGCCGCCCATGGAATGACCTCGTGCCCGCGCTGAAGCGAGGCGAGGGACATGCGGTGATGGCCTCCATGCTAATTCCTGTTGCGGGGCGTGAAAGCCCCGCGGCGGATCGCGAGGTCATCTTCACCGACAGCTATTATTCAACGCCGGGCCGCTTTGCCGCGCGCCGGGGCGATGCGCCGCCCGCCGCCACTGCCTCGGGGCTTGCCGGTCGCCGGATCGGGGTGCAGGCAGGCTCCGTCCATCAGGCCTATGCGCTGGCGCGTTTTGCAACGGCGGATCTCGTACCTTTCAAGCGGATCGAGGAAGCGGAAGACGCGCTTGCTCGCGGCAAGGTTGATCTCATCTTCGCGGACCGCAATGCGCTTCTGCGCTGGATCGCGGACACGGGAAGCGCATGCTGCGGGCTCGTCGGGCCGGATTATGCCGATCCCGCCTATTTCGGCGAGGGGGCGGGCATCGTCCTGCGGGCGGAAGATACGAAACTGCGTGACAGCATGAACGCCGCGCTCGCCGCGCTTGTGGCCGATGGCACCTATGCGCGGATCAGCGCACGCTATTTCTCGGCCAGCATTTACTGAAGGCTACCCCTTCTCCGACGCAGGCTCTGCCATCAGGTCGCGCGGGCGCCCGAAAAAAACGGTGCGGCCCTTGCCTTCCCTGATCTCGTTCCAGCGCGCTACATCGAACTCGAACACGATGAAGCCGCCGGTCGGCACGCCATAGGCAACGCGGAGCGCGGTTTCGTCATCCGGGTCTTCTGCAAGCGCCGTAGCGAGCAACACCAGCCCCGGATTATGACCGATGACGAGCAACGTCTCGGCGTCGTCGGGCGCGTTATGGATCTCGTCCAGCATCACATCCGGCATCGCGTGGTAAAGCTCCTCGCGATAGGTGACGGGCACTTCATCTCCCAGCGCATCGCGGAGAGGCGCACAAGTGCCGACGGCGCGGGCCGCACTTGAGCAGAGAACGGCATCCGGGCGGTAGGGCGACTGCGCAATGAACTGTGCCATGAAATCGGCCGCCCTCTTTCCCCGTTCATTGAGGGGGCGCTCGTAATCATCCTTCGCCGGATCGCCCCAATCCGATTTTGCGTGGCGCAAAAGGCAAAGCCGTTTCATATCACATGCTCCCCGCGCCCTTGATGCTGGTGGGCGTCTTTGCGGAATGGCCGATGAATGGATTGACGAGGCTCCAGAAAAGCCCGTTCGGCGCAGGCGCGGCATAATCCACGAGCCCGATCCGCATGGCAATATGCCCGTCCCGCGGGGCGGCCCGATAGGTGCGGAAAAGCCGGTCCCAGAGCGAAAGGCTGAAGCCGAAATTGCTGTGATGCTCGTCGGAATAGACCGAATGATGCACGCGGTGCATGTCTGGCGTCACAATGAAGCGCCGCAAGAGACGGTCCGTCCGCTCGCCGAGCCGTAGATTGGAGTGATTGAAAATCGCCGCGGCATTGAGGAGAACCTCGAACAGGATGACGGCGACCACCGGCGCGCCAAGAGCCGCGACTGCAGCCATCTTGATTCCCATGCTGACGAGAATTTCGAGTGGATGGAAGCGGATGCCTGTCGTCGCATCAACATGAGCGTCGGCATGATGGACGCGGTGTATCCGCCAGAACAGCCCTGATTTGTGAAAGAGAACATGCTGCCCGTAAACGAGAAGGTCGAGAGCGAGCAGGGAAAGAAGGAAGGCAAGCGCATAAGGCGCGCCCAACCAATGAAACAATCCGAAGCCATGCCGTTCCGCCGCCAGTGCCACACCGGTCGCAAGAAGCGGAACGGCTAGCCGCATCACGCCCGCGCCGATAAGGCCGAGCGCCAGATTGGTCGCGCGGCGATGCGCCTGCCCCTTCGCCTCGCGGCGCGGAAAGAGGGTTTCAAGCGCCACCATCAGCGCCAGCACGCCCGCAAAGGCGGCGAGCCGGAAGGCAGGTTCATGCTGGGCGATGAAGTCTGGCATGGAAAGGGCGATGCATCCTCTGGCGGGTCAAAGGGGACGGGGTATCAGGCCCGACTATAAGGGGGCCCGGTGCAGAAGAAAAAGGCCGTCCCGTTTCACGCTTGCGCTATTATGAAGCGCTGCGTTCAGGGTGAAGGCATCGAGATGAAGACCATGCGGGGTTGGGTAAAGACAGGGCTGATCGTGTCCCTTTTTCTCCTGCCGCTTCACGCGTTGGCGGAGGAGATGGAAACCATTTTTGTGGAGGGCGATGAGACCTTCCTTGCGGGCTATAGCTGCGCCGCACCGCCTGCAGGCAGCAGCGCCCCCATTCTTTGCGAAGCGCGGATCAGCCAGCTTTTGCCGCCCTTCTATTTCGAGATCGACTGGCAGATCGCGGCGGAAAGCGGCGAACGCACCGTCACCGGCATCGCCATCCGCAGGCAGGGCGAGGCAGAGCCTTTCCAGACCATCAGTGACGTGGGATCGAGCGTCAAGCCGACGACTGACAATAATGGCTTCGAGGTGACCGACCTCAATTTCGACGGCCATCTCGATTTCCGTCTGCTCGCGGAAACAACGGCGGGGCCGAACGCGCTTTACCGCAACTGGCTCTGGTCAAGCCGGGATATGCGTTTCATCAATCATGCGAAGCTCGATGAAATCGTCTCGCCGGAATTCGATCCCGACACACAGGAGATCACGAGCCGCTGGCGCGCCAGCGCGGCGGAAGGCGGCGTGGATATCTATGTGTGGGAAAGCGGAGACCCTGTGCTGATCCACCGCGAAACGGATCGGTATGACGGCGCGGGCTGCACCCGCTTCTTCTATGACAGGATCGGCGGCAGGCTGGAGCCGACAGGCGAGGGGCCCTGCGCCTGAGAAATCTCAGATCGACATATGCCGTGCCCGCGCGCCCCGCTCGATGGCGGCGGCGGTGAGCTTGTCGATGTCGAGCGTTTCCCTGAGAAGCTGCAACAGGCGCATCTCCTCCGCGCCGACGGAAAGATCGGCAGCGGCAATTTCCACCGCCAGCGCATAACCCGTCTCGCGCAGATGATAGGGAAGCGCGTCCTTCACAAGGCCGAACACGGCATCAAGGCCACCTTCTTCCTGAAGGATCGCCGCACATTCCCGTGCCACCGGAATAAGCCGCTCCTCGTTGAAATTACGAAAGGCGGGCAAGGTCCGCACAATGTTGCCGATGTCGCGCAGCTCATTGTCGCTCATGGCGCGATCAACGGCACTCATCGTCATCATGATGTAGATCAGGGCATTTTCCGGGGAGATGGTGGACATAGTCTTTCCTTTGGCACTTGGCCGGAACTTTAGGGGCTGCCACCGCCCCCCGCAAGCGCAGCCTCGTCCGAGAGAAAACGCTTGGATTCCGCTATGGCTTCGGCAAGGCCGACGCGCTGGATTTCAACATCAGGCGGAAAGGCAGATGTAAGCCGCGTCGGCAGGCGTGAATCGAGCATGACGAAAACGCCCCGGTCGCTTGCGCGGCGGATCAGCCGTCCGAACGCTTGCTTCAGCCGCAGCCGCGTCAGCATGTCGTCATAGCGGCTCTTGCCGAAAATCTCACGGCGCGCCTTGTGCAGAATATCCGGGCGCGGCCAGGGCACGCGGTCGAACACGATCATGCGCAGCGAATCTCCGGGCACGTCCACACCGTCCCGCACCGCATCCGTGCCGAGCAGGCAGGCATGACGTTCGGCACGAAAAATATCGACCAGCGTGGCTGTATCAAGCGCGTCGATATGCTGCGCATAAAGCGTCAGCCCCTGCGCTTCGAGCGGCGAGACAATCCGTTCGTGGACGGCGCGCAGCCGATGAATGGCGGTGAAAAGGCCAAGCGCACCGCCGCCCGCCGCACGGAACAATTCGCGATAGGCCGCGGCAATTTCATCGAGATTGGTGCGGCTCACATCACGCACGATGAAAATGCGCACCTGCTTCTGATAGTCGAAAGGCGAAGCCATGAAGGCTCGCCGCGCGGGCAACACGAGATGCGACGCGCCGGTGCGTATCTCCGCGCTTTCCCAGCCCTGTTGAGGATCATCCTCCGGCAACTGGTCGCGAAGCGTGGCGGAGGTGACGAGAACGCCATGCGCGGGCTCAAGCACCGCATTGGCAAAAGGCACTGTCGGATCGCGCCAGTGGCGGTGAAGGCCGGTATCGATCTCGCGCCCGAAAAGCCGCTCGACGGAAAACCAGTCCACGAACATTTCCGGCGTCTGCCCGCCAATGCTTTTCAGCATGGATTGCCATGAAGGAATGAGAAGGCTCGCCCGCCGCTCTATGCCGCGCGCCGCGGCATCCATGCGAATGCGTGTATTACTGTCGAGCTCCGCCGCCTTGTCATCGAGCTGCGCGCGCAGACGATCTGCGATGACGCGGAGCGGGGCGGCAAGGCGCCCGAGCGCCTCATCAAGCGCATGGGCGGCAGCGGGAAGCCCTTCCACGGGCGGGTGGGTTTCCGCTTCGAGCGAGAAGGCGTTGCCCGTTTCTTCCGCCCGCGCATGAACCTGCTGGCGGACGAGCGCGAGAAACTTTTCTGCGGCGCCACGCGGCTGACCTTCATTAATGCGCGTTGCCCAGCCGGGGGCCGGCAAGGCGGCAGCGGCAGAAAGCGCGGCAACCAGTGCTTCTTCCGCAAGTTGGTCGCCGGAAATGAGGTCGCCCGCGCGCTCCTCCAGCCCGCGCCCGCGCCGCCCGCGCTGGCCTTCCGCTCCGCGTATCCAGCGGCGTAACTCCGCTGCTTCAAGGGCTGAAAGCGAAGTTGAGAAGGCACTGTCTGCTGCATCGAAAATGTGATGGCCTTCGTCAAAGACGAAGCGCGTGCGTGCCTCGCGCCCGCTCGGCACTTCATCTTCTGTGCCGCCCGACACGTCATCATTCCTGGCGGGCGCGGGGCTCAGCGACAGCGCTGCGAGATCAAGCGCTGCCTGCCGCATGACGAGCGCATGATTGGCAACAACGATCTCGGCGCGCCGCGCCTTGCGGATCGCCCGCTCAATGAAGCATTTATTGTAATAGGGGCAGGCCGAATAGACGCATTCTCCGCGCCGGTCAGTCAGGCCGCTGCGGCCCGTAACACCGCCCAGCCGCGCGGCAAGCCATGCGGGAAAATCGCCGCCCACCATATCGCCATCGCGGCTTGCCTTCGCCCAGCGCGCAACAAGGCCGATGGCAACGGCATTGCCGCCCAGCGCCGCGCGATCGGCCATCTCCGCAAAATTGAGAAGGCAGAGATAGTTTTCGCGTCCCTTGCGGATAACCGCCTTCTCCGCTTTCTCTTCCGGATCGGGGTAGAGGCGGCTCAACTCCTGATCGAGCTGGCGCTGGAGATTTTTCGTATAGGTCGAAAGCCAGACCGTGCCCTTGTTGCGATCCGCCCATAGGCTTGCCGGTGCGACATAGCCGATGGTCTTGCCGATGCCTGTGCCTGCTTCGGCGAGAACGATGTTGGGCTCACCTGTCCTTTCGCGCGGGCCGAAGGCGGCGGCTGCAACACCTGCAAAGGCGACCTGGCCGGGCCGCGCCTCGGCATCCGGCCCTGCAAGTTCTGCGAGCCTTTGCTGCGCTTCTTCCGCGCTCACGGGCAGCGAGCCTGCGGGCGGGCGCGGTGCACGCTCCTCCCATTCGGGAAGCTCGTTCCATATGTCGAAGCCGCGCGAGGCGGAAAGCTTCACCTCACGGCCCGGCGATCCGGGAAGCGCATTGCCAAGTGCTGCCATCACGCCCGGTCCCCATGCCCATCCGGCTTCCGCCATGCGGAGCGCGGTGCGGGCGGCAGAAGGGCGGTCGGGAAAGCGGGGGTCTTGCAAGGTGGAGAGCATGAGCGCCGCCGCCTCGCGCAGCATCATCGCCTGGTCTTCCGGCGTGTCTCCCGGATCAAGTCCGAGCGCGCGGGCAAGCCCTTCCGCCGTGGGAAGACAGGGCTTTGCCGGATGTACAAAGGCGAACAGCTCCATCAGATCGAGCACATGCGGCCCCGCATCGCGGAAAGGGTGGCCCCGCGCAATGCGCCGCGCCGTGAAGCCCGCATGAACCAGCATGACCGGCTCACGCTCGATGCGCTTCAGTGCTTCTTCTGCGGTGAGTTCTTCGATCTCGCCATCAGGGCTCACCGCCACGGCGCCGCCCGCGGGCACGCGCGCGGGCACCAGCGCCAGCACGTCGGGCAGCAGGGGCTGCCCGGCGGGCGAGGGCGAATCGTGCGGAGGAAGATGGGTCATCGCGGCGCAGTATAACCATGCGCCGCCCGAAGCCCATGCTCAGGCAACAAGGCCGGGATAGGCTTTCGAAAGTTCGCGCCATGTGGCGCTGATCTTGAGTTGCAACCGGGGCAGATTGTGCATGGCAGCCTCAGCCTCACCCTGCCGGATGCTTTCATCAATCTCGGTCGCAATCCGCATGATGGTGGTAAGGCCAATGCTTTCCGCAACGCTCCGCATTTCGCGGGCCTGTACAGCGAGGGTCGCTGCGTCCCGCTTCTCGCGGGCGGTTTCCATATTGCGGTGAAGGGCGACGATGCGCTCAAGGCCGACCATCAGATGATCGGTAATGTGCTCGCCGCCGACACGCTGCTCCAGTTCATAGAGATGATCGAGATCGACAAGCTGTTGCCGCTCCGTGGCAGGGGGCACGGCGGTATCGTCCCGGAATGTGGCAAAATAATCTGCAGCGGCACCGGGTTCGGCAGGCAGCAGGAACCAAAAGGTGCTGCCCTGTCCGAGCGTACTGTCCACGCCGATATGACCGCCCATCAGGGCAACGAGCCGTTTGCTGATCGCAAGCCCAAGACCCGCGCCTGCGCGCTTGCCCGCTACGCGAAAATCATGGGCGTCTGCGCCTTGCGAAAAGGCGTCGAATATCCAGCGCTGCGCTTCTGCGGAAAGGCCGGGGCCGGTATCCGTGACGGAGAAGCGGAGCAATGTCTCGCCGCCCGGCGCCTGCACGGTGGAGACGCGCACCACCACGCCGCCCTGATAGGTGAACTTGATCGCATTGTTGACGAGGTTCGAAAGAACCTGCTTCACCCGGTCAGGATCCGCGATCATGCTGGGCGGAACGTCGAGCCCCTTGTCGATCTCAAGCGACAGCCCGCGCGCAACAGCCTGGTGGCGCGTCATCCGCACAATGCTCGCCGCAAGCTCTGCGGGGTCGAAGCTTCTCGGCTTCAGTTCAAGGGAATGCGCCTCGATTTCCGAGAAATCGATCATGTCATCAATGATGCGGCGCAGAAGCTGGCTCGTTTCCTCGATGGAGCCGGCAATCTTCATCTGCGTGTCGTTCACCGCCTCATCGGCGAGATACATCGCCATGTTGCGCAAGCCATCAAGCGGCGCGCGCACCTCATGGCCGATAATGTCGAGAAACTCGTCCTTCGCCTTCATGGCCGCAACGGCGCGGGCCTCGGCCTCTTCGGCGGCCTGCCGCCGCTGCTCGCTGGTAGCATGAGCGCGGTTCATCCGCTCGATGAGATCGGCATTTTCAAAGCGCAGCCGGAAGGCCTCGCGGTAAGCCTCGTTGACCCGGCGCGTCCAGACCGAAACGGTCGTGAAGAACATGGCCGCGAGGACCAGCGTTGCGAGAGAAAGCGGTTCCGCGCGCCAGACAAGCATAACCGCGACCGGCAGACAGGCTGCTATCGCGTAATAGATGACGGCCGGGGGGTAATTCGCCCGCGAGAACACCGCCGCCATGACCAGCGTGGCGAGAACCAGAAGATAGAAGATTTCATGGGCAAAGGAGGCGCCGGGCAGCCAGAGGATCGAGCCGACCCCCCATGTGGCACCGCTGATAACGGTAACAAACGCATAGCGCCGCGCCCACATCATGGCATTGGAAACGGCGTCCGGGTCGGCACGGAAGCCCTTGCGCACATGGTCGAAGCCAAACTGGGCCACAAGCTGGATCGCCATGACGAGGGGCGTTGCCCAGACCGGGGCTGTCTGGAAGAAGGTGAGCCCGACGACCAGCACGATGCCGAGAAGCGTCCAGCGCGTCGTCTCGCCAAGCGACATCAGCAGCTTGACCTGCTCGGCGTCGATCCGCGTTTCGATGGGAATGGACCGGCGCTTCGGCTCGAAAGGCAGCGAAAGACCGCCCTCCGGGTCCGATGTCAGTTCGGAGCCAGAGCGACCGTCAAACGGGGCTGTGTTTTCAGAGGGCGGGGTCAAGGTTTCGTGCTCTGGGGACAAATGCCTAAAACGCTACTCACCGGCTTTTCCCAAGACGTATCGGGAGCATATCGGTACGGTTGGCCGCGTCGTCGAAGACCCCGCGTCGCATTGACGGGGAGTTGTCCAAAGCATAGGGTCCGCGCGCTTGTCAAAGCCTTAAATCCTTCAATTCGGGTAGATTAAATGTCCGCCGCCCCTGCCATATCTCCTTCGGAACTCCATGAAGCCGCCAAGGTCAGCAAAGCCTGGCCCTTCGAGGAAGCACGGAAAATTGTGGCGCGCCTCGAAAAAGGTAAGGAAACAAGCCCGACCGTTCTCTTCGAAACCGGCTATGGTCCCTCCGGCCTGCCCCATATCGGTACATTCGGCGAAGTGGCGCGCACCACCATGGTGCGCCATGCCTTCGAACGCCTGATGCCCGGCGTGCCCACCCGCCTTCTCTGCTTCTCCGACGACATGGACGGGCTGCGCAAGGTGCCGACCAATGTGCCGAACCAGGAAATGCTGGCGGGCTATATCAACAAGCCGCTGACCGAGGTGCCCGACCCCTTCGGCACGCATACGAGCTTCGGTGCGCATAACAATGCGCGGCTGCGGGCCTTCCTCGATTCCTACGGCTTCGAATATGAGTTTGCCTCCTCGACCGACTATTACAAGTCGGGGCGATTCGACGAGATGCTGCTGAAGGTGCTCGCCAAATTCGACGAAATCATGGAGATCATGCTGCCCTCGCTCCGCGAAGAGCGTCAGCAGAGCTACAGCCCCATTCTCCCGGTTAGCCCCCTCACCGGTCATGTGTTGCTGGTGCCGCTGGTCGGGCGTGATGTTGAGAAGGGTACGGTCAGCTATGTCGAGCCGGGCACGAATGAAACGGTCGAAGTGCCGGTGACGGGCGGCCATTGCAAGCTGCAATGGAAGGCCGACTGGGCCATGCGCTGGGCGGCACTCGGTGTGGATTATGAAATGGCGGGCAAGGATCTGATCGATTCCGTGAAGCTCGCCTCGCGCATCTGCCGCGCACTCGGCAAGACGCCACCCGAAGGCTTCAACTACGAACTTTTCCTCGATGAAGAGGGGAAGAAGATTTCAAAGTCGAAGGGCAACGGCCTCTCGATCGAAGACTGGCTGCGTTATGCAAGCCCGGAGAGCCTGCAATATTTCATGTTCCAGAGCCCGCGCGCGGGCAAGCGGCTCTATTTCGATGTCATTCCGCGCAATGTGGATGAATATCTGAGCGCGCTCGCCGCGTTCCCCGCACAGGATGCGCGTGAACGGCTGAACAATGCCGCCTTCCACATCCATCATGGCGAGCCGCCGGTGGAAGATCTGCCGATCAGCTTCTCGCTGCTGCTGAACCTCGTCAGTGCGAGCCATTCCGATGATCGCGATGTGCTGTGGGGCTTCATCCGCAACTATGCGCCGGAAGCAACGCCGGAAAGCCATCCCCGCCTCGACCAGCTCGTCGGCTACGCGATCAACTATTACAACGACTTCGTGAAGCCCGCGAAGAAGTACCGCGCACCGACAGATATGGAGCGGGCAGCGCTGGCCGACCTCGCCGCAAAATTGTCGGCGGCGGATGCGGGTGAGAGCGCGGAAGAGCTTCAGAACATTGTCTATGAAGTCGGCAAGGCTCATCCCTTCGAAAAGCTGCGCGACTGGTTCAAGACGCTTTATGAAGTGCTGCTCGGTGAAGAACAGGGCCCGCGCTTTGGTACCTTCGTGAAGCTTTATGGCGTGGCGGAAACCGTGACCCTCATCAACCGCGCGCTGGCGGGCGAGGATCTGTCACAAGCCTGATCCTGCCGTTGCTCTTTCGGGAGAGTTCCGTGTCGTCCAGTTCCGGTCTCATCTACAAGATCGTCGGCGAACATGAATGGCTCGTCGCGGAGGCGGAGGGTCGCTTCATCGGTTCGGCTGTCGATATTGATGACGGCTTCATCCATTTCTCGACCGCCGCACAGGCACCGGAAACAGCAGAGCGCCATTTCTCCGGCCGCAAGGGATTGCTCCTCGTTGCGGTGGAAGTGGCCGCTCTCGGCGAGGCGCTCAAATGGGAGCCGTCGCGTGGTGGCGCGCTTTTCCCTCATCTCTATGATGTCCTGTCTATGGAGGCGGTGCGCCGCGTTGATCCCCTGCCGGTGGATGAAGAAGGCGCACATATTTTCCCCGCCTATATGACGGGCGTTGCGGAGGGCTGATATGGATTTCTTTCCGTTTGTTCGCCCCTTTCTGAGCTTGATCGATCCTGAGAACGCGCATCGCATGACGATCCGCGCGCTGCGCATAGGGCTTGGCCCCCGCGAGCGGGGCGAAGATCCCGTTTCTCTGGGTGTTGATCTCTTCGGGCTACATTTCACAAACCCGGTCGGCATCGCCGCAGGCTTCGACAAGAATGGCGAAGTGCCGGATGCGATGCTTGCGCTCGGCATGGGCTTTGCGGAAGTGGGCACGGTGACGCCGCTGCCGCAGGCGGGCAATCCGCGTCCGCGCGTTTTCCGTCTGCCGCTCCATCGCGCCGTCATCAACCGGCTCGGCTTCAACAATGAAGGCCATGCCGCGCTGAAAAAGCGTCTCGAAGCGCGCGCGCGCCGCGGCGGCATTGTCGGTGTCAATATCGGCGCGAACAAGGATGCGGCAGACCGCATCGCCGATTATGAAGCGGGCATCCGGGCCTTTGACGGGCTTGCCTCCTATTTCACGGTCAATATTTCCTCGCCCAACACGCCGGGCCTGCGGGCCTTGCAGGGCAAGGCGGAGCTTGAACATCTCATCTCCCGCGTGCTTGCCGCGCGCCGTACCGACAGGGCGCGCCCGACGCCGGTGCTGCTCAAGATCGCACCTGATCTTGCAAAAGAGGAACTGGCCGACATTGCCGAGGTAGCGCTCCGCCTCGGACTCGACGGGCTGATCGTCTCGAACACAACCATTGTGCGGGAAGGGCTTGTCTCCGGCATTCATGCGAATGAGACGGGCGGGCTTTCCGGCGCGCCGCTCTTCACCATGTCCACTGCCGTGCTTGCGGAAATGTACCGCCTGACAGGGGCGCGCATCCCGCTTGTCGGCGTGGGCGGCATCTGCTCGGGCGATGATGCCTATGCGAAAATCCGCGCTGGCGCATCGCTTGTTCAGCTTTATTCCGCGCTTGCCTATGATGGGCCTGCGCTCGTCACACGCATCAAGCGCGAGCTTGCGGCGCGGCTTGCAGCCGACGGCTTCGCGAGCATCAAGGATGCCGTGGGCGCGGATGTGAAGCTCTGATCTTTCGAAGGGAGAAGGCGATGGCGAAAATAACCATCTATCACAATCCCCGGTGCTCCAAGTCGCGGGAGACACTGGCTCTGCTTTCGGAAAAAGGGATCGAGCCGACCGTCATCGAATATCTGAAGGAGCCGCCGTCAGCGGATGAGCTTCGCGCGATTCTGAAGAAGCTCAAGATGGACCCGCGCGACCTGATGCGGAAAGGCGAGGCCGTTTACAAGGAACTCGGCCTTGATGATGCGAAGCTTGGTGATGACGCGCTGATACGCGCCATGACGGAAAACCCGATCCTGATCGAGCGGCCCATTGTCGTCTCCGGCAGCAAGGCGAAGATCGGCCGTCCACCGGCAAGCGTGCTCGACATTCTCTAGGCGGCAGGTTCAATCCCGCGCCGCAGCTTCGGGAAATAAAGGGCGAGCGAGGCGGCGCGCATCATGTTGAAGCCCGTAAGGGCAGCCCATAGCCCGTGATTGCCGAAAGGCAGGAAGAGCCACCAGAGCGCGAGGAAAAAGCCGCTTGAGAGAAGAGCGGCATTCCGCATTTCTGCGCTGCGCGTCGCGCCGATGAAGATGCCGTCAAGCTGATAACACCAGACGGAAAGCACCGGCAGCATTGCCGCCCAGAAAAGATAGTGGCGCGCCGTTGCTCGCACATCTGTGTCCACCGACAGGAAGTCGATGGCAATGCCTCCGAAGATGAAAATGCCGGCGGTGAGAAGCAGCGACACGCCCGCAGCCCAGAGGGTGGAAAGCTTTACGGACATATCAAAGGCGCGCCCGTCTCGCGCGCCTGCTGCCTTTCCGACAAGCGTTTCGGCAGAAAGTGCAAAGCCATCGAGAAAAAAGGCGCTCACCGTCACGAATTGCAACAGGATCGAATTGACGGCCAGCGTGACCGTGCCCGCTTCCGCGCTTTTCGCCGTGAACCAGGCAAAGGAGAGAAGCAGCACCACGGTGCGGATCATGATGTCACGATTGACGGCGATGGTGCGGGCGAACCGCGCCGCATCAAGCAGCCGCGCGCGCGTCCAGGTGCCGGGATAGAACTTCAACGCATGGGCGGCGAAGAGAAGGCCCAGCAAGGCGGCAGAGACTTCCGCGATGAGCGTGCCAAGCGCAATGCCCGCAACGCCCCATCCAAGGCCAAGCGCAAGCCAGATATTGAAGAAGAGATTCACAAGGTTGAGAAAGACTTGCAGCACCAGCGCAATTTTTGCGCGGCCAAGCCCGATGAACCATCCGGCAATTGCATAATTCGCAAGTGCCGCCGGCGCGCTCCAGATGCGAATGTCGAAATAACGCCGTGCCAGCTCTTCAACCTCCTCACCTGCGTCAAGCAACGAGAACGCAATGAGCGAGATCGGCCATTGCAGCAGGTTGAGGCAGAGCCCGATGGCAGCCGAGATCAGCAGCGCACGGCCAAGCGAAGCGCGTATTTCCTCGCCGTCGCCCGCACCCTCTGCCTGTGCGGTGAGGCCGGTCGTGCCCATGCGCAGAAAGCCGAAGGTCCAATAGACCATGGTGAAAACGAGCGAGCCGAGCGCGATGGCACCGATATATTTCGGATCGCCCATCCGCCCCATGACGGCAGTATCGGCAAGGCCGAGCAGAGGGGTGGAGAGATTGGAAATGATGATAGGCAGCGCAATGGTCAGCACCGTTCGGTGCGTGATGCGCGGCCTATCCTCCGCCGCCTCGCTCATGATCCGGCTGGTTCATCCGCCGGATGAAGCAGGAAATGCCCATGCGCCGCAGCAATCGGCCGCGAGCGGTCGTCCTGCCAGGCTTCCGCATGAACGGTTGCGACGCGCCGCCCCTGCTTGGTGATGATGGCGCGGCCATATGTATCCACCGGGCGGCCCGAGCGCAGATAATCGATGGTAAGGCCGATGGGCTTGGGCAGCGGCCCCGTGCCCGCCTCAAAGGCAAGCTGGGCAATGGCAGTGATTTCCAGAAAGGCGCCAATCGTGCCACCATGAAGTGCAGGCAGGACCGGGTTGCCGATCAGCGTTTCGGAAAAATGCATCACTGTAGTGATTTCATTTCCCCGCTGATCGACCGTGATGCCGAGAAAGCGCGCATAGGGAATGCGCTGCATGAAGGCATTGATGTCGGGCACCTGCTTCGCGCTCATGCTTTCTCTCCGCCACTGGTATCCGCATTCTGCTTCAGGAGCGCTTCTGCTTCCGCCGCCGCTTCCGGCGAGATCGGCATGGGCGTTGCCCGGTTTGCCGCCAGCATGAAAGTGCCGACACAGGTTGCAATCGGATCGTTCTCGTCCGTGTGATAGGCGGTGCCGCGCACAAAGGCGATGTTCTTCGTCACCTTGTAGCAATGCGCATGGCCCGTGAGGTCAAGCTTCGGCGTCGCAGGCTTCATATAGTCGAGGCGGAGATCGAGCGTTGCAATGGAAAGCCGCTCCGGCAGGGCAAGCTGCACGGCGATGCCGCAGGCATTGTCGAGAAGCGAGGTGATGACACCGCCATGAATGACGCCCGTTGCCGGGTTACCGATGAATCTTTCATCATAAGGTACGGAAAGCCAGGCCTCACCGCGCTTCGCATTCACAACATTCATGTTGAGCGCGCGTGCATGGGGGACATGCTGGATCAGCACATCCTTCATCAGCGCAATATGTTCGTCGGTAATCTGCTTTTCCGCCATCAGCTGCCTCCTCACTTTGCCTGTTAGTAGCGCCTTCGCCCGCGATCAAGTCAACTGGCATTTCTGTCCGTGCAATGCATGAAGGGCAGGCTGATCTGCCGTAGCGTTTGCGCGCGGTATATGCGCCCGGCCTTGCTGATCTGGACCGGCAATTGCGAGTCACGCTACCGTAGCCGAATTGATATTTCATATTCGGAGTTCGTCATGTCAGTGCAAACAAAGACGTCCGCCCGTGCTCTGCCAAAGGCTTGCATCATCGGGGCAGGGTGCAGCGGATTTTCCACCGCCAAGGCCCTTCAGGATCGCGGGATTCCGTTCGATATTTTCGAAATGTCGGACACGATTGGCGGTAACTGGGCCTACAAGAACAAGAACGGTATGTCGGCCTGCTACGAGTCGCTCCATATTGACACGTCGAAATACCGCATGCAGTTCGAGGATTTCCCCATCCCCGACGAGTTCCCGGATTTCCCCCATCACTCGCAGGTGCTTCAATATTTCAACGACTATGTCGATCATTTCGGCCTTCGCGAGAAGATCGAGTTCAACACCGCCGTCACGCGCTGCGAACTGACGCCCGAGGGGCTGTGGAAGGTCACGATTGATCGCTCCGGGGCGGGCGGACCGTCCTCCGAAACGCGCATCTATGACGCGCTCTTTGTCTGCAACGGGCATCACTGGGATCCGCGTTGGCCGACACCTGCATTCCCCGGCGAGTTCAATGGCGTGCAGATGCATGCACATTCCTATCTCACGCCTTTCGAGCCGGTGGACATGCGCGGCAAGAACATTGTCGTTGTCGGAATGGGCAACAGCGCGATGGATATTGCATCCGAATTGTCGCAAAGGCCGATCGCGAAGAACCTCTGGGTGTCGGCGCGGCGCGGTGTCTATATCTTTCCGAAATATATTGGCGGGCGCGTGGCCGACAAGGCATCGCTTCCACATTGGGTGCCGCTCCGCTTGCAACGCTGGCTCGCTGCCCGTGCGCTGAAGCGGGCGGTTGGCCGGATGGAGGATTACGGCCTGCCGAAGCCGGATCATAAGCCGCTCGAAGCGCATCCTTCCGTATCCGGAGAGTTTCTGACCCGGGTCGGTTGCGGGGATATCAAGGTGAAGCCGAATATCGAGCGCTTTGAGGGTGACAAGGTGCGCTTCACCGATGGCTCCACCGAACAGGTTGACGTGGTTATCTATGCCACCGGCTACAATGTCTCCTTCCCCTTCCTCGACAGTTCGGTCGTGCAGGTGAAAGACAATCACATCCCGCTCTTCAAGCGGGTGATGAAGCCCGGCATCCCCAATCTCTTCTTCATGGCGCTGGCGCAGCCGCTGCCCACGCTCACCAACTTTGCCGAACAGCAGGCACGCTGGCTCGCTGCCTATCTCACGGGCGAATATGCGCTGCCCTCGAAGGAGGAGATGGAGCGGATCATCGTCGCGGATGAGCGCCGCTTCATCGGCCACTTCTACGACAGCCCGCGCCACAAGATGCAGGTCGATTTCAACATCTACTGCCACGATCTGAAGCGCGAATGGAAGGCGGGCGCGAAGCGGGCCGCCGCCGCAGGCAATCCCCTGCCGGTTCCGGCGCGGGCGGCCGCGACGGTTTCTCAGGCAGCGGCGGAGTAGCGGCCCGGGCAATCTAAGTGGATGAAAAGAAAGGGCTTTCTGCGCGGGGTTGCTTCCGCGCAGAAAGTTGACGATTTTCGTCACCCGGATAGAGTGCGCGGGATTGTGTAGTGAGTCGGTGGTCGGAAAAGAAAGGCAGACAGGCCCGGACCGGCCATCACGGGGAGGAATGATGACGAAAGAAGGGGCCTCGGGGGAGGCAGGTGGTCACACATGAACGCCACCTTGAAGGACGCGCCTGCGGAAGAGACAGGCCGCAAGCCCGGCAAACGCGAACTGACCAAAAAGAACAACCGCGAGGCCATTCTCGTCGCGGCGCGCACTGTCTTTGCCGATCTCGGCTATGGGGCAACTTCCGTGCGCGACATCATCCGCAAGACGGGCCTCGCTTCCGGCACGTTCTATAATTACTTCCGCAGCAAGGAAGAAGTCTTCGAGGCGCTGATGGATGAGGGAATGCGCCGCATCCGTCCGCGCCTGCGGGCAGAACGTATTCGCTCGCGCACTTTCGAGGATTTCATCCACAATGCCTATCGCACCTATTTCGAATATCTGGCGATGGATGGCGACACGTTTCAGGTGATGCGTCGCAATCCGAACACGATGCGCGTGCGCATGGACTCGCCTGAAATCATCGCAGGCTTCGAGGAAATCCGGGAATATATCGAGGAAGATATTCGCAATGGCGCGCTTCCGCAGGTAGATGCGGAATATCTGATGGCCGCCGTTGTCGGCATCGCGATGGAAGTGGGTGACCGGATGCTTCGCCGCCCGGAAATGGACCCGGAACACGCCGCCGCCTTCTCCACTGCGCTTGTGCTTGCGGGAGTCCGCGCCCTCCCGGCCAAGGGCGCCACAAAAAAAGAAGAAGAAAAATGAGCCTTCAGAAATTCATCGTCCGTACTCTGCTGAAATTGCCCGACAGCATTCTCGTGAAAATGTCGGGTGGCGAGCCGCTGGCGATTGATGGGCGCATTCTCGATGCACGGTGCCAGCTTCTCGCTGCGCAGGGCGCACGCCAGCCCTCCATGACAACGCTCGATCCCGTGACGGCACGGCAGGTCACGTCAGGCGGGCTGAAGCTGCTTGATGATGAACTGTCGCCCGGCGTGGAAGTTCGCGACATCACGCTGCCCGGACCGGGCGGCCCGCTTGCTGCGCGCCTCTATCGCCCTCGCGGAGAAGCCGGGCCGCTGCCGGGGATGGTCTTCTTTCATTTTGGCGGATGTGTCATTGGCGATCTCGATACCTGCCATGTGTTCTGCGGCATGCTGGCCGAAAGCGCGCGCTGCGCCGTGCTCAGTGTTGATTATCGCCTCGCGCCAGAGCACAAGTTCCCCGCGCAGGTGGAAGATGCAATCGCCGCCTGGCGCTGGGCGGTGGACAATGCGGATGATCTCGGCTTCGCGCGGGGGCGCATCGGCGTTGGCGGTGATAGCGCAGGTGGGAATCTTTCTGCCGTTGTGGCGCAGGCCGCAAAGCGCGAAGGCTTCACCGCACCCGCCCTCCAGCTTCTCATCTATCCGGTGACGGATTGGGCCGCGAAAGGCGGCTCCATGGAAAGCTGCGGCAATGTCTATCCGCTCACCGTCGAGATCATGGACTGGTTCGCCGGGCATTATCTGAACAGCGCAAGCGAGATGGCGGACACGCGCGTCTCGCCGCTCAACGAGGCCGACCTCTCGGGCCTTGCGCCTGCGATCATCGTGACGGCAGGCTTTGATCCGCTGCGTGATCAGGGCGCTGCCTATGCGGAGAAGCTGAAATCGGCGGGTGTGTCGGTCACCTATCGCTGCGAAGACAGCCTGCCCCACGCTTTCACCGCGATGACGGGGGCAATTCCCGCCGCAAAACGCGCTTGCCAGAAAATTGCACAGGATGTGGAGGCAGCACTGCACTGAAGTGTGCAAATCATTCTCACCTTGCGGACAGCTTGTGCATCGCCGCGGCCTTATGCTATCTCCTCGCTGTCCTTAGGGGAGTAGCCGCCCTCCGTTTGAGAGGGGCGGGCGTCAACAAACTCGGGATGTTTCATCCCGTGGCGTCCGTATTCAGCACCCGCTGAACTGGCGAGACCTTTGGCTCACGCGCTGCCTTGGCCGGGCGGCGGCGTTGGGTCATTGGTTGACGCGCCCGGCAGCGGAGAATTCCTTGGAAGCCTTCCTTGTTTCACTCGGCGTTGTGGCTGTCGCTGAAATTGGCGACAAGACGCAGCTGCTTGCACTACTCTTCGCTGCCCGCTTTCGCGCACCGCTTTCCGTGATCGGCGGCATCTTCGTTGCGACCGTGTTCAACCACGCCCTCGCAGCCTTTGCGGGCACGCTTATTGCCGACTGGCTGACGCCGCAAATTCTCGCCTGGGTGCTGGCCGTATCCTTTCTCCTGATGGGGGCCTGGGCCTTGGTGCCGGATGAGGCGCCATCGGACGAGGCCGCAAAGGCACCCGCGCGTTACGGCCCCTTCCTTGCCACTGCGATTGCCTTCTTCCTTGTGGAGATGGGCGACAAGACACAGATCGCTACTATCGCTCTCGGCGCGCGGTATGAAGCGCTTGCTCTCGTGGCACTCGGCACAACGCTCGGCATGATGGTTGCGAATGTGCCTGTCGTCTTCTTTGGCGAGGCACTGGCAAAGCGCATGCCTGCCCGCATAATGCGGCTCGTCGCAGCGGGCGTCTTCATCACTCTCGGTGTGATCGGGGTCGCAAGCGCGCTTGCCTATTCCTGATCGGAGCGGAAGAAAAGCATCAGCATGTCGTTGATGTGATCGGGCTTCTCACGATGAACCCAATGAGTTCCCTCCTTGAAGAAGAGGGAACCGCCCCGCTCGCAAAGCGCAATGCTTTCCTTCGCGAGGGAAGTTTCGGCGAAATCATCCTTCTCGCCCCAGATAAGCAGCACCGGCACCCTGATGGGGGAGGGCGTATCGGGAAGCTTTTTCTTCAGCAGCGCCCGATACCAATGGATCATGGAAGTAAGCGCCTTCGGCTGATCCCAGTTGCGTCGATAGGCGTCGAACTCGGCTTCATCAAACACACCTTCCCGCGAGGACATCCTGAGTACGTCCACCAGCGCCTGATAGTTCCGCCTGCGGATTGCCATTTCCGGCAGGATGCGCAATTTTAGTCGCCGGACGTAGCGGCTGCGCTTTCGCTGCGCCCTGTCGGATTGCATCGCCTTCTTCCAGATCGCCGGATGAGGCGCATTTATCATCACCGCCTTGTCCATATGGTCGGCGCGGGCGGTGCAGAGCCACCAGGCAACACTCGCGCCCCAGTCATGCCCGATGACGCGAAGCTGCGTTTCGCCGAGATGCGCGCCAAGCGCAATCACATCATCCGCAAGTTCATCAAGATCATAGGAGGCGACACCGCGCGGCTTGCCGCTCAGGCCATAGCCACGCTGGTCCGGCGCGACCACGCGGAAGCCCGCCTTTGCCAGCGCCGACATCTGATAGCGCCAGCCAAGGCAGCTATCGGGAAAGCCATGCAACAGAATGATGAGGGGCCCGTCCTCCGGCCCCATCTCCGCATAATGAAGCGTGATCCGATCGAGATGCGCCACGCTGAAGCGCGCCTCCTCCATGCCGGCAATTCCGGCCATCCCCGTCGCCATCGGTATGTCGTCCTCCCTTATGCGTCGTGATGAGCAATTCTTTCCGGGCAGCATGGCGAAGTTTGGGCCGCGCCTTTATGCTGCGCGCAAATGAAACTTAAAAAGCCCGAGGGGAAACGTCATGCGTGCCATGCGTGTGCATCAGCTATCGGAAAATATTGATGTGATCCGAATGGATGAGGTGGAGCTGCCGCCGCCGGGGCCGGGGGAAGTGCGTCTCGACCTCAAGGCATGTTCGGTGAACTTCCCCGATATCTTGATGATTCAGGGCAAGTACCAGTTCAAGCCGGAACTGCCTTTCTCTCCCGGCATGGAAGGGGCGGGCATCGTGGCGGCGCTCGGCGAAGGTGTCACGAAATTCGCGGTGGGCGACCGGGTGGTGGCGGGCCTGCGCATTGGCGGCTTTGCGGAAGCGGTAAATGTTTCTGCCGATGCTTGTCGTCACATTCCCGGCAATATGGATTTTGCAAAGGCTGCAGCCTATCCCGCCGCCTATCTGACGGCTTATGTCGCGCTGGTCTGCCGTGGCCATCTTCAAAAGGGCGAGACATTGCTGGTGCATGGCAGCACGGGGGGTGTCGGGCTTGCCGCCGTTGAAATGGGCAAGCTTCTAGGCGCAACAGTGATTGCAACGTCAGCATCGGATGAAAAGCTCAAGATCGTGAAGGCGCGGGGTGCCGATCACGTCATCAATACGGGCGAAGGTTTCCGCGAGAAGGTGAAAGAGCTGACAGATGGGCGCGGTGCAGATGTGATCTATGATCCGGTCGGCGGTGATGTCTTCGATGAGAGCGTGCGCTGCATTGCCTGGAACGGGCGGCTTCTCGTCATCGGTTTCACCAGTGGCCGCATTCCGAGCGTTTCCGTCAATATGCCGCTCATCAAGGGCTTTTCCGTTGTCGGCGTGCGCGCGGGAGAATATGGCAGGCGTGACCCGGAAGCAGGCCGGGCAAATATTGAAGCGGTGGATCGTCTGGCTGCGGAAGGAAAGATCGACCCCTATATCTGCGCCAGTTTTCCGCTGGAGCATGCCGTTGATGCCATGCGCATGCTTCAGGAGCGCAAGGTGGTCGGCAAGGTCGTGATCGAAATGTAGCTTGCGAACGCGTCACCCCGGCTTTCACCGGGGTGACATGTTCATAAAACCTCAGACGCTCCGCTGCGCCTTGTCCTTGTCATTCGCACTGCGGATCATTTCGCGCATCTGGGCCCACTGATCATCGGAGAGCTTGGAGAGATGCGCGAAATTGCCGGCACCGGATGAAAAGCCCGCGCCGTCGATTGCGATGCACTGGCCGGTCAGATATTCGCAGCCATCTGCCATGAGGAAGGTGGCGAGGTTTTTCAGTTCGCCCATCTGGCCGACACGGCCCATTGGAATGCCCTCGCGCGATGTGTCGCTATCAGTGGACTGGCCGGGCGAAAGCCGCGCCCAGGCGCCTTCGGTCGGAAAGGGACCGGGTGCAATGGCATTGAGGCGGATGCCGTATGGCCCCCATTCCGCCGCGAGCGATTTCGTCATGATGTTGACGCCTGCCTTCGACATGGCAGACGGCACAGTGAAGGGGCCGCCGTTCCACACCCATGTCGTGAGAATGGAAATGACGCTGCCCGGCACCTTGTCGCGTATCCAGCGCGTGCCGATTGAATGGGTCACATAGAAAGTGCCGTGAAAGACGATCCCCGCAATCGCGTCAAAGCCGCGCGTTGAAAGGTCTTTTGTCGGCGAGATGAAATTGCCTGCTGCATTGTTGACGAGGCCGGTCAGCGGGCCGCCATCCGCCCAGATTTCTTCAATCATCTCGTCCACGGCTGCCGCGACACGAATATCGACGCTATGCGTCTTTACCGAGCCGCCATGCCGATCCATAAGTTCGGCGGCCGTATCGTCGAGCACATTCTTGCGCCGCCCGCAGATATAAACCTCCGCCCCCAGACGCAGATAATCCTCGGCCATTTCCTTGCCGAGGCCGGTGCCGCCGCCTGTCACCAGAATGCGCTTGCCCTTGAGAAGCCCGTCGCGAAACATCGAATTCATTGCGTTCTCCCGCTCATTTGTTTGGGCGGAAGATTAGCTTCTCACTGCCGCCGCGTCTCGCCTTTCGAGATGACGTTGCGGAAGCGCGGATGTCTATTCCTTCCCCCGCGTGACGAGCATGTTCCAGAGGCGCACGGCGATGAAGATCGGGATCACGACCACCGCGCCGAGCAGGAGATATTGCAGTGACCAGTCAATGGCGGTGAAACCCATCTCCCAGACACGCGCAATCGTGTCGAGGAAATCGCGCCAAAGATCTACAGGCTTGATGCCGAACACGGCCAGAACCACGCCCACCGCAATGGAAGCAATGGCGAGCTTGAGAAGAGTGGGCAGTACCGGCCCGCCGAAAAATCGATCCATTAGCTTGCTTCCCCTTTTTTGTGCCTGTCGGCGTTCATCACTTCGCTACCAGAGTATAGACTGTGGGCATGGTGATCCCCGCCTCGTCGAAGCGTTCCTTGATGCGCCGTGTCATGTCGAAATGCACGGACCAGTAGCTTGCATTCATCACCCACACGCGCACCGTCAGTTCGACCGCCCGCTCGCCAAGTGCAAGCACGCCGACAAAGGGTTCCGGCTGGGCAAGGCAGCGCTCATCTGCGGCGAGTTCCTTGTGGATGATGGAGATAGCCTGCGCGATGTCATCGGCATAAGAAATGCCGAATTTCATGTCGAGGCGGCGCGTCGGGTGAAAAGAAAAATTGCTGATCGCCTGACCCCAGATCTGGCTGTTCGGCACGATGATCTGCACATTATCGGAGGTGGCGAGTTCCGTGGTGAAAAGCGTGAGGCTCTTTACCGTGCCCGCGACATTGCCCGCGTGAATATAGTGGCCGGAGCGGAAAGGACGGAAGATGAGCAGCATCACCCCGGCAGCGACATTGGAAAGCGTGCCCTGAAGCGCAAGGCCAACTGCAAGGCCCGCCGCGCCCAGCACCGCAATGAGGCTCGCGGTCTGTACGCCAAACTTTGCGAGCACCGCAAGCAGGGTGAAGGTCAGGACGAGATAGCGGACAATGCTGCCGAAGAAGCCCTTCAGCATGTCGTCAAATGTCGGCACTCTGGCCAACGCGCGGATCGTCCAGACGCGGCTGCGGCTCGCAAGCCATGTGCCGGCGATGAGAATGATGATCGCGGTCACGAGATTGACGCCGCCCGCGATGATCTGCGGCACAAGAAGCTCAAGCTGCTGGTGCAGGACGGGCGGCAACTGGTCGAGCATGGGGATCGATCCTCACAAACTGGCTGGCGGTTAGTTTCCCATTTCCGGCGGCGAATTTGAACAGCCGGAAATCGGCTATTTTGTGGAGCAGCGGGGCTGCTAGGCTCTCCCCCATGACCGACGCTTTCTCCCTGCCCCCGACGGATAGTCTGCCCGCCACCTTTGCCCGCTGGTTCGAAGGGCAGGGATGGCAGCCCCGCCCGCACCAGCTTGCCCTGCTTGGTCTGGCGCGGAAGGGAAAATCTGTCCTTCTCATCGCGCCCACAGGGGCGGGCAAGACGCTGGCAGGCTTCCTGCCAAGCCTTGTGGAACTGGCGGGCGGCGGGAAGGAGAAACGGGGGCTTCATACGCTTTACATATCGCCCCTGAAGGCGCTCGCGGTTGACGTGAAACGCAATCTCGAAAGGCCGGTGGCGGAGATGGGCTTGCCCATCGCCATCGAAACGCGCACCGGCGACACGCCGCAAAACCGCCGCCAGCGTCAGCGCCGCGCGCCGCCCGATATTTTGATGACGACACCGGAGCAGCTTGCGCTACTTCTGTCCTATCCCGATGCCCGAGATTTTTTCGGCGCGCTTTCCTGCGTGGTGCTGGACGAGCTTCACGCGCTGGCAAATTCAAAGCGCGGGGATCTGCTGGCACTCGGTCTTGCGCGGCTTGCGAAACTCGCACCGCATCTCCGCCGCGTTGGTCTCTCCGCAACGGTGGCGGAGCCTGATGCGCTTCGCCGTTATCTGATGCCGCAGCCGGAAAAGGGTGAGGCACTGAGCGACATCATCGTCGCACCACCGGGAGAAACACCTCAGATAGATGTGCTGACGCCCGCTGATGAGGGGCGGGAGGAAGTGCGCATTCCCTGGTCAGGCCATTCTGCCCGCCACGCCCTTCCGGCTGTGTATGACGCGATCCGCGCGCACCGCACCGTGCTTGTCTTCGTGAATACGCGCTCGCAGGCCGAGTTCGTATTTCAGGAACTGTGGCGGCTCAACGAAGATGCCCTGCCCATCGCGCTTCATCATGGCTCGCTCGCACCGGAAGCACGACGAAAGGTCGAAGCCGCGATGGCGGCGGGCACGCTGCGCGCTGTGGTCTGCACCTCAACGCTTGATCTCGGCATCGACTGGGGCGAGGTTGACCTCGTGATCAATATGGGCGCCCCTAAAGGCGCAAGCCGCCTGTTGCAGCGTATTGGCCGCGCGAACCACCGGCTTGATGAGCCTTCGCGTGCGCTGCTCGTGCCTGCAAATCGCTTCGAGGTGCTGGAATGTGTAGCGGCGCGTGCCGCCGCGATGGAAGGGGCACAGGACGGTATGGTGTCCCGCACCGGCGCGCTTGATGTGCTGGCGCAGCATGTTCTCGGCTGCGCCTGCTCATCGCCCTTCGATCCCGATGAGCTTTACGCCGAAATCCGCTCCGCTGCGCCCTACCACGCGCTCCCGCGCGACGATTTCGACAGGGTGGTCGATTTCGTTTCAACCGGCGGTTATGCGCTGAAGACCTATGATCGCTTTGCGCGCCTCCGGCCCAATGCAAAGGCGGAGGGAGATATGCGGCTGCGCGCGGCCTCGCCCGCCGTCATCCAGCAATACCGCATGAATGTTGGCACGATTGTCGAAGCCCCCATGCTGAAAGTGCGCATGGTGAAGCGCGGCACACGCCGCCCGACAGGCGCGATGGGCGGGCGCTATCTCGGCGAGATCGAGGAATATTTCATCGATCAGTTAGTCCCGGGCGACACATTCCTCTTTGCCGGGCAGGTACTCCGCTTCGAAGGACTGTTTGAAACGGAGGCGCTTGTCACGCGCTCGACAGGCGGCGAACCGAAAATTCCTTCCTATTATGGCGGCAAGTTTCCGCTCTCCACCTATCTCGCCGCGCGGGTGCGGCGCATGTTTGCGCGGCGCGAGGAATGGGCAAACCTGCCGCCGCCCGTGCGCGAATGGCTGGAGATTCAGGTCTGGCGCTCCGAGCTGCCGGGCGAAGACAATTTGCTGGTGGAATGTTTTCCGCGCGGCGACCGCTTCTATCTCGTCTGCTATCCGTTCGAGGGGCGGCTGGCACATCAGACGCTCGGCATGTTGCTGACGCGCCGTCTTGATCGCGCAGGCGCACGACCTCTCGGCTTCATCGCCTCGGAATATGCGCTCGCCATCTGGTGCCTGCGCGATCCGGGCCTCATGCATGAGCGCCAAGAATTGCCCCTTGGCGAACTCTTCGCTGAGGACATGCTGGGTGACGATCTCGACGCATGGCTTGCTGAGTCGAGCCTGCTGAAGCGCACTTTCCGGGATTGCGCCATCATTTCGGGCCTGATCGAGCGGCGCTATCCGGGGCAGGAGAAGACGGGACGGCAGGTCACTTTTTCTTCCGATCTCATCTACAATGTGCTGCGCGAGCATGAGCCGGATCATATTCTGCTACGTGCCACCTATAATGATGCGGCAACTGGCCTGCTTGATGTGGCACGCGTGGCTGCCATGCTGAAGCGTGTAAGGACGCGCATCCGGCTGAAACGTCTCGACCGTGTGTCGCCCCTTGCCGTGCCGGTGCTGCTCGATATAGGCAGGGTTGCAGTGGGTGGCGAGACAGACGAGGCGCTTTTGTCGGAAGCAGCAGACGAGCTGATCGCCGAGGCGACAAGGCTCGTGTAGCGGAGTAGGTGAATGCCCTATGCGGATTTGCAGGAACGGCGCGAGGGGAGCGGTATGCATGCCGCCGCTCAGCCATGCCTGCGGGTTTGCGGAGAGCGTTTTCACCTCCTGCCCGAAGGCGCGGCATGGCTGGCGGAAGAGCGGCTTCTTGTTGTGGCCGATCTCCATCTCGAAAAAGGCTCGGCCTTCGCCGCGCGGGGCATCGCGCTTCCACCCTATGACACGCGGACGACCATTGGCCGTCTGGAATCGCTCATCACAAGGCTGAAGCCCCAGACATTGGTGGCGCTGGGCGACAGTTTCCATGACAGCGAGGCAGAGCATCGCATGGATGCTGACGCCGCCGCGCGCCTCACCCGTCTTTCGTGCTCGCTCGACTGGATATGGATCGCAGGCAATCACGACCCTGTGCCGCCTGGCGCCTTTGGCGGCGTGGTGAAGGAAGAACTGCGCATCGGCCCGCTCACCTTCCGTCACGAGCCGCTTCCCGCGCCGCAGGCGGGCGAGATTGCGGGGCATCTCCATCCTTGCGCCGCCGTGCGCGTGCGTGGAAGGCGGTTACGCCGCCGCTGCTTTGCAAGCGATGGTACCCGCATGATCATGCCGGCCTTCGGTGCCTATGCGGGCGGGCTCAATGTGCTGGACAATGCCTATGACGCGCTGCTGCCCGGCTTTGACTTTCACGCATGGATGATGGGCGCGCGCAGTGTCGTTCCTGTTTCGGCAAGCCGCCTCGAAGCGGATTGAGTTTCAGCCGAAAGTTGCAAGCACTGGGAAAGTTTCGAGCAGGAAGATCGCGAGCCGCTCGAAGGTGCCGGTCAGCATCATCAGGCCCGTTCCCGCAAGAAGCAGCCCCGCCGCCATTTCAACCTTGCCCATATGGCGGCGGAACCTTGCGGCAAAGCCGAGAAATCCGCGCACGGCGAAAGCTGCCGCTAGGAAGGGAATGCCAAGCCCGAGCGAATAGACGGTGAGAAGCAACACACCGGCTGAAAGGCTTTCCTGCGCGGCGGCAATGGTGAGGATCGTAGCGAGGATCGGGCCGATGCAGGGCGTCCAGCCAAAGGCAAAGGCAAGCCCGAGCAGATAGGGGCTTGCAAACTGCATCACAAAGCTCCGCTCGCCTTCGCCGCTTCCCGCCAGATGAAAGCGCGCCTCCCGGTTGAGAAAGGCGATGCGGAACAGCCCCATATAATGCAGGCCAAACACGATGATGATCACGCCTGCAATGCGGGTGAGGATTTCCTTGTGCTGGATGATCAGCGGATTGATCGCAGAGGCGCTCGCCCCAAGCGCCACGAAGATGGTGGTAAAGCCGAGCACGAAGCCGACAGCGCCAAGCGCTACCCGCGTTGTCAGGCCCTCCGAAGTCACGCCGTCGTCGCGTGTCAGTTCTTCCAGCGATGTGCCTGCAATGAAGCAGAGATAGGCCGGCACAAGCGGCAGCACGCAAGGCGAGAGAAAACTGATAAGGCCGCCCAGCGCTGCGGCGAGATAACTCATTTCCATGACGGCAATCCGATCATCGCCGGCCCATGATTGCCGAGGCGAGCCATCCGGCAAAGGCTGCGACCAGCACGGCGAGAAGCCCGTAATGGAACGGGTCGCTATGGGCCATGTTATAGATAGACCGCTCAAGCCCTCTCTTGTTGATATAGAGGGGTGAGGAGATCGTGTCGATCACCTCACCTTCCTGCAGCAGATAGACCTTCGCCATATAAAGCCCGACAGGCACATTGGCGGGAATATCAACTGTGGCGCGGAAAAGCGTCCGGCCGAGAAAGGTCACGCCGCCCGGCCGGTTGAAATAAAGCCCGTTTCGCTGCTGGTTGCGAATGAGCGCCTTCCAGAAGGCCGCTTCCTGATCCGGCGACAGAATTTGCGTATTTCCGTCCAGTGATCGTGCGACGGGGATGCCGGGGTTGATGTTTTCAACACCGATGTGCAGCGCCTTCAGCGTTTCAGGCGGCGCGATCACTTCCAGCGGCCGCGTACTCGCAATGGCGTAGTAGCCGGGCACGGAAGGGTAGGTGACGGCATCATGGTTCACCCATATCCCGCCGACCGGCTCCTTCTTGCGTACCGTCATCGGGCGCTCCGGCCCTTGCACGACAACGATAACGTCGCGATTGATGGCGCGTGCGCCGGGTGTGCGCGCTTCGACCGCACCGAAAAGCAGGATCTGCGTGCCGGTGAAATTGGAGCGGATGGCGATCTGGGATTGGGAGAGATCGGCTATAAGCTGGTCCGCGCGCGCAGGCGCTGTAGCAGTGCTTGTCAGAAGAAGCAGGGCCGAAAGAAATTGGGAAAGAGCGACAAGCCACCTCATTTCACCACCTGCACTTCGGTGATGGAGTAAGGGTCTTCCGGCGGGCTCACTAGTTCATAGCCGAGCCTGAGCCCGATCAACAGGAGCAGCGCCGCAAGCAGCGCGCGCAATTGTTCGGCAGGCATTCTCTCTGCCACGCGCACACCATATTGCGCCCCTACCACGCCGCCGATGACAAGCAGGAAGGCGAGCACAATATCGACCGCCTGGTTCTCTACCGCATGCATGACGCCGGTCAGGGCGGCAACAAAGACGATCTGAAAGAAGGAGGTGCCGATGACGACATTGGTCGGCATCCGCAAGATATAGATCATCGCCGGAATGAGAATGAAGCCGCCGCCCACACCCATGATGGCGGAAAGCGTGCCGACGAAATAGCCGATCAGAACGGGCGGGATCACGCTGATATAAAGCTTCGAACGGCGAAACCGCATCTTGAGGGGCAGGCCGTGAATCCAGCTATGATGCCCGCTGCGCCTTCTTGGTGTTGCCCCGCCGCGCGCGGCACGGATCGCCTGCACGCTCTCGATCATCATCATCGCGCCAATGACGCTCAGAAAGAGCACATAGACGACCGAAATGGCGAGATCGATCTGACCGATATTCGAGAGCATCTTGAAGAGATAGATGCCGCTGAGCGACCCTAATATGCCCCCGCCAAGCAGCACCCCTCCCATCTTGAAGTCGATGGAGTTCCGCGCGAGATGTGCGAGCGCGCCGGTAACGGATGAGGCAACGATCTGCGTGGCCTGTGTGCCTACGGCGACCGCTGGCGGAATGCCGAGAAAGATGAGAAGCGGCGTCATCAGGAAGCCGCCGCCAATGCCGAACATGCCCGACAGGAAGCCGACAGCCGCGCCCATGGCCAGAATGGTCAGAATGCTGACCGGCAACTCGGCGATCGGAAGATAGATCTGCATGTCGCGCACGGCTCCGGTGGCAGGAGACCGTCAGCCAGCTCCGCCGCCCAGAATAAGGAAAAGGGCCGGGAACGGGGTTAGCACGTCCCCTTGCGAAATCCTAGCGCCGGGCGGGTTTTGCCTCAGCTGAACCGCGCCTGCAGCGAGTTCAGCGTCTCGTGCGTGACCGTTCCCGTCGTCGCCAGTCCTTCGGTCATCTGATATTCGAGTATCGCGTCGCGGGTGCGCGGGCCCATCAGCCCGTCCGGAGAGCCCGCATCATAGCCGAGCCGGTTGAGCAGCTCCTGCACGCGGGCAATGTTCGCTCTGGTTGCGGCGTCATCGCTTCCCGCGAGCGTGGAAACGTCCCACTGCTTCAGCGGGGTAATGTCGCCATTCGCCACAGCGTCCGGGGTCTTTGCGCGCCACGTGCCGGAGGCAACCTTCGCCTTGGCAAGGTCTTCGGCGCTCATCTCCGTCGCCAGCGCATCACGCTTTGCCGCAGCGCCCTGGTCGCCGCCCTTCGCGGCAATGTCGAGCCACTTGTAAGCCGCCACCAGATCCTTCGGGATGCCGAGCCCGCGCTCGTTCAGGATGGCGAGATTGTATTGGCTGTCACCCAGCCCGTGGTCGGCGGCCTTGGTGAACCACTCGGACGCTGTCTTGAAGTCCTGCGCGGTGCCGCGTCCTTCCGCATGGATTACGGCGAGGTTGTGCATCGCCTTCACATTGCCGCCCCGCGCCGCCTTCTCATACCACTCGCGGGCAAGGCGGTCGTCCTGCTTCACGCCACGGCCCTTTTCATACTGGGTGGCGAGGCGATACTGCGCAGCCGCAAGCCCCTGCTGAGCGGCGCGCTCGAACCATTTCGCGGCTTCGACCATATCCTGATCCACGCCGTCGCCGTTGGCGTAGCGCTGGCCGACTTCATATTGCGCGGCTGCATTACCCTCCCGCGCCGCGTCCATCAGCGTCACCTTTGCAGGTGCGACGGGGGCCGTATCGACAGGTGTCGAGGGCGCAGGCGTCAGCGGCGTTGCGGGTGTCAGGGTTGCCTGACCGGCAGGCTCTGCTGTCGGTGCCTTTTGCGCGGGCGCAGGCTTTGCAGGCGGCACAAGGGCTTCATTCGGTGCGCCCTGCGCGCTCGAAGGACTGGTAGAGGCCGGAGCGGCATTCTCGCCAGTCGTGGCGCTGCCTGCTCCGGCACCCTCCGGACTGGCCTCCGGATCAGTGGTGTTTCGCGGTGTCTCCAGAACAGCGGGTGCCGTGCCGCCATTTTGCGTTGTGGCCGGCAAGGTGCTTTCCGCAACGGGGGCGACAGGCGCGGGAGTTCCGCGCAGCATCACATAGGCACCGGCAAGGAAGGCGAGCACGACGAAACTTGCCGCGACGCCCAGAATAAGCTTCCGGCCCCGGCCATCATTTGTCTCCTGCGCCGAGAAGCGGGCAGGGGCGGTGGTGAAGCCGGTATTCGGCGCCGTCCCGTAATAGGGAGCATCCACCCGTTCGGTATGGCCACCGGAGGCGGCTGCCTGTGCGGCGCGGCGCGCGGCGGCAAGGAAATCATTGGCAGCACGTTCGCCCGCATTCTGAACAGGCTCATCAGGCTCGGGCGGGATCACGCCATCATCAATCTCGGCATGATCGAATGTGTCGAGCTCTTCCTCATCATCCTGCGCGGCAAAGGGCGGCGGGGCGCTCTCTTCGTGACGGAACTCTTCATGGCGCTCGCTGGCAGGCGCATAAGGCGGCGGATCAATCCGCGTTTCGGCATAGGGGCTGCGCGCTTCGCTACGGGCATTGAGGTAATCGCCGCGCGCAGGCGCATCCCAGTCACCGGGGCCGAAAGCCGGGCCGAAATTGCTGCCGATCGCACTCGGCATCATAGGCGGCGCGTCAAAGGCGGGGAGACCAAAAGGCCCGGCCGGCGGGAAGCCTGCCATCGGGCTGCCGACATTCACCTGAGGCGACAGGGCGGTCTTTGCCTTTACTGCTTTCGTTTCCTTCTCAAGCGTGTTGAGGCGGCTCGTCATCCGCTCGATCATCGCCTGCAGCGATGTCAGCGCCTCACGCTCGCGGCCTTCACTTGCGGAAAGATTTTCGCCGATCCCGGCAATGGCCTTTTCCACCGCCTGCGCGGCTTCCATGGTCAGCCGTTCATTATGTTCGAGCCGCTGTGCCATCTGCTCGAAGCGCGTGGCCAGCGCATCCGGCACTTCCGTGCGATGCGCGCGGTCCAGATCCTCGATCTTGCGGGCGATGCTCGTGACCGTGTTCTCGAATGCTTTCACCGTTTCATCGGCGCGGGATTCCGAACGCTCAAGCCGTTCAGCCATCTTGTCGAGATTGGTCTGCAGCCTCTCAATCGCGGCGCGCTGGTTCTCCGCCTGCGACTTTTCTTCAATTGCGCGCAGCGCTGCCTGCACGGCCTGCGGGCCAATGCTGCTGACGCCCTGTTCCATCTTTTCAAGGCGGCTGGCAAGCTGCGTAAGCGTGGATTCAAGCGCCTGCGAGCGGCGCTTTGCCTCTTCGCGCTCCGCCTCAAGCTCGGCGTTCTCGACGCGATGCGAGAGCGAGGCGAGCGTCTCGCGAATTTCGGCCAGCGTGCTGTCGGTGCGCTGCTCGGTCGTTTCGAGGTGATCGACGACCGCGTTCACCGCCTTTTCAAGCGTCTGAATTGTCCGCTGCTCTTCCGGGCGCAGGCCGCCACGGCCACCACGCTCCAGCCGCTCGCCAAGCATCTGAAGCTTGCGCTCTAATGGATCGATGGGTGAGCCGGATGAATATCTCTCTTCCGCTTCATATCCTGGCTGCTCGAGACGCTGGGCAAGCTGGCTTACGGTCTGCTCAAGCTTGCGCGTCATCTCGGCTGTGCGCCGCTCGGAATTATCGACACGCTGAACGAGTTCCCGCACCGCCTGTGCGACAGGGTCGAGGTCAGCCGCCGGACCGGGCAGCGAAGTCTGGGAAGGTGTCCTTTCCGGAGGCGAGTACCGGGTCTCCATGGCAGAAGGCTCCTGTCGGCCTACTTCGTCGGTACCGGATTCCATGATGACCTGATTGAGCCAGGTGCCCAAGGTCACGCCAGCGCGCCGGGCGGCCTGCTTCGCCGCTTCGCGCGCCTCAGGCTCAATGCCCTTGACGCTCCATGGAACCCCCGATCGCATCCGAATCACTATGCCCGTTAACCCTTTGGGCCAGTATAAACCGCGCTATATGGTATTTCTCAACGCTGTCTGACCCATAATCTTGTCATTATCGGTCATTTTTGCCGAGGCGGGCTGTCACGGGGCGCGAGAGCCGATCCGGCAAGGCCAATAAAACGGCAATGTCGGTAAACACCGCGTTAATTCCGGGCCTGCCGCAGCGTGATTTTGGAGCTTCTTCAGGGGACGGGGTGATTATTGCGGAGATCGAGCGCCGCGACATCGCTCCAGCGCGACCAGCGCCGCGCTTTCGCAAGATAGGCGTCATGGGAGGCAGCGATGCGGGCGGCGAGATCGCTCGTCGCTGCGAGTTCCGAAAGCACGTCTTTCGAGACTTTCGCCATGGCGGCGGCCACGGGCTCCGGCCATTCCCGCATCTCGGTTCCGCTCTCGGACAGCATCCGCGCAGCAGCCTCGATATTGTGGAAGGTGAAGTCCGCCATCGTCTCGGCGGCGCTCGCAAGGGCGGCCCCGCGCACGATTTCCTGAAGGTCGGGCGGCAGGCTCTCAAAGGCCTTCTTGTTGACCATCAGCTCAAGCGCCGGCCCCAGCTCGTGAAAGGCAGGCAGATAGTAATATTTCGCCACCCGGTCGAGGCCGAAGGCGAGGTCGTTCCACGGGCCCACCCATTCGGCAGCGTCAATCGTGCCGTTCTGCATGGAGGAGAATATCTCGCCCGGCGGCGTCAGCATGACGCTGGCGCCCAGCCGACGCATCACCTCGCCGCCAAGCCCGGCGATGCGAAACCTGAGCCCCTTCAGATCATCCAGAGAACGGATTTCCCGGTTGAGCCAGCCGCCCGCCTGCACGCCGCTCGATCCGGCATAGAAGGGCAGCACGCCGAAAGGCGCATAGGCCTCCTCCCAGAGCGCCTGCCCGCCGCCAAATTGCAGCCAGCCCGCCATTTCCCACGCCATGAGGCCGAAGGGAACGCCGGTGAAATAGTGGAAAACGGGGTTCTTGCCCTGCCAGTAATAGGGCGTGCCATGCCCCATATGGCAGACACCCTGCGAAACGGCATCAAACACTTCGAAAGCGGGAACCATCTCGCCCGCGCCGAAAAGCTTTACGGTGATCCGCCCGCCCGACATGGCGGTGATGCGGTCTGCGAGGCGCTGCGCATTGATGCCGACACCGGGCGCGCCATTCGGCCAGCTTGTCGCCATACGCCATTGATAGGTGGTATCGCCGCGAGCCGATGTTGCGAGGGCCGGCATGGCAATCGCACCAGCCGCCACACCCAGAAATTCCCTGCGCTTCATCTTTTGTGCCCCCGTCCCGGACCGGTTGAATCGGTGAGCGCGAGCATGTCACCCGACGCCCCTTTTCGGCAATGGTCTGAAGAGGAAAGGTCAGGAACCGGAAAAGACCTGCACGACGATGAACTTGTCGCCGCTGCGCGCAATGCCGATTCCGCTCCGCGTCATGTCGGAGGATTGCATGTTCTTGCGGTGGGCGGGGCTTATAGCCCATTTGTCCACCAGCGCCTTTGCCAGCGCCTCGTCGCTCATTGAGGCATAGGTCTGCCCCTCGACGATCTGGATATTCTCCGCAACCTTCCCCTTGAAGGTCGGAGAGACGGCAAGCACCCGTTCGTGCGGGCCTTGGCCTTCGGGATTGTGGTGGCCGTAAAAGCCGCGAAGCTGCATATCCGCCGCATGGACGCTTGCCGCGCGCTGCAATGTCCCGTCATTTGAGAGCGGTGCGACATTGCGGGAAGCGCGGAAGGCATTGACCGCATTGAGAACCGCACGCGACAGCGGGGTTTCGGCCTCGGCGGCCACACTCGCTGCGGCGGGCAGCGTGACGGTATTTACGTCAATCGGCTTGTCCGGC